>Ga0247668_1000033_pt1 | contig 50563 bp, 53 predicted proteins | sample CNK09_metaG_FD_182737 | JGI IMG/M metagenome (GOLD analysis project Ga0247668, IMG submission 182737) | Soil microbial communities from Purdue University Martell Research Forest, Indiana, United States - CNK09 | ecosystem: Environmental > Terrestrial > Soil > Temperate forest > Bulk soil...
ATTCCACGCCGGCAACGATCCTCTCGACGTCGCCGGGCACACACGTGGTCCGCATCCCCGATCTGCCGTTGGGCAGGATCAGCATCACCGTAACGGAGCTGCGCGGGAGCGCGTCCACCACCGGTCCTATCTTTACGATCGTCGAGCCCCAGCCACCGCAGATCAACACCATCTCCCCTGCGACGACCCGTCCGGCCAACGAAGTGACGCTCGACGGCAGCGGCTTCCGTCCGGGCTACTCGTTCCAGATCGGCGACCAGCCGGCCACGATCCTCTCACTCACGTACACGCGAGTCGTTCTTCGCGTTCCGCAACTCGCTCCCGGCGCGCATGGCGTCAACATCCTCAACGCCGCGTCGAAGATCGCGGCCGTCGGTCCGCAGGTCAATATCCTTCCTGCCGGCCTTGCCGTGACGATGGTCGTTTCCAGTTGCGCGACGACAGATGGCGGCGCGCAGATGACGATCAGCGGTACAGGCTTCGCTGCCGGCGCCGTTGTGACGTTTGACGGCGTTGCTGCCGCAAGTGCCACGGTCGCCAATCCGCAGACGATCAATGTGACGCTTCCTCCTTTGTCCGCCGGCACGCCGCGCATCATCGTCACGAACGCAAACGGCGACTGGGCATCGTTCAGCAACGCCATCAAGGTAGTCTCGCCTTTCGACCCGAGCGGCTGCTCACCGAGAGCGCGGGGGGCGCGTCATTAGCTACTCGCCGAGCTTCGCCTTCAAGTCGCGAAGCTCGGCGTGTAACTGCGCGACCAGGCGGCGCTCCCGATGCCCGGCGTGTGACGATTTCGGCACCGAGTCGGCGATGAACGTTCCCACCCCGCGCCGGGTGACCAGCACCCCTTCCCGCTCGAGCGTGAGGTAGACCCTTGCCACCGTGTTGGCGTTGACGCGAAGGGTCTCGCGGTCTCGGGGTTGCGAGGTCTCGCGGCAAACTCACCGCGCGACCTCGCAACCGCGCGGCACCGAGACCCCGTCGTGGGGAGGCAGCGACGAGAAGCAGACGAGAGAGAGCGTCAGGATTCCCAGGCCCGCCGGGCCTCGGCGAGTTTGCGATCGGTCGCACGTTGCAGCGCGCCGCTCAGTCGAGCGAGCTCGCGAAGCTCTTCGAGCTTCTGTAAACGTTCCGCGGGCGTGGCGCGGCGCCAGATCTGGCGATAGAAATCCCGCTGCGCTTCCCACCCCCCGCTCCAGTCGCTATCCATCGATCTTCTCCAGCTCCTCGATATCGCGCAGATCCTCCGGACGGCCGGCGATACGTTTCAGTGCAATCAAATCAGGAATTGCAGCAATTCGCAGCGTGGTGGTGTCGAGCGTTACCAACTTCGCCCGCCGGTAAAGATCGTCGAAGGGAATGGGTGACTCGGCCAGGATATCGATCACAGTCGGCGGGGTCTGGCTGTCATGAAGTGAAAGAGCCTTCATGTTCTTTTCCTCGATCCACCGGCGACGGATCTGCTCGTCCGCGAACTGACGGAGATCGATCGGGATATTCGCGACAAAACCCGCTGCCTGCAAAACCTCGATGGCTTTGCGCGTTTCCGTGGGCTCCAGGTCGAGGATCAGGTCCAAATCGGCGGTGAGACGCGGATAGCCGTGGAGGACCACCGCAATGCCGCCGATGACCACGTAACGAACGTCATGCTCGTTCAGGAGCGCAAGAATCTTTTCAAACGAAATCATTGATGATCGTCATGTCTCGAAAGGCGTTTTCGGCTTCCAGAGCATGGACGTTATTCCCCCAGTTTGGCCTTCAAATCCTTCAGCTCTTCCCGCAGCGTCACGATCTGCGCCTCGAGGCGTTCTACGCGCACGGAGAGCGGCTCGCCCGGTGTCGCACGCGCGTCTTCGGCAGCCGGCTCCTCGACGATGGCGCCGCCGAGGAGGTGCGCCCAGCGCGACTCCTTCTGGCCGGGGCGGCGCGGCTGCTCGCGCACGATGGCGTCGTCGTGAGAGCCGAGCCGCTGCAGCGTGGCCTCGACGTCGTCGATTGCCTCGAAGGCGTGAAGCCGGTCGCTTCGTCCGCGCAGCTCGCCGGACGTCTGCGGGCCGCGCAGGAAAAGCAGCGTCAGGATTGCCTTGGCGGGACGGTCGAGATGCCAGGTGGCGTCGAGGTTGTGGTCCCAGCGCGTCGCCCTTCCGCCCAGTACCTTCCAGACGAGCTTCTCGTCCTGCAGCCGGTCGAGCGCGCGCTGTACCTCGCTCTCGCCCACCTCCATGACCGGCTCGCGATTCGACTTCTGATTGCAGGCGGCGATGAGCGCGTTGATCGTCAGCGGGTAGTACTCCGGCGTGGCGAGCTGCTTCTCCATCAGGCAGCCAAGCACGCGGACTTCGATCGGATCGAGCTCGCGCGCCGGAAGCCGGCGCGGTTTGCGCTCGCCATCGAGGGTGGTAACGGAATAGGACATGGCGGAAGTTTAGTGGATCAGTGGATTAGTCGATCAGATCCACGAATCTACTGATCCACCGTATTCTCTGCGAACCGCGGTTCTCGCGCCGTCCTTGGAGCGCCGAAATAGTTGTCCACGCGCATGGCCGCCTTCTCCGCCATCGACCGGAATGTCGTCATCTTGCCGCCGAATACGTTCAGCAGGTTTCCGCGGCGCTCGAGACGATAGTCGCGAGCAATGGTGCTCGGATTCGCCGCCCGGCCGACCAGCGGACGGACTCCGGCGAACGTCGATGCGATGTCATCGCGTCCGATCGGCTCGCGAACGTAGCGGTTGAAGCGGGCGATGAGGTAGTCGATCTCCTCGTCCGTCGCCTGGACATGTTCGAGCGATGTCTGGTGCATCACCTCCGTCGTTCCGACGAGCGTGGTCCCTTTCCACGGCAGAACGAAAAAGACGCGGCGGTCGCTGAGCGATTGCAGCAGCATGCCGGCATCGGCGACGCGGTGGTTGAGCACGAGATGCGAGCCGCGAACGAGCGAGAGGCGGTAGCGCGAGCGGATGCGGTTCTCGGCGAGCAATGCGTTCATCCACGGCCCCGCGGCGTTGACCACGAAGTCGAATCGTTCCAACTCGCCGCCGGCGATGGCCACGATCCACTCCTTTCCGCTGCGCCGCAGAGAGAGGACGCGCGTCTGCTCGCGCACCGTGGCTCCTTCTTCGATCGCGGAGGCGACGACGCGGCGCGCCAGCGCGTAATCGTCGGTCTGGGCGTCGCGGTAACTGAATCCCCCGCGCAGTCCGGCACGTACCAGCGGCACACGGGCCATCAGCTCATCGGCGGTCAGCGCCTCGTGCTTGGCGATGTTGGAGCGGCCCGCCAGCAGGTCGTAGAGCACCAGCCCGGCGCGGATCACGAGCCGGCTTCGGGGACTGTCGTCGTAGACGGGCAGAAGGATCTCCACCGGCTTGACGAGGTCGGGCAGATGCTCGAGCAGCCAGGCGCGGTCGCGCAACGACTCGCGCACCAACGCGATGTGAAGATTCTCGAGGTAGCGGAGACCGCCGTGAATCATCTTCGTCGTCGCCGAGGAGGTTTGCGCGCCGCAGCGGCCCTTCTCGAAGAGCGTAACGTCGTAGTCGCGGCGAGCCAGCTCCCAGGCGATCCCCGCGCCGTTGATCCCGCCGCCGATGACCGCGAGCCGCACGAGGACGATCGTACCCGTTTTTCACCCGGCGCAAAGAAGGGGTTCCCAAGTTTTGGCCCGCGGTTTGAAAGGCGAGCCGCAGATGGCCATCGAGCTCGTCCTTCCGGCCGAAGAGGCGCCCGAGGAACCCCGAGGGGATCTGGCGGTCATGCTCACCGGAGGCGGTGCCCGCGCCGCATACCAGGTCGGTTTGCTCAAAGGTCTGGCGCGGCATTTCCCTCGGCTACGGATTCCGATCATCACCGGCGTTTCGGCCGGCGCGGTCAACGCCATCTTTCTCGCGGCGCACGAAGGGACGCTCCGCGAAACGGCGGAACAGTTGGCGGATGTGTGGCTGTCGCTCGAGTGCCGGCATGTCTTCCGCCCCAACTATGCGGCGCTGCTTCCGTTCCGCACGGCACTGAAGGCGATCCTGCCGCCGAAGCTGACGCGGCGCCCGCACGGCTTGCTGAACGCCGGGCCGCTGGCGGAGACACTTCGCAGGATTTATCACTGTCCGCAACGCAATCATCCGATCGACGGCATCCGGCGCAACCTCGCCAGAGGCGATCTGAAAGCGGTGGGGCTGATCGGGCTCGACTACACGACGGGACAAAGCGTTCGCTGGTCGCAGGGCCGGTCCATCGACGTGTTTGAAGGGCCGAATCGCCGCAGTGTGTCGACCGAGATCACCGTGGAGCACGTGCTCGCCTCGGCGGCGGCGCCTTTCCTGTTTCCCGCCGTGAAAATCGATCAGAGCTGGTACGGCGACGGCGGCATCCGCCTGGCCGCGCCTCTATCGAGCGCCGTCCATTTGGGGGCGCGGCGGATTCTGACGTTGTCCACCGGCTACCAGCGCTCGCCCGCCGAGGCCGGCAGACCGGTACTGCGAGGTTATCCGCCGGCGGCCCAGATCATGGGACAGCTTTTCAACGCCGTCTTCCTCGATGTCATCGACGAAGACGTCGTGCGCATGGAGAGACTGAACGAGATGATCAGCCAGCTCGATCCTTCCAGGCGGAACGGTTTCAGGCCGATCGACCTCTGCGTGCTCCGTCCGTCGGTGGACCTCGGGACGATCGCACGCGATCATGAGAAGCGCCTTCCCCGCAACATGAAGCTGCTCAACCGCGCCCTCGGCACCCGCGAGACGGAGTCCAACGACTTCATCTCCATGCTGATGTTCGAGCCGCACTACACGTCGCGACTGATCGAGCTCGGCGAGAGCGATGTGGCCTCGCGCCTGGACGAATTACGTACGTTCCTCAGCGAGCCGGCAGAAGCGGCGATCAGGGCGGTGTAGGGCTGTCAAGGAACGCAATCGCCTGCTCGCGCGAAACGCTGGGATAGTTGTCGAGAAACTCCTCCAACGTGTCGCCACCTTCGAGGTAGTCGAGAAGAGTGCGGGCGGGAACACGAGTACCGACAAAAACGGGAGTGCCACTATGGATCTGGGGGTCCGAGTGAACGATCGTCCGCAAGTCCGCCATACGATCCGATTCTACCTCTTGACCCTCGGAGGCCTTACCCCGCATTTCTCACAGGTTGAGTGGAATTGCCGGCACCCTGCTGGTGCCGAAACTTGGGACGATGTGGAGCTGTGCGAGCCTTTCGTTCTCGGCAGGACCTCCAATCGAGAGTCCTTCTCCCCCAGCGGTTTCTTGCTGGGGGAGAAGGTGCCGAAGGCGGATGAGGGGGCGTTTCACGAGGACGTCATTCGCGCGCCTTCGAGCGCTCTCCAACCAGCGTCGGTAAATCGCGAATGTCTCGTAAAGCGCCCCCCTCATCCGGCTTCGCCACCTTCTCCCCCCGCAAGAAACCGCGGGGGGAGAAGGGCTCTCGACGAAGGTAGTTGCAAGCTCTCGAGGGAACAATTCAAGTGAGAGTGTGAGAAATGCAGGCTACGCCACCGCCGCCGTCTCGCGGTACTGAATCTCATACAGCTTCCGGTACAGCCCCTCGTGCTGCATCAGCTCCTCGTGCGTTCCGCGCTCGCGGATCTCGCCATGGTGGAAGACGAGGATGGTGTCGGCGGAGCGGATCGTGGAGAGGCGGTGGGCGATGACGATCGACGTCCGGCCGGCCATCAGCATCTGGATCGCCTCCTGGATCAGCACCTCGGTCTCGGTATCGATCGATGACGTCGCCTCGTCGAGCACGAGGACCGGCGGGTTGAAGGCAAGGGCGCGGGCGAACGACAGGAGCTGCTTCTCCCCCACCGATAGGCCGGCACCGCGTTCGCGGACCTCGGAGTCGTAGCCATCGGGCAGACGCTGGATGAAGCGATCCGCCTGCACGCGTCTGGCCGCTTCCTGCACGACTTCGGCGGAGATCTTCGGATCGCCGAGGGAGATGTTCTGCGCGATCGTGCCGGTGAAGAGGAAAAAGTCCTGCTGCACAATTGCAAAGAGGGATCGAAGGGATGTCACCGTGTAACGCCGGATATCGATGCCGTTGATCAGAATCTCGCCGCTCTGCGGCTCGTAGAAGCGCAACAGGAGCGCGGTCACGGTCGTCTTTCCCGCTCCGGTGTGACCGACGAGCGCGACCCGCTCGCCGTGGGTCACGATGAACGAGACATTCTTCAACACCCACTCCGGCTCGTTGTAGGCGAAGCAGACGTTGCGGAACTCGAGCGACTCGAAATGATCGATCTCCAGCGTCCCCTCGTCGAGGATGCGCCGCGGGGTATCGAGCGTCTTGAAGATCCGCTCGCTGGCCGCCATGGCCGCCTGGAGGATGTTGTACTTCTCCGAGAGATCGGAGATCGGCTCGTAGAACCGTTGCGCGTATTGAAAGAACGCGATCAGCGTGCCGATGGAGAGCATTCCCTGGATGACCTGGCCGCCGCCATACCAGACGATGAGCGCCATCCCGATCGTCTCCACCAGTTCCACGACCGGATAGAAGATCGAGTAGTAGAAGACCGAGTCGATGTTGGCGTCGCGGTGCCGGGCGTTCAGTCCCTCGAACTTCTCCGCTTCGTCGGCCTCCCGGTTGAAGAGCTGGACGGTGGCCATTCCCGAGATGTGCTCCTGGAGGAAGGCGTTGATGGCGGCGATGCGGGCGCGCGTCTGGCGGTAGGTCTTGCGCGCGCCGGCGCGGAACCACGCCGAGGCCAGGATGATCAGAGGGATGATCGAGAAGAGCACCAGCGCCATCCGCCAGTTCATCCAGAACAGCACGCCGACGATGCCCGCGAGCACGAAGACGTCGCCGAAGATGGAGACGAATCCGGCCGTGAACATCTCGTTGAGCGCATCGACGTCGGTGGTGACGCGCGTCATCAGCCGGCCGACAGGGTTGCGGTCGAAGAACTGGATGTCGAGCCGCTGCAGGTGCTCGAAGATCTGTTTGCGGAGGTCGTACATGATGTACTGCCCCATCAGATTCATCAGCACCATCTGCGTGTAAAGCACGGCAAAGCCGCCGGCGAGGACGACGAAGTAGAGACCGGCCGCGAGATTGATCCCGCTCATCGGATCGAGAGCCCAGCCGTGCGCCACCAGCCACGCCCCGATACGATGACTGATGCCTGTGACGCTCGCCCCCTGCGACGGCTTCACATAGAGATCGATCGCCACCGCCACGATGGCCGGGCCCGCGATCTCGAGCAACGACGAAAGGATGACCAGCACGACCGACACCGTAGCCCGCAGCCGGTACGGCCTCAGGTAGCGCATCAGCCGCCGCGCAAGATGCGGGTCGAATGCCTTTGCTCCTTCGTCTTCGTGTCGTTCGAATTCCATGGTTGCTGCGGCTTCGCGTTGTCTGCGCTATCGCGCGTTGTCTGCGCCTGCTTCGCGGCGCGTTGTCTGCGGCTGTGGCCGCGTGGCCCTTGAATCATCGCCGGCTGGTTGGCTATTGACTACACGCCCGCAGGCGCAGACAACCGACAACGCGGCGAAGCCGCAGACAACGCGCGCAAGCGCAGTTAAGCGATTTCCGCGATCTCCTCCTCCAGGGTCTGTCTTCGATAGAGGTTTGCGTAGTAGCCATCCTGCTCGAGGAGGGCGTCGTGCGTCCCTCGCTCGACGATGCGTCCGTCATCGATGACGATGATGGTGTCGGCGTCTTTCACCGACGAAACGCGGTGCGAGACGATCAGCGCCGTGCGGCCCTTGCGGATCTCGCGTAGCGCGCGGAGGATCTGCTCCTCCGTATTCGTGTCGACCGCGCTCAGGGAATCATCGAGGATCAGGATGGCCGGGTCGCGGACGAGAGCGCGTGCGATGGCCGTGCGCTGTTTCTGGCCGCCCGACAGCGTGATGCCGCGCTCTCCGATCAGCGTCTCTAATCCCTGCGGGAACGAAGCGACGTCGCCCGCCAGGCCGGCCAGAGCGGCCGATTCCTGAACCTCCTCCGGCGAAGCATCGCGGCGCCCGAAGCGGATGTTCTCGGCGATCGATTCGGAGAAAAGAAAGGTCTCCTGCGGAACGGCGCCGATCCATTGACGGAGTTGTGATGTCGGGAACGATTCGATCGGCCTCCGGTCGATCAGGATCGTCCCCGGCGGCGGCTCGAAGGTCCGCGTGATCAGCGCCAGCAACGTCGACTTCCCGCTTCCGGTCCGGCCGACGATGCCGACCGTTTCGCCGGGACGGACATGGAGATCGATGTCGCGCAGTGTTGGCCGGGACGAGCCGGCATAGGTGAACGTGAGATGGCGAATCTCGATCTCGCCGCGCACCGGGACGAGCACGCGCTCGCCGGAGTCGGCCTGAACGTCGGGCTGGATCGACCACACCTCGTGCAGACGCACCATCGAGGCCATGCCGCGCTGGAAGAGATTCGTCACCCATCCGAGCGCGATGAGAGGCCAGACCATCCTTCCGAGATAGAGCTGGAAGGCGATGAAACTTCCGATCGACAGCGTGCCGAGGATCATGGCCCGGCTGCCGAGGTAGAAAATCAGACAGAAGAGCAGACCGATCATCGCGTGCAGTCCGGGATAGAACATCGCCGTCAGCTTGATGACGGTGCGGTTGCGTCCAACGTATTCGCGGTTCATCGCGGCGAACAACTGGGCTTCCGCGTTCTCCCGTACGAACGCGCGCACCACGCGCACGCCGGCCAGGTTTTCCTGCACGCGCGCCGAGATATCGCCGAAGTAATCCTGCACGGCTTTGAACTTCACATGAATCCGCTGGCCGAAGTAACGCACCATCAGGACGATCACCGGCACCGAAATCAGCGAGAGGAGCGCCATCTCCCGGTTGATCCGCAGCATCATCACGAAGGCGCCGATGACGACGAACAGCGACGAGATCGAATGCATGACCGCCGGTCCGATCAGCATGCGTACCGAGGCCAGGTCGTTCGTGGCGCGGGAGAGGAGATCGCCCGTGCGCTGCTCCTGGTAGTAGGCCACCGGCAACGACTGCAGATGCCCGTAAAAGTCGTTGCGCATCTCATATTCGATGCGCCGCGACTCGCCGATGATGATGCGGCGCTGCAGCAGGAGGAAGAGCCCTTCGCACATCGACGCGCCGACGAGCTCGAGTCCGTAGCGGACCAGCGCCCCGCGCGTGACCGCCTTCGCCAGTTCGTTGACCGCGTTGCCGACGATGAGAGGCTTGAGCAGCGAGAAGCCCGCCGAGGCGATCACGCACAGCCCACCGAGCGTCAGAGCCGTTTTGTGGCGGGCGAAGTATCCGAAGAGTCGGCGGAGGGGAGAGGGAGTCGGAGGCAATGTCGTTGGATGTCGATATCCGTATCGACGGCTTCGACCGCCATCATTCAACATTCAACACGGAACATTCAACCTCTTGGCGCGCAGCCACCGCCTGATTCCACAGCTAACTCCATTCTGGCGCTTCGTCGGCATCCGCGTGAGAACCTTCGTCGTTTGGCACAACGACCTCTCTTTAGCCACCGCGTACCACGTGGCGCTGAACCCACTCCGTGAATTCTTCACGGCGAAGCTCACCGCGCGCCACATCGAGAACAACTGACTCCTGCTCGTCAACGCCAGCAGAAAGCTCGTAGCCGTTCAGAATCAAGACCGTTTCCAGAGCCGCATGCCCCACGCGCTTGTTGCCATCGAGAAATGGGTGATTCTGAATAAGAAAGTAGCCGAGCGCGGCAGCCTTCTCGATCAGGGAAGGGTAAAGATCCTGATCGCCGAACGATTGAAGGGGCTGCATGACAGATGACTCGAGGCTCCCTTGATCTCTAATCCCCTGCAAACCTCCGGTTTGCTGGACGACTCGCCAGTGGATCTCGATGACTTCGTCAATGGAGAGGTACTCCACTACGCCAGCCGCCGATACAACTCGGCGTTCTTCTCCAGAACTCGGCCGACCGCGCGTTCAAACTGGGCATCACGCTGAATCTTCTCCTCCACGCTTGCTTGAAGGAGCTGTTCGACCGAGATCCCACGTTGCTGCGCGGCCTGTTCGATCTTCGATGCAATCTCGTCGGGAATGTGAAGTTCGAGTGTCTTCATGGTTTCATTCTACGGGCAAAGGAACAATCACCCCTCCTCCCCCACCACCTTCCCATCCTCATCCTTCAATGGCAGCTTCTTCATCTCCTGCAGCATGATTCGCAGAACGCTGCCGAGCGTGAATCCCTGCGGGAAACAGTGCGGGATGCGGATGCCGGCGCCGCTGAGCTCCAGGAAATCGAGCGGCGGTTTGCGGCGGGCCAGAACGAACACGAGCTTGCGCGGGAGGTCTTCGCGGTCGTCGGCGTTGAGGTGGAGGGGCTGGAGGTAGTAGCCGAAGTGCATCGTGCGGAGAGCGGGGACGCCGCCGGCGAACTCCGGGAGGGTCACGCTCAGACCGAGGGCGCCGAAGATCCAGTTCTCCTGGGCGAACTCGCCGCGCCAGAAATCCTCTTCGTCCGGGGTCAGATGTTCGAGCCGCATCAGCGCACGCGATCTAGAAATGATGCGAATTGATCGCGGCCGCCATAGCCGACCGTTCGCTCGCGAACGCTGCCGTCCTGCGCGGCGATGACGACCGTCGGGAAGGCGTTGACGGAATAGCGATCCATCAGCCGTTGCACGTTGCCGGCATTGCGGCCGTCCTCGCGCTGGCGATCGATGACTTTGACGGCAATGTAGCGACCGTTGATCTTCGCCGCAAGATCGGGATCCATGAAGACCTCGCGCTCCATCAGGTGGCAGGGGCCGCACCACTCGGCGGAGAACTCGTAGAGGATCGGCCGATGCGATCTCGTCGAGGCGGCCACCGCCTGGTCGATATCCATCCAGTGAACCAGATCGGCGTCGCTCTTGACGGGCGCCTTCCACGAGACGATGCGCGCCACGATCAGCAACACCACGGCGATCGGCAGCCAGATCGGCAATGCTCGCTGCTTTGTCCTATCGAACGTCAGGCTAGTCGGCACCGTAGGGAACCTCCCGCCGCGAGAATATGACGCACGCCAGCAGCAGCGCCACCGAGGCGTTGCAGAGAACCATCACGATCCAGTTGCGGTCGAAGGGAATCATCGGCGTATCGGGAAAAAGGTTGCTGTTGATCGTTGCCAGTGCTTTGAGAACGCTGGGGTGCGCGCGCAGGAACGCTCCGATCGTCCCCATCTCCCCGCTCACGGCATTCTTCATCATGTTGAGCAGCCCGGAAATCATCGGCAGAAGGATCTGGGCGGCGATGTAAATCCCGATGTTCACGTACGAGCGTGAGAAGCTTCCGAGGAACGCCAGCAGCGAGCAGACGAACGATACCTTCAGTGCCGAGACCAGCGCCGCCGCCAGCGCGCTGCGCCACTGGATCGACTGTCCGGCGATCAGGCGTCCCACGATGTCGCTGCCGAACATGATGATGATGGCCACCCAGATCGCCAGCACCACACCGGCCACGCGTGCGAGCAGATAGCTCGAGCGGTTGATCGGTTTGCTGAGGATGAGTTGCAGCGTTCCCGACGAAAACTCGGGACCGATGATCTGGCATCCGGCGATGAGCGCGAAGAGTCCGATCATCTCGTACGGTGCCGACGGTGCTCCGATGGCGGCCGCCGTGACCACGATGACGATGAGAAGGAGCAGGGCGATGATGTATCCGAGGTGCGCGAAGTGTCTGCGCAACGTCTCGGCGATCACGACGAGACTCATGCTTCACCTCGGAAGATCGACTCGAGGTCTGCCGTGCGCCGGCGGACGTCGATGACGCCCGCCCCGGTGCCGACGATCCGCGTCACGAGCTGCGCCACGTCGGCCTCGGTGACAACATAGGTCGTCACGACGTTGTCTTTCACGATCGCACCGGCAGCCGCCGCGACCGACGCCGCGTCGTAGGAACCAGGCAGCAGCGTGATGGCGATGAGGATCTTCGCGAGCTCGCGAAGCGCTTCTTCGCGCGCGATCACACCGTCTTTGAGGAAGAGCACACGGTCGCAGACCTTTTCGACCTCGGCGAGTTGATGCGAGTTGAGCAGGACCGCCGCGCCGCGCGCTTTCTCCTCGGCGATGAGATCGCGCACGAGGAAGACGCCGTTCGGATCGAGACCGGAGGTCGGCTCATCGAGAAAAAGGAAATCGGGATCGAGCATCAGCGCCTGTGCCATGCCGATGCGCTGCAGCATGCCGCGCGAATACTGCGAGAGGCGTTTGGTTTCCGCGTCCTTCAGACCGAGGCGCGTGAGGAGCTCATCGACGCGATCGCCGACACGCGCGCGCGGCACACCGGCCAGGCGTGCCATGTAACGCAGGAACGCCCCACCGGTGGCGCGGCGGTCGAAGTTCATCCGCTCCGGCACGAAGCCGGTGCGGCGGCGCACGTCGAGATCATCGTTCGAACGGCCGTCGATCGTGATCGAGCCGGCGTCGGCATTGAGGAAGCCGACGATGCATGACATCAGCGTGGTCTTCCCCGCCCCGTTCGGGCCGATGAGGCCGACCACTTCGCCCGGCGCGATGTTGAGGTCGACGCCTTTCAGCACGGGGCGTACGACGCCAAAGGGGCGGTACGCCTTGGTCAGCGCTTCGACACGGATTCCGTTCATTGCTGGAGTTTGCGCAACCCGGCCACGATCTCATCGATCTTCGTCTTGTGGAACTGATCGATCGTCCGTTGCAGCTCGCCCTCAGGCGTTTGCGAGAGGTCCTCGGTGTAGACCTTCTTCAGCGCGCCGGCGAGATAGACCTTTGATTCGATGCGCCAGTGCGGCCGCGCAAAAAACTCGGTCTGCACGGTGAGCTTCTTCGGGCCGACGTCGAAGGCGTCGAGGCGGCCCATTGGTTCATTCGCAAGATCCGGCATCTGCGGGGATGATAACAGCGGTCACGGAAACAGCCGCGCGGCGTTCTCCCAAAGAATCTTGCGCGTGACCTCGTCGCTCAGGCAGAGGGCGAGAAAGTCGTCTATGTTCTTCCGCGGCGAGACCACGCCCGGCGACGGCCAATCGGTTCCCCACAGCACTTTGTCCGCCAGATCGGCAACGCGCGGAACGTAGCGCAGCAGCGCCTTCGGCGGGATTCCGGAGATGTCGAGCAGCACGTTGCTGTGACGGCGCGCCAGAAAGAAGGCCGTCTCGCCGTACAGCGGCCGTCCGGCGTGGGCAAGGATGATCGGCAGGCGGGGGAAGTCGTTGGCCACGTCGTCGATCGGCATCGGATCGGCGAAGACGTTGCGCGCTCGCGGAAAGACCGACGTGCCCGTGTGAAACATCACCGGCACTCCCCGCTCCTCGCATTCGCGGTAGATCTCGGCGAGCTGCCACAACTCCCCGTGGTAGGCATTCGGCGCGAAGAGCTGATGCGGCGGATGGATCTTGATCATCCGGATGCCGAGGTCGAGCACGCGGCGGATCTCGTCGCGCACGTTGATCTCATGCAGCGGATTCACGGAACCGACGGGAAGCAGACGGTGGCGATGATCGCGCGTGAAATTGGCGATCCAGTCGTTGGTCTCCCGGGTGAAGCCCATCACATCCGGTGAGACGTAGTTGATGCAGCAGACCCGCTCCACCCCTTCCCGATCGAGAAAGCGGACGACGTTGTCCGCCGAGGTCAGGATGTCCTTCGCGTTCGCATGCGAGGGGTCGGACAGCATCGTCAACACCTCGGGCTTGAGCATCTCCCACGGCTGGATGTGGATGTGAACGTCGAAAACGCGCATGGTTCATTATGCGGCGAAGCCACGTTGTCGGCGCGCAGCGCCACGGAGCGCTGGCGTCTCGCCGGCTGGCCCGGCGGCGTCTCGCCGCTGAGGGGTTACAAGCGAATGGATCGGTATGACGTACGCAGAGGCGAGACGCCTCTGGGCCAGCCGGCGAGACGCCAGCGCTCCGTTCGGCGCCTAAACCAGCATGACCAGACGCATGCACACGGCGCTTTCCGGGCAGGCGCCTCGCAGCTCGGCGGAGCCCAGAAGCTGCGGATGGATCTCGTCGCGATCGATTGGTTTGAAGCCGCGTTTGGCGAAGTAGGGCTGGGCTGTCGTCGTCAGAAGATAGAACTCGCGGATACCGCGCGAGGCCAGGCGGTCGAGAAGCTGACGGACGATGCGCCGCCCGATGCCGCGGCTGCGATGCGAGTCCGCAACGGCGACGGAGCGGATGAGCGCGGCGTACTTTTGTGCCTCGGCACCGCCACAGCCGACGATGTCGTCCCCATCGCGCGCGACGATGAATGTCTTCCAATGATCGTCGATGCCGTCCGTCGGCAGGTCGTTGGCAAGGAGGAGCTGTTTGATCACAGGGATGTCGGCGACGGTTGCGCCGCTGATGATGATCTCTCCATCGCTCATGACGGCGAGGATAGCAACGAGCCCCGCCGGTGTCACGGAGCGCTGCCAGGAATGACCGTGACGGCGTTGTGTTCTCTCGCAACGTGCGCCGCTTTGTCCTGTCCGCGCTCGTGCTTCTCGCCTCGGCGGCGCATGCCCAGTTCGTCCCTCCGGTCCTCAAGGGCATCAAAGGGGATGGCACGCCTCGGCAGACCAACGGCCCCATCCCCTTCCCCACGGCCGATGAACCGTGGCTCCGGGCGCGCTCGAAACACTTCGTTTTCGTCAGCAGCGCCGATGAGAGACGGACGCGCGCCGTGGCGGCCGAGCTCGAAACGCTGGCCTCCGCGCTGACGCAGGTAGACTCCACCTTCAGCGCGCCGGCGGCCACGCCGACGCTGGTCATTCTCTTCACCCGGCGCCGCGAGAGCCGGCCGTATTTCGACATGCTGCTGAACCGGCGCGACGCCAACGCCAGCGGCGTCTTCGTCTCCATGCGCGACGGTGGCGCCATGCTGATCAACGACGGCTATAGCTGGCGCGGCAGCGACCGCGCGCCGTTGCACGAGCTTGTCCACTACCTCATGCAATCGGGCGATGCGAAGGCGCCGCTCTGGCTGGAAGAAGGAATCGCCGAGTACTTCAGCAACGCCACCATCCGTTCACGATCGATCTCCGCCGGCGAACCGATGGCGAACCACATCTCCGTCCTCCGCCAGCGCGCGCGCATTCCGCTGGCCCAACTCTTCGCCGCGGTGCGCGAATCCGACATCTACAACGGCTCCAGCGCCCAATCCACCTTCTACGCCGAAAGCTGGGCCATCGTCGACTGGCTGGTGCGCACCTCTGCCAACAACGGCGCCGACTTCTACGCCTTGGTTCACGACGTCTCGCACGGCGCGACCGTCGAAGCGGCGCTGCAGGCGCGCTACCATCGCACGCTGCGGGACGTCGACTGGGCGCTGTCCCGCTATGCGGCGCCACAGCGGGAAGCCTGGGCCATCACGCTCAGCGTCCCGGCGAGCGACACCTCTGTCAGTGTCGCTCCGATCGATCGCGCCACGACTCTTTACGAGCTCGGGCATTTTCTGTCGGCGTTCGCGGAGCTGTCCGCCGACGTCGAGCGGCACTTCCGTGCGGCCCTCGATGCCGATCCGAAACACTCGCGATCGCTGGCGGGCCTGGGCACCTTGCGCGCTTCCGAAGCGAAGTACACCGAGGCCATGCCGCTGTTCGAACAAGCCGTCGCTGCCGATCCGAACGACGTCCAGGTTGCGCTGGCCTACGCCGAGGCGTTGATGCAGGACCAGATCGGCGCGCTGGCGCAGAGTACCGACACGACAGACGACGACGTGACCCGTTTCCGCAAAGCGCGCACGCTGATCCAGGGAGCGCTGAAGCATCGCGGCGACTCCGGCTTTCCCACCGGCCGCGCCGTCGGCGACCTCGGCACGACCTACAGCGTCGAGAATGATGTCGCCCCGGGGATCGCCGCTCTCGAAGAAGCCTGCAAGCTCGTCCCCGCCCGCACCGACTTTGCCCTCCATCTGCTGGCCATGTACCGTCGTGCCGGCGACCGAGCCAAAGCCGATCCGCTCTTCGCTCGTCTCGACGCCGCCGGAAACCCGCAGGTTTCCTTCGCCGCTCGCTCCGTGATCGTACGCGCCGAACTGGCCCGGGCGAACGCACTCACACACGAGCAGCGTCTCGACGATGCGGCCGCCATCGTTCGCGAGCTGGCCGTGAATACCGCCGATGCCGACGCCCGTCGCGCCTTCGAGAAGGAGGCCGCCGAACTGACCCGCGTCGCCGCGCAGAACCGCCAGATCGAGAGCTACAACAAGATTGTGGCCCAGGTAAACGCCGGCCGCTATCGCGAAGCCATCAAGGCCGTCGCGGAGCTTCTCAACACCGCCACCGACCCCGACATCCTCCGCGACGCGAAGAAGCTGCAGAAAGAGCTCGCGGAGTGGAGGCCGTAGGCGCGGTTACGAGGTCGCGGTGTTGCGCGGTCTCGCGGTGTTTGGTTGCCAGGACACCCCGAGACCGCGAGACCGCGTAACCTCGCAACCACGTCTACGGGAATGTGCCGCACACCCAACGCGTATTCGCAACCGTGATGCGCGTGTGTGAGCTCCGCAACCTCCACCTCGTCACATACGAGAACGGCATGCGGCTTCAGCAGAAACTCGTGGAGTTGCGGCAGGAAGAGGCCATTCCCGATCAACTCCTCCTTCTCGAGCATCCTCCCGTCATCACCCTCGGACGCGGCGGCGATGTACGCAATCTCCTCGCCCCCACGTCGACGCTCGCATCCGAGCGCGTTCGCTTCTACGAGACCACCCGTGGCGGAGACATCACCTATCACGGACCCGGCCAGCTCGTCGGCTACCCCATCATTCACCTCGGCGAGGGGAACCGCGACGTCCGCAAGTACGTGACGAAACTCGAGGAAGTGCTGATCCGCACGGTCGCTCACTACGGCATCGCTGCGGAGCGTGCCGGGGGCAAACGAGGTATCTGGGTCGGCAACGACAAGATCGCCGCCATCGGCGTCCGCATCGCGCGGTGGGTGACCTCGCACGGCTTCGCCTTGAATGTATCGACGAACCTCGATCACTTCCGCCTCATCACGCCGTGCGGACTGCACGGAACCGGGGTCACGTCGATCGCGCAACTCGCGGGACGCGACGTCGCCATCGACGACGTGCGCACGATCGTCGCCGAAAACTTCGCGGAAGTCTTCGAGCGCGACGTCGTACCGCGCGCGGAGAGTATGCGCCTGGTCAAAGTCATCGTCCACGACGGCGAACGCGTTCTCATCCTTCATCGCCACCCCGAGCGCGGCAACTTCTGGCAACCGATCACCGGATCGATCGAAGAGGGAGAGCTGCCCGCCGACACCGCGCGCCGCGAACTGGCCGAAGAGACGGGACACGACGGGCAGCCCGAGGAGATCGATCTCGAGCAATCGTTCATGATCGAGTCGCACTTCCTGGAAGCGAAATATCCCCCTCCGATCGTCGCCCACGAGACCGCCTTCGCGTTCCAGGTACCTCCCGGTTCGGCGATCCGCATGGACGCCGAAGAACACGACACTTACGGCTGGTTCTCATTCGCCGAGGCGTATGAAAAGATCCGCTGGACCGACGACCGCGAGGCGTTGGAGAAAGTGGAGTCGCGGTTGCGCGGTGAAGACACCGCGAGACCGCGAAACCTCGCCACCGCGCTACCAAATTCATGACCATCCCCGAGACCAACCCAGCCCCCATCAACCGCCGCGCCGGCCATCGTCCGGAATGGTTGAAGATCCGTGTGCCCGGCGATCTGGCGCAGCTTCCGGTCTCGAAGCTGATGAACGACCTGGCCCTCAACACCGTCTGCCAGGAAGCGCGCTGCCCGAACATTTTCGAGTGCTGGAGCGCCGGCACGGCCACCTTCATGATCCTCGGCGAGATCTGTACGCGGCGCTGTACCTTCTGCGCGGTCGGCAAAGGAAAACCGCTCGCAGCGGACGCCGGCGAGCCGCGGCGAGTGGCCGAGGCGGTGGCGAAGATGGGCGTGCACCATGCCGTCATCACCATGGTCAATCGTGACGACATGCCCGACGGCGGCGCCGAACATCTCGCACAAACCGTCCGCGCTGTCCGCGGCGAGACCGGGGCCGCGGTCGAGGTGCTGATCTCCGACCTCGAAGGCAATCGCGAAGCGCTCCGCGCCGTCATCGCTTCCGCGCCCGAGGTGCTCGCCCACAATGTCGAGACCGTCCCGAGGCTTTACGCCGCCGTACGCCCCGTCGCCAAATACCAACGTTCGCTCGACGTGCTGCGGTGGGCCTCCGAAGAGCGCACGGCCGGCATGCTGACCAAATCGTCGCTCATGCTCGGCCTCGGCGAAACCGAGGATGAAGTGCTGGCCGTCGCCGGCGACCTCCGCGATGCCGGAGTCGATATCGTCACCTTCGGCCAATACCTGGCACCGACCGGCAACCACCATCCCGTGCGCCGCTACTACACCCCCGAGGAGTTCACCGCGCTCGGTGCAACCGTGAAGGCGATGGGTTTCCATCACGTCGAGTCCGCGCCGTTGGTAAGGAGCTCGTACATGGCGCACCGTGCAATCGCGGTATCGAGGTAGCGCGGTTGCGCGGTCTCGCGGTGTGTCGTTGCTGGGTTACAGAGTTCCTTGGTTGCTGAGTTGTTCGGCGAGCGCGAAAATCTGAAGTGATTCGGAACCGGACACCCAAGCAACCCAGTAACCAAGCAACCCAGCAACCACCACCGCGAGACCCCGAGACCCCGTATACAATCCCGCCCCGATGCCCCGGGTCATTTTCGTCGATGAAGGAAAGGCGGCGGAGTTTCCCGCGGGATCGACGCTCCTCTCCTGCGCCGGCGAGATGGGCGTGCGGGTCAGTCACGTCTGCGGCGGCGACGGCGCGTGCGGGACTTGCAGAGTGGAAGTCATCGACGGATGGGACAATCTCACGCCGCCGACACCCGATGAGACGTACAAAGAGCTCGAAGCGCCGTACCGGCTGTCCTGCCAATCGAAGCTCATCGGCGATGTGATTTTGAAAGTGGCGAAGATAGAGTAGAGAAGGTTGTCGGTTGTCAGTTGTCAGTTATCAGTCGTAGGTGAAGCGACAACCGACAACCGATCACCGACAACGAGGCACCAATGACGACAATCGAAGCAACCCCCGCGCTCCTCACCAACCAGCAGCTCAACACCCTCTTCCAGTACACCATCGAGGCGTACAAGACCTTCGAGAAACTGGCGGAAAATCTGCCGAATCCCCTGACCGCGAACATGTTCAAGCAGTTTGCCGCCGACGAGCGCGCGGCTCGCGATCTGATCGAGATGAAGATCGCCGCCACGGGCACGGCCCGCAGCCGGGTGACGCTGGCCAACGACCTGGCTTTTCAGGACATGCTGGAAGGCGATCTCTCCTATCGCGAGACGACCGAGTTCCTCATCGCCCGCGAACGGACGATGGAGCGCAAGCTGGCCGAGCTCGGCCGCGGTGCCACCGTGATCGACCGCGGCTTCGTGGTCTACCTCGGCGCATCGAAGCGCTCCCACATCGTCGAGCTGGAACGCGAGCTGGAATTGACGAAGCTCGACCGCGATTGGTTCAAGCGCGAGGACGCCGAAGCGCGCCTCGTGCGGGGACCCGCCACACCATGAACCTTTCCATCACCCAGACCGCGGCGCAGCACCTCCAGCGAGAGCTCGACGGACGCATCCTCCGCATCGCCTTCACCACCGGCTGCGGCGGCAGCGGCTACCGCCTCGCCTATACCGACGCTCCACTCGATGGTGATGAGATCGTCGACGTCAGCGGCATCCATGTCGCCCTCGACAACATGTCCGCCTCCCGCCTCGACGGCGCCGTCATCGAATACAACGCGGACGATGAGGGCTACCTGCTCGATCACCCGGACGCGGTCAGCGCCGTCTGGTGCGGGTAACCGCACCGTAGCGCGAACAACCCGCAAGGCGCATACTTAACGGATGGGAGGCGTTATGAAGGTCCGTAGAATTCTCTCCGCGGCGTTCGTCGTCGCATCGATGGCGTTCGCCATCCCCGCACAAGCCGGCCACTGCATGAAGCAGCAGATGGCTTGCTGCAAGGACAACAAGGCCTGCAAGAAAGAACACATGGACTGCTGCAAGAAGAGCGGCGGCAAACAATCCTGCTCGCACAAAGACGATTGCTGCGGCAAGGAATGCGGCATGCACGAAAAGAGCTGACGAACTGCTGGCTACGCCCGCGTTGTCTGCGCTATCGCGCGTTGTCTGCGGCTTCGCCGCGTTGTTTGCGCTTCGCGCGTTGGGGTTTACTGACCACGCGCGCGCCGCGCAGACAACGCGCGTCAGCGCAGTTCCGCAAACTCCAGCGCGTGATACGTGATGATCAGATCCGCCCCCGCGCGCTTGATCGACGTGAGGATCTCGTTCATCACCCGCGGACCGTCGATCCAGCCACGCTCGGCCGCGGCCTTCACCATCGAATACTCGCCGCTGACGTTGTATGCCGCCACCGGCAGGTCGAAGTTCTCGCGTGCGGCGCGGATGACGTCGAGATACGACAGCGCCGGCTTGACCATGATCATGTCGGCCCCCTCGGCGACGTCGAGCTCCATCTCACGGATCGCTTCCCGGATATTTGCCGGATCCATCTGGTAGCCCCGCCGGTCGCCAAACTGCGGCGCGGACTCGGCGGCCTCGCGGAACGGACCGTAGAAGCCGGAGGCGTACTTAGCCGAGTAGGCCATGATGCCGATCTCGGTCATACCGGCATCATCGAGCGCCTCGCGGATCGCGCCAACGCGCCCGTCCATCATGTCGGACGGAGCCACGAAATCGGCGCCGGCCGCCGCGAACGAGACCGCCTGCTTTGCCAGAAGCGGGAGCGTCTGATCGTTGTCGACGTCGGTCACGCCGTTGCGCTCGACGAGGACGCCGCAGTGTCCGTGGTCGGTATACTCGCAGAGGCAGACGTCGGCCATCACCGCCATCTGCGGCACGGTGCGCTTGATCGCCTGAATGCCCGATTGCACCGGCCCCATCGGATCCCACGACGCCGAGCCGATGCCGTCTTTGTACTCGGGCAGCCCGAAGAGCAGAACGGCGCGGATGCCGGCGTCGTACGCCCGGCGCGCCTCCTCGGCGACCTCGCGCGCGCGGAGCTGCCAGACTCCGGGCATCGATCCGATCTGGACCTTCGGCCGCGAATCGGGGACGACGAAGAGCGGATAGATGAGGTCCTCGGGACGGACCACCGTCTCCCGCACCAACGCCCGGATCGATTCGGTGCGGCGCAGCCGCCGCGGCCTGCTGGCCGGAGTGGTGGTAGTGGTATCAGTCGCCAGGTTCGACGTCGCTATCGTAGTCATCACTGTCTCCGTAGAAAAACGCGCGCGCGCACTCGGAGGAGCAGAACCGCCGCCCCGTGGCCCGGTAGACGCAGTCGGCGCAGAAGTGCTTCCCGCAGGTGGGGCAGTGCTCGAGGATGGCGCTCTCCTCAGGATCGCCGCACCGGATGCAGTGCCGCCCTTCATCGGACATTCAACGCTCCCCCCCGCCGAAATTTTCCACGCCGCGCGACGTTGAGTATATCCTCCGGACCCCACCCCGATGGCGGTGTAGCTCAGATGGTTAGAGCGGGCGTCTCATAAGCGCTAGGTCCCCAGTTCGACTCTGGGCACCGCCACCAGTAATCACTGTTTTCGAGAACTTTCGTCGCCGGTGTTCGTTCTGGACTGCCGACGTCTGGGCAACTGCTTCGCAACCCGCTCGAAGTCAACATCCACCGGACGCGGTTCCGCATCAGCCAGCGCCCGGTAGCGCTCATATTCGTGTTCTGCCTTTGCCCTGGCCGTTTCGGCGGAGATGTGCCCGGCGTGATCCAGCAACTCGCGTCCCGAGATCTTCAGAAAGTCGTCCAGCTTTTCGATCCATTGGCGCATGGTCATCGGCTTGCGGTCCAGGGCCTGAAGCTCCGCGAACTCGATGTAGAGGCTGACGATCCGGTTGAGCGTTTGCAGTTCCTCTTCGCTGAGGTAGTTCTTGGCGACGGAGACGTCTTCCCGGCGAATGATCTTGCCGGGGCGCGTGGTCCGGAGTCCCATCAGCGGTTGGGTGGCGTCGGCGCGCTCGTGGATCACTTCCGCCGCCGTATGGCCGTGCGTGGCCCAGTGCATCTTGTTCTGCACGGTGGCAAAGAACCGCTGCGTCATCTCGGTGTTGGGCGTGTAGTCGACGCTCGTCGCGTAGATATCCAGCACCTTCTGGCAGAAACGCCGCTCCGAGGAGCGGATGTCGCGGATGCGCTCCAGGAGCTCGTCGAAGTAATCGGTGTTGCCGCTTCCCGGCGGGTTCTTGAGACGCTCGTCGTCCATGGTGAAGCCCTTCACCAGGTACTCGTTCAACCGCGCCGTCGCCCACTGCCGGAACTGTGTGCCGCGGTGGCTGCGCACGCGATAGCCGACGGCGAGGATTGCCGGCAGGCTGTAGTGCTCGACCTCACGAGCGACCTCGCGCGCGCCCTCCAAACGAACTATCCGGAATTTCCGGATAGTTGCCTCCCGGCTCAACTCGCCCTCCTCGAAGATGTTCACCAGGTGCTCGTTGATCGTTCGCACATCCTTCTGGAAAAGGTCGGCCAGGAGCATCTGTGTCAGCCAGATGGTCTCGTTTTCAAACCGGCACTGGATGCGCGTACGCCCGTCCTCCGTTTGATAGAGAATGATGCTGGATTGCGGCGGCTCTCTGTCGGGCATGCGTACTCCGAACGGGCAGACCGAGTGTACTTGCAGATCAGCTAATCTCCTGGTTGTGGACCAACTCCGTCCGCGACGCAGGAGGGAAACGCTGGAACCCGCCTCAGTTGAGGTTCATTCGACTACCGCCTGTAGACCCTGATCCTGCGCATTTCTCCTCTCCGCGTCTCCGCGCCTCCGCGTGAGTCTTCTGATCCCTTCGAACTATTAAGCAAGCCTTAACAGTTGCCGCCTAATCCTCCAGCGTCGGCATCGCCACCAGCACCTCGCTCGCCCTCGGTCGCTCCTTCACTTCCTCATCCTTCCTGATCTTCCCATCGCGAAAAACGATGACCCGCTTGGCGAACTGGGCGATGTCGGGCTCGTGGGTGACCAGAACGATCGTCAGGCCTTGTTCGTTTAGATGCTGGAAGACCTCCATGATCTCCACCGCCGTGCGGCTGTCGAGATTTCCGGTCGGTTCGTCCGCGAGGAGGATCGAGGGACGGTTCACCAGCGCGCGGGCGATGGCCACGCGTTGCTGCTGGCCGCCGGAGAGCTGGGAAGGAAAGTGATGGGAGCGTTCGGCAAGGCCGACCAGCGCCAGCGCCTCGGTGGCGCGCTTCGTCCGCTCCACCTTGTCGATCTTCGTATAGAGCGTCGGCAACTGCACATTCTCGAGCGCGCTCGTGCGCGGGAGGAGATTGAAGCCCTGGAAGACGAAACCGAGCTTGCTGTTGCGGATGCCGGCCAGTTGCCGCTTATCGAGGCCGGAGACGTCGATTCCCTCCAGCAGGTAACGCCCGGAGGTCGGACGGTCGAGACAGCCGAGAACGTTCATGAACGTCGACTTTCCGCTGCCGCTCGCTCCCATGATGGCGATGAACGCGCGCGGCTCCACGGAAACATTGATCCCGCGGAGTGCGTGCATCCGCGACTCGCCGAGCTGGTAATACTTGTGAACCTCCTCGACCTGGATGACGGCCACGCTCACCGCCGGACGCCCTGGACGCCGGGAGGGCCCGACTTGGAAGTGATGGCGCTGGTGACCACCTCATCTCCTGGTTTCACGGCGCCCCGAAGCACCTTCCGCACCTCGGTGTAGGCGTGATCGGTGATGCCGAGGGCAACTTCGACCGGCTCGATCGTCCCGTCCGCGCGGAGTTGCCAGACCACCGCCCGCTCGGAACGCGCTTCCCGCCGCCCGCCGGCGGGAGCACCCGACCCCTTCTCGGCCGGTTCCGATTCGATCCCGTACTTCGCGTACAGAGCGCGCACCTCCTCCGGGGAAAGAGGAGGCTTGAAACGCAGCGCGGCGTTTGGTAGCTTCACCACGTTCTCCGCCGTGTCGACCGGGATCGTCACGTACGCCGTCATCCCCGGAAAGAGCTTCAGCTCCGGATTGGCGAAGTCGATGATCGCGTCGTAGGTAACGACGTTCTGCACGGTGGTGGGGTTCATCCGAAGCTGGCTCACGGTTCCCTTGAACAACTCTTTCGGGAAGGCATCGACCTTGAACGTGACCTCCTGCCCTTTGCGGATCCGCCCCACATCGGACTCGTCGACCTTCGCGTAGACCTGCATCTTGGCCAGGTCCTGGGCGATGGCGAAGATCGTCGGCGCCTGCAGCGAGGCGGCCACGGTCTGTCCGACGTCGACGTTGCGGGCCACGACCGTTCCATCGATCGGCGAGCGGATGATGGTGTAGTTCAGATTCGTGCGCGCCACGGTCACCGCCGCTTCTTTCTGGCTCACCTGGGCCTCGGCCTGGACCACGCTCGCCGCCGAGGCATCGACCGCCGCTTTCGCCGATTCGTAGTTCGCCTTGGCCAGATCGAGAGCCGACTGGCTGCCGATGTCCTTTCGCGTGAGCACGAGAGCCCGGTCGAATTCCGCCTTCGTCTGGGCGAGACCCGCCCTCGCCTTGGATAGGTTCGCCTTCGCCGCCACGACGTTGGCCTTTGCGTTCTGCAGGTCGGCGCTGGCCTGCAGCAGGGCTCCCTGGAGCAGCCGCGGGTCGATCTCGGCGATGATCTCGTCCTTGTGGACGCGCGAGTTGAAATCGGCATTGAGCTTCGCGATCGTGCCGGACACCTGCGAGCCCACCTGCACGTTGATGACGGCGTTGACCGTGCCGCTGGCCTCGACCGCGTCGCGGATCTCCCCCTCCTGCACCTTGGCGGTGAGGTATTGGGTCGTGCCGCCGCGGTGAATCAGCGCCGAAGCGGCCAGCGCCGCCAGAATGAGGACGCTCACGATGATGAGCCAGTGCCGCCGGGTCAGTCGATTACTCATAGCGCAGCGCCTCGATCGGATCCATGAGTGAGGCCTTGCGCGCCGGGTAGTAGCCGAAGAAAACGCCGACGGCGATCGAGAAGAGCGCGGCCAGCAGCACCGCCTTCAACGAGATCTCCATCGGCCAGTCGAGCGCCCGGCCGACGAAGAAGGATCCCACCACTCCGGCCACCATCCCTGCCGCGCCGCCAACCAGGCTGAGGATTACCGATTCGGCCAGGAACTGGATCTGGATGGCCTCCTCGGTTGCACCGACGGAGACGCGTACACCGATCTCGCGCGTTCGCTCCGTCACCGAGACCAGCATCACATTCATGATTCCGATCCCTCCGACGATGAGTGAGATCGAGGCGATGGCAACGAGCAGCAAGGTCAGCGTACGGCTGGCTTCGAGCTGGGCTTTGATGATGTCCTCCGGGTTGCGGATATTGAAGTCGTCGTCCTCTTCGGCGCGAAGATGATGCCGGTCGCGAAGCAGCGCCGCGGCCTGCTGCCCGGCCAACTTAACGACATCGGGCGAAACAGCCGAGCAGAGAATGTCGTCGAGCCAGACCACGCCCTTCAGCTTCTTCTGCACGGTCGTGTAAGGAAGCAGGATCGTATCGTCCTGATCCTGTCCCGAGATCGCCAGCCCCTTCGGGCTGAGCACCGCCACCACCTTGACCGGAAGGCTCCGCAGCCGGATCACCTTTCCGATCGGATCCTCCGGGCCGAAGAGCTGATCGCGCACGGTCCGGCCGATCGCGCAGACCGCGGCCGAGCGGTCGACGTCGTCCTTCGTAAAGGCGGCGCCCTGATCGATGCCCCAACGCTTGATGTCGAAGTACTCCGGCGAAACGCCGCGATACGACGTGAACCAGTTCTGATTGGCGTAGATGACCTGAATCGAGCCATCGACGTTCGGCGAGACACTCTTGATCATCGGGATCTGATTCTTGATGGCCAGGGCATCGCCGAGCGTGAGGGTCTTGGTGCCGTGATTGCCGGTGCGGACGCCGTTGACGGCGCGGCCGCCTGCCTCGATCCAGACGAAGTTGTCGCCGAGGTTGTTGAGCTGCTGCTCCACGCGTGCCTGTCCCGCTTTGCCGATCGCCACGACGCAGATGACCGCGGCGATGCCGATGGTGATCCCGAGAACCGTGAGCAAACTTCGTAGTTTGTTCCGCAACAGAGCCCAGACCGACGCTGCGAGGAGGGCGAGGTAGTTCATTCGTCGGGGCGCACTCTAACGTAATTGGCCGGTCCGCCGAGCGCACGCTTTTGTTACGCCGGGACTCGTTTAACCGCTGAGCTCACGCGGAGACGCGGAGAAGACGACGATTCGTTTTCTTTCTCCGCGCACTCCGCGCCTCCGCGTGAGTCCTCGAAAACACAAAGCCCGAGGCGCGATGCCTCGGGCTTCTTTTCTGCTGCGTGGAACCTCGTTCAGACGCGGTTGATGCGGACGACGTCGAACACTCCGCCGCCGATCCACTGGCCGCTCATCTGGACGTAGTCGCCGGGGCGCAGGAAGCGGACGTTGGAACGGCCGCCGGCGGTCATCTCCGCCGTGATCAGGCGGCCGCTTGACTGGTCGCGGACGACGAGCGTGTTGTCGCGGTAGTCGATGCGGGCGATCACGCCGTTCACGAAGCCGTTGCCGTATGCGTAGCCGTTGCCGTATCCATAGCCTGCCACGGCACCGGGGTAGCTCACGGCATCAAAGGAAATCGAACCGCCGCGGAAGATGCCGCCGAGGCTGATCGAGACGCCGGCGCGGAGGTCGCGCTCGCGGTTCCCGAAGGTCGAACGGGGCACCCAGTACGACTGGCCGCGATCGAGCTGCACGCGATATCCGTCGCGCTCGCGGCTGAACGAGCTGACCCTGCCGGACATCGTCACGCGCTGATTCTCGCGATAGCCGTTGTTGGCCTGCCGGTTGTCGCCGTATCCGTTGGTGGCCTGGCGGTTGTCGCCGTATCCGTTGGTGGCCTGCCGATTGTCGCCGTTGCGCGCATCGGTCGTCTGTCTGCCGCGGTCATTGTTGTTGTTGCGGTTTCCGTCCCAGCGCGACTGCGCGAAAGACGGCGTCGCCAGAAGAAGGGCGATCGCGCCCGCTCCTGCTGCTTTCGTTGCCCACTTCGTCACTGTCGTTTTCATGTTGTTCTCCTTGCGTTGCACACGGAGAGACAATCCCGGAGCGAGCGTTCTTTCGCTCGAAACACCAACGGCATGCCGGTGTCACGAGGTGCATTTTGCGGCGCCGAACGGCGGGATCGCACTCTCATCAATCGTGAACCGGAACGGATGGTTCGTTAACGACGACGAGCCCTTCGCAAACGGAATGCGTTTCCTCGCGAAGCCATCGGTTTGCCTCGTGAATGGAAGCGATGCCTCGATATTGAAACCGGCTGCCTCGACATCGAGAACGCCTGCCTCGACATTGAAAACTTCTGCTTCGACATTGACAACGGCTCATTCGACATGGAGAAGCTGTCAATGTGGAAGCATAGGTTTTCAATGTCGAAAGAGCCGGTTTCAATCTCGAGGAAGCGGCTTTCAATGTCAAAGCACGCGTCGTCAATGTTGAAGCAGCCGGTGTCAATGTCGAAGCAAGATTTTCAATGTCAAAGCAAGGTTTTCAATGTCGAAGCGAGATTCTCTCGATCGCGAGGCGCTTGCTGTCACCGAAAGAGGACAGCCGGTCGATCGCGAGGAGTGCTCCGGGATTAACGATCAGCCAGCTCCTGTCTCACTGACGGTGATCGTCGAAGCCATCCGCCGCTTTTTCGCGCTGCACGGCATCGGGAGCGGCCCCATCGCCGTCGCGGTCTCCGGCGGCGTCGACTCCACGGCGCTCCTCCTGGCGATGCTGGAGTTGGGCGGCGTCGAGCTCGTCGCGGCGCACGTCAACCACCATCTTCGCGGCGCTGAGTCAGATGACGACGAGGCCTACGTCCGCGAGCTCTGCGCGCGGTACGACATCCCGCTGCGCGTCGCCGACGGGCAGTTGGATGACGAGGCCATCCGGCATCGCGGCATCGAGGCGGCCGCGCGCGAGGTTCGTCACAGAAAACTGCGCGAGATCGCGGGCACAGACCTCATCGCCACGGCACATCAGAAGAACGATCAGGCCGAGACTGTGTTGATGCGACTCATGACCGGCGGCGGGATCGCGGCGCTGCGCGGGATTCATCCGGTTCGCGGCGACGGCGTGATCCGGCCGTTACTCGAGGTGACGCGGGCGGAGATCGAGCAGTTCCTCGCCGAGCGCAAGGTCACTCCCCGATTCGACCGATCGAATGCCGATCCGCGCTTTCTGCGCAACCGCGTCCGCGCCCTCCTGCGCGAGTTCGATGTCGGCGTAATCGACAACCTGGCCGCCATCGCCGATCAGGCCCGGCAGCAGTGGCCGGTGCTGGAGCGGGCCATCGACGACGCCGAGGATGTGGAGGTGACCGAGGCGGAGACGCGATTCCGCTCGATGCCGGAGGACGACTGGCTTCGTCAGGCCCTTCTTCTGCGCCACATCCGCCGGCTCGATCCCGGCGCCCGCGATGTCTCCGCCGCCGATCTTGCCCGGCTCGCCTCGGCGACCAGACGAACCTCGGTGACGAAATCGCTCGAGCTGCTGCCGGAGGGCGATCAGATCGTCCTCCGCCTCCGAGGCAGTGGAGAGCCAGCGCCGCACTTTGAAGTCGAGATCGACGCCGGCACCGAGGTCTACATCCCTGAAATCGCGACCACCGTCCGTATCCACCGAGCAAACCAGCAACCCAGCAACCAAGTCCTCCAGCTTCCCCCCGGATCCCTCCCCCACTTCACCATCCGCAACCGCCGCGAGGGCGATCGGTTCCGGCCGCTCGGGATGGCGCACGACAAAAAGCTGAAGGATCTGCTGATTGATCGTAAAATCGCGGCATCGTCCCGGGACCGCATCCCACTGGTTGTCTGGCAGGGCACGATTGCCTGGGTGGCAGGCGTGGAAGTTTCCGAGCTGTTCAAAGTGACGGGCGAGGCCGCCGATCGTTACGAGGTCGCGATTGAGCAAGATCACGAAAGCGTTCAGCGCCAGGGAGATTGACCATCGCGTCGCCGCGCTGGCCGCTGAGATTCGTGACGATGCCGGCGAGGCCCCTCTCTTTCTCCTCGGCATTCTCAAAGGGGCGTCGTGCTTCACGGCCGATCTGCTGCGCCGCATCCACGGCGAGGCAACCTACGGATTCATCGACGTCGTGCGCGACATGACCCACACGCACGGAGAGTCGACGATGGAGATCGATTTCCTCAGTTGGATCAACATCGAAGGACGGAACGTCTACGTGATCAAGGATGTCGTCACGACCGGCGTCATCGAGACCTACCTCCTGGCGCAGCTTCGCCAGAAGAACCCGGCCAGCCTCAAGCTCGTGGCGCTCATCGACCGCCCCGACGCGCGCACGGTCGATCTCACCGTCGACTTCCCCGCCTTCCAGGCCTCCGACGACGGCGCCTACGCCGGCTACGGCCTCGAGATTGACGGGCGACATGGAAACCTGCCGTACCTGGTTACCGTTAGATAGGGCAGAAGGCAGAAGGCAGAAGGATGAAAGCGGAAGGATGAAGGGGTTGGGAAGGATACTCATCCTTCATCCTTCTGCCTTCATCCTTCTGCCTTCAACCATGCAACCCAGCAACTTAGCCACCATCCAACCCAGAATTTCACCACCGCCCGGTCCGTTCTCGGACGCGGTTATGCATGGCACGCACGAAGCATCCGCGTGTTCTCCTGGAGGCATTCATTGAATTCGACGGTTAAAACGGCGCTCCTGTGGGTCGTCATCATCGTTCTGGTCTTCCTGCTGTGGAGCCTTTTCCAGAACACCAAAGGGGGCAGCGAAGCGATAGCGTTCAGCCAGTTCCTCGACCGCGTCAACGCCGGCGTGGTGGAGAGCGTGACGATCCGCGGCGATGACGTCCACGGCGAAACGAAAGCGACCATCCCCGGCGGCAAGAAAGAGTTCCACACCACCGCGCCGACGAACTATCCGGCCATGATCGATCTCCTTCGCGCCAAAAGCGTGAAGGTCGAGGTCGAGCACGCCGCCGATACCCCCTTCATCACCGCGCTCATCACCTGGGCGCCGATTCTCTTCCTGGTCGGCCTCTGGATCTTCTTCATGCGTCAGATGCAGGCCGGCGGCAACAAGGCCCTCTCCTTCGGCAAGTCGAAGGCCAAGCTTCTCTCCGGCAACGCCAAGAAGGTGACGTTCAAGGACGTGGCCGGCGTCGATGAGGCCAAGATCGAGCTGCACGAGATCATCGAGTTCCTCAAAGAGCCGCAGAAGTTCACCAAGCTCGGCGGCAAGATCCCGAAGGGCGTCCTGCTGATGGGCACGCCCGGCACCGGCAAGACCTTGCTGGCGCGCGCTATCGCCGGTGAGGCCAACGCCCCCTTCTTCTCCATCTCCGGATCCGACTTCGTGGAGATGTTCGTCGGCGTGGGCGCCTCGCGCGTCCGCGATCTGTTCGAACAGGGGAAGAAGAACGCCCCCTGCATCATCTTCATCGATGAGATCGACGCTGTCGGCCGCCACCGCGGTGCCGGCCTCGGCGGCGGACACGATGAGCGCGAACAGACCCTGAACCAGCTCCTGGTGGAAATGGACGGTTTTGAATCGAACGAGGGAGTGATCCTCGTCGCCGCTACCAACCGCCCCGACGTCCTCGACCCTGCCCTCCTCCGCCCCGGCCGCTTCGACCGCCGCGTCGTCGTCGACCTGCCGGACCTCAAAGGCCGCGAAGGCATCCTCCGCGTCCATACGCGCACCATCCCGCTCTCCGAGGATGTCGATCCGGTGGTGATCGCCCGAGGGACGCCGGGATTCAGCGGCGCCGACCTGGCCAACCTCGTCAACGAGGCCGCGCTCAACGCCGCCCGCTACGACAAGAAGAAAGTGCAGATGGTCGACTTCGAGTTCGCCAAGGACAAGGTCCTCATGGGCGTCGAGCGGAAGTCGATGGTGATGAGCGACCGCGAGAAGCGGAACACCGCGTATCACGAGTCGGGACACACCGTCGTCGCCGCCGTGCTGCCGGCGGCCGATCCGCTGCACAAGGTCACCATCATCCCGCGCGGCCGCGCGCTGGGACTGACGCAGCAGCTCCCCACCGAGGACAAGTACTCGTATTCGAAGCGCTACCTCGAGGCCACGCTGGCCGTGCTCATGGGCGGCCGTCTGGCCGAGGAGATCTTCGTCGGCGAGATCACCACCGGCGCCGGCAACGACATCGAGCGAGCCTCGGCCATGGCCCGCCGGATGGTCTGCGAATGGGGCATGTCCGAGCTCGGTCCGGTCACCTTCGGCAAGAAGGAGGAAGCGATCTTCCTCGGCCGCGAGTTCGCGCAGCATCAGGATTTCTCCGAGGCCACCGCCGTCGAGATCGACCGCGAAGTGAAGCGGATCCTCGATAACGCCTACAACCAGGCCAAAGAGATCATCACCTCGCACAAGCCCTCTCTCGACCGCATCGCCCGCAAGCTCCTCGAGCGCGAGACGCTGGAAGGATGGGAAGTCAACGACATCCTGCGTGAAGAGACGGGTAACGATTACCTGAAGATGAAGGAGTACTACCCCGACCAAAGCCCCGGCCAGACAATGACCATCGCCCCCGGATCGGGACCATCGACCGATGTGACGACGCCGGTGGCGCAGCCGCCGGTGCCGACTCCGGCGCCGGATCGGGCGTCGTAGAACACCAGCTCACCTGAAGGGCCGCCGTTCCGGCGGCCCTTTTTTATGCGCATCGCTCTCTTCGATATCGACGGCACATTGACGGCCAGCAACGAGATCGACTCGGATTGCCGTGCCGAAGCATTCCGCGACGTCTTCGGATTCGATCTCGATCGGAACTGGGATGCCTACGAGCACACCACCGATCGCGGCATCGCCACCCAGGCGTTGCGGGAACAAGGCCGCGAGGCAACGGAGCATGATCTCTCGCTGGATCGAGCACGCTGCGTTCAACTCCTGACGGAGCGGATGACGGACCTGCATGAGATCCCCGGCGCTGGAGCATTCCTAGCCGTGCTTCTCGCCCGCGATTGGCGCATCGCGCTCTGCACCGGCGCCTGGGGCGACTCCGCGCGCCTTAAGCTGTCGCGGGCTGAACTCCCCCTCGATCTGCCACTGGCATCGTGCGATGACGACATCTCCCGCGAAGCCATCCTGCAACGCGGCATCGCACTGGTCGGCGGGGGGCCCGGCGACGTCGTGGTCTCGTTTGGCGACGCACCGTGGGATCTTCGCGCCGCCCGCGCACTCCAGCTGCCATTCATTGGCATTGCCTCCGGCTTGCGCGCGGAGGGGCTTAGCCGGAGCGGCGCTGCCGAGGTGTTCGATGACTACCGCGATGCAGCGGCCGTGTTCTCTGCCATCGATCGCGCTGGCTGACTTGCCAGTCCAGCAATCGGTAGCCGGCGGCGAGGAAGCGGAGTGACGATCCCGGGAGAGACTCAATTGGACGCGCTCACGCGATGGATAAGGCGTTACGCCACACTACGCGATGCATAACGCACTGAGGTCGAGCCGAACATGGCTGGTATTCGTCACCGGATTGACGTAAAACATGCCTGGACCGAGAATAGCCATGCAGCTCAACTGAGAGTTGGACGGCGGAATGACACTTCGAAAGCCAATTACTATCGTCTTAGGGCTGATGCTGGGGGCGAGTAGTGCATTCGCATGCTCTTGCATCCAGCTTGGCAATGCCGATCCGGTCGCGGCGGTCACGGGAACTGACGCGGTGTTCCGCGCGCGCGTCATCACGACTGCGATGGTACTCACCAATGATGACGGAGCGATCCTCCGGAAAGGCGAACGGGAAACTCCAACCGGATTCGTTCAGCGACTCGTCGCGCTGCGCGTCGAAGAACTGTTCAAGGGCGAAGTCGCTCCTCTCATGATTCTCATCACCGGCTCCGGCGCAGGCGACTGCGGCTATGCCTTCGAAGACGGGAAAGAATACTTGGTCTTCGCAACGCAGAGCTCGGAGAAACGTTACGCGAGACTAGCTCGATCGACTCCAGTGCTAACCACTTCCATCTGCAGCTACACACGACCTGCAGAAAGCGCAGCGGAACTCCTGTTATCACTCCGCACGAAGTTTCCTCCTAAGCAACCGGTCTGGATCGCGTGGCCGTGAGTGAATTCACGTCCTTCGGCCGCGCCGTCCTATTCCGCGCTGGAGCGGACTTAGGCCCGCCACGCTGGTAGGCTACCTCTCGCGAGAATCGAGCGGGCCGAAGCCGCTCAGCTTTGAAACGTTAGGCCTCCGTGGAGAGCGTTGTGAAGACTGAAGGACGAGAAGATCCCGAACATCGCGACGGACGATTGGGTCCGGAGGGTCTGGAGTGTCAGACCTTCGGTTTCGCACTTGGGTAGCATCTTCATGAGCAAATAGATGACACGTAATCGCGACCGCTCAAGTGAGGCGTCGCAAGTGCAGGTGCCTCAACTGGTTGCAGACAGCAAGAGAGCAAAGGTCTGACACCCTTCGCGATAAACGGGCTGGCGCGAGCCAAACCTTACTGAGTCTTGGCGTCCAAGTAATGAAGAAGCGTCCTTACGCAGTTCAAAGCCAGAACCGCCTCTGCTTCGCCTAGCAATTCGTCGTTTGGATGGGCAACGCTCGCGCGGTTTCGCAGCGTATTGAGAGACTCTAATACGGCACCAAGGGACCGAAGAATTCGCGTGATCTCAGTCGAGTGCAATGTCTGCCGGAAGGCTGGATGTTCTGACCGCACGATTTTAAAGAGTTCCGTCATGCCAGCGTCAGCTGCGGGGTTAGCACCAACCGACTCACAGATTCCCCGTAAGTAACCATGGAGAGCCGTATGCGCCCTATCCACTGCGCTTACCGCTCCTGAACTCCGAAGCAATTGTTGAGCATCCCGGAGGGCACGCTCAACAGTTTTGCTGGCGATCTTCGGGGTCAGTTCATCGACCAGTCCAGCAACCATTTTGGTATTCAGCTCTGCCTTTACGAATCGAACATACGGGTACGCGCCAATTTCGGAAATCGTATCCGCAACCAACGTGAACTCGATCCGATTACTTTTGTCCTCCTCGATCTCCGCCAAACGGACGTATTCGTCTAGGCCCACACTTGCATATAACAGAGTGAAGTCGTCTCCGAACACGTTCGTTCCACGACGTAATTCGAACGGTATCTCGCGGAGGAGCTCGGCCGCTCGAAGTTCCTTCCGAGTCTGGAGGAGTTTCACAGCCGCTGACTTCAAAGCTGTCCAGTCGTCGTCAGGCACCGCGGCACCCAGCAACTCGAAGTCCTGCGCACCTGTTCCGTGGTAGAAAGTCAGCAAACGCATATCGTAGTCGAACAGATGGTCTCGCGTAAACGCCGCCGAGCCGTCGGCGGTCCAGCCGGCCAGCGGCCGGCGACACGATCGTTCTGGTCAGCGCGTTGACTCTCGAATTGCGAAGTCTCCTCCTGGAGACGTCGCCTTCAGCAGAGCGTCGAGTTTCCCGACCGTCGGTACCGCGTCACCACGTTCGTACCGGGCGTAGGCGTTCCGCGATGAGGAGCCAAGCCGGTGGCCATATCGCGAAGCGAGGTTCCGCTCGCCTCTCGTCTGCGCCTCAGCAACAACTCCGTCAACGCCGCGGCGTTGTTTCCGGCGATCTCGAATGTTGTCGGGCTGAGTGGATACACTTGCGCTTCGAAGCCCTTTCGATCAATCATTGTCTCCAGCCAGTCACCGATCATCGCCAATGCTTCCTTCCGTATCCGTCCCTGAGTCATCGCCTCGAGTATCGGAACCTCGGCCAACCACCAGCGTCCATCGCGCACGATTTGTCCTTCAAATCTCATGAACATTACTGTACACCGATCCGTGGTCTGGACAGTCGATTCGCCAGCTGACTCTGCGCGCATCCCGAGTGCAACTCTCATCCTGAGACTGCCGCAGCCGCTGAGCGAGCATAGCGAGCGAAACGCGGCGGAGGACGGCGAAGGATCTCGAAATGCGCTGCACCTGCCACAGGCCCTGCCTCTGGAGATCCTTCAGCGTCCTCCGCGCATCTCGCTCGCTGGCGCTCGCTTGGCGCTCCAGCAGCTTCAGGATGTGCTCTCTGGTCGATTTCTTCACAGCCTCTGAGACTGCCGAAGCCGCTGAGCGCATCCGAAGGGGCAGGATGACAATCGGCCGGTATACTTTCAGGATGACAGTGGATTGAGAGGCGCTTAACCTCCGATTTCAATCTTGACACGACACTAGATCCCTCGGGTGCTCGAACCGCATGGCCAAGCAGAAACGAAAACTCACGAAAGCGGAGAAGGCCGCGAAGGCGCTCCGCAAGGCCGAGTTCGAGTACGTCTTCTTGAATGGAAAACAGAAGAGAGTGCGGCGTCCTGCTCAGATCGAGGGAATGACCGTGGACGAGTTCATTCGGGCGAACGCCGACCCGATCTGGCTGCATCAGAACGAGATGTGGGAGTACATGGAACCGGAACCGGACGATTCAATCCCCGTCGACCGGGAGGACGAGATTCCATTCTGAATGAAACGAATACTCCTTTGGCTGCACTACCTCGCAGGGAGTGACAGCCAAATGGACGCAACCGTGTGGTCCGCAGTGTCAGACCTTCGGTTTCGCACTTGGGTAGCGTCTTCATGAGTGCAAATAAATGACAAGTAATCGCGACCGCTCAAGTGAGGCGTCGCAAGTGCAGGTGTCTCAATGGGTTGCGGACAGCAAGAGAGCAAAGGTCTGACACCATCACGCACCCCGTATAGGTGCCGTCCAACTCCGCGCTGCACCGGGCGCGAACCCGCAACTCGGCGTATCGCCAGCGTTACAATCGTTCGCGTGCGGGTCCGCGCCGGTGAGCTTGGATCCGTTAGAGGCGGCTCCGACCACACATGACTCTTACATTCGTCGGCGCACTGTTCTCCGCGATCGCGATGTTTGGCGTTGTCTGGGCGTTGTCCGAGGCTGCGTCCGCGCGCGCCAGCGAACACTGGCCGCGAACGCCGGGTAGCATCGTGACATCGGGCGTATCTGTTGAGTACGACGGATACGGTCGAATGTACGCCGCCGACATCCGCTATCGGTACGTCGTGGACGGCCATGAATACACGTGTGACCGCGTTCGTTTTGGTGGTTTTTGGTCGTTTACGTGGCGTAGACCTGCCGACACCTTGACAAAGCGCTTTCCGGTCGGCGCCCCCGTTGCGGTTGCCTACGACCCCTCGAAACCTTCGCGTGGGGTGCTCGAGCCAGGCCTGGGCGGGCAGGCGTACCTAAACGTGCTGGTCTTTGCCCTATTTGTTGCGGCCGGTTTGGCGATGCTGGCCGCCGCCTAACGGAGCGGTTGCACCGGACTTCGGCCCGGCTGGTGCTACTCTACTCGTACGTTCTCTGTGGGCCGAACCTGGTGAACCGCAAGACGTTAGCCAGACAGAGTCACCGATCAGCGTATAACGGTACGCATGAAGATGGCTGCGTTCTGCTTGTTGCCGCTGGTAGGAGGCGTCGCGGCCCTTATCGCCTTCCATGAGTGGTTTCTCAGTGCGGGCAAAGAACTTCCGCAGATCTGGGTCGCGTCCATCGCCGCGAGTTTCTGCACGATCCTGACACTGGGCCTCCTGTACAGCGTCGGGGTCACGTTGGGAGAATGGGTGAAACTGCGGAATAGCGGCGGAGGCAGATTTCCCGGCGACGGCAAGCGAATCGTCGTTGCAGGTCGCATTCAGACGGTGGCGCCGCTGGTCTCGCCCATCAGCGCAACATCGGTCGTCGCGTACAAATATGAGATGCGGAGACAGGCGCGGCACGGACCGCTTCGCGACTACGAGGGAATGGCGTTGGCCGCATCGACGATCCACACCACCGCCGGCCCGCTCCGCGTGTTGTCACTGCCTGACTTTGATGTGCCAAAGCTGACCGGCGGACCTGACACACTTCGAAATGCTGAAGCCTATGTCGCGGCAACCGAATTCACTCGCATTCAAAGCCCCCAGGAAGAGGGACGCACGCTCGACAAGCAATGGGCGGATGACGACGGCGTCTACCGTCTCGACCAGCGAGGGACCGACAACCCGGACCTTCCAGACTGTGTGCTCAACGAATGGATCATCCCGCAGGACGCCGCCGTGTGCGTGTTCGGAAGATACGACCAAGCCCGCAGCGGCATCGTGCCCGACAGGAAGGCGCCGAACACGATGAGAATCATGCTGGGCGATGCCAGCACCGTCGCCTCGACGCTCGCCTCCCGGATCGTCCAATACACGTTCAGTGCGGTGATTACAGCCGGTATCGTCGTAACGATTTGCGCGCTGTATTTCGCCAACGCGCGGTAAGCCTTTGCATCCTGCAAGTAGTCAGACGGTCGCACTTCGGCGACAACTGGGGCCAGACCCTCGATCTTCGGGTTTCCGGCGGTCGCTGATCAAGTGGCCTCGGCTTCTCGCCAATCGAACGGCGATTGAACTGGCACGAAACGAACGATTCGACTCCGCCTTCCGCGTGATCCGCTTCTCACTCGACTACGCGACTCCCGCGGACGCCGAATACTTCGATTCGGTCCTACGGCAAGGCGGTATCAACGAGTCGCTAATTCCCGACTGGAGCCCAGCCTGTAACGAGCACGAGTCCTGACTCAGCGCTGCACCCCCACCGTTACAATCCTTCGCGTGCGTGTTCACGTGTCATGAAACAGGGAACGATCGTTTTCGCGTGCGTCTCGCTCGTCGTGGTGTCGTGTGTCAGTACGTCGGTCGAATCACGGCTGGTTGAATACCGGGATGATCGAGGCTGGAAAGCAGAGGGCCGCGTCACCGAGTTCACAAGTAACGGGTACGCGATTGCCGAGGCCGAGAAACGACATCCCGTGCCCTGGAAGAAGTACTACCGCGTCGGAACATGGCGGTACTGGTATCCAGATGGTCACCTTCGTGCAATCGTACGTTACGACATCGGCGAATACCCCGAGTGCTGCGTGGCTGGTCCCTGCACACGGCGTTACGAACGTCTCCGTGGCCGCCCGCAGTTATTCACGGAAGAAAGCGTGGTAGTGCCTCTCCGGCACGCAAAGTGGTCAGCGTGCATCCGCACCAACTGCGTGAACTGCGAGCTCATCTCCCGGCCCAGATACCTGCTTCCGGCCGACCTCGCTCCTGAGTGGAATCCAGGAGAACCTGATTCGCCATAGCCACGAAGCGCTGGCTCTGGAAGCTGGGAACTGCCAGCCGGTCTGGTCCGCTGGAACGCCTCGTCCGGCCTGAGTTCCCTAACCGGCTCAGAATCGTACACATTGTTTCCAGGACCGCTGACGTTGTGTTCGTGAGGACCTTGCGGGCGCCGGACGCCAACGAGCTGGTGTCCCGAGTGCGGCCGTCGCGCGCTGTTAGCGCAAGAAACCCACCCCACCCCACGCCGTACTCCCTTGTATGCGACGGCTGATGGCGGCTCTGCTCCTCCTCCTCGTGACCGGCACTGTAGCGTTGCGCATCGGGACGCGAAAGGAGGTCGCAGCCGGCCCGTCGCTGAATGATGGAGTCATGCGGGTCGTCGTGCTCGGTGACTCCGTCGCGCGAGGCGCAGGTGATGAGAAAGGCCTCGGCCTGCCCGGCTGGTTGCATCACGATCTTCGAGCGACGGCAAACGGTGCGGCCTCCACTCTGAACCTCGGGATCAATGGCGGCCGAACCTTCAACGTGGCTCACCTTCTCCGTCAGCCAGGAGCACGAAGCTCGATCGCGCAGGCAGACCTCGTCGTGATGTCGATCGGCGGAAACGATCTGTACGGCGACTCCCTGGCCCGCCTGTTGACCACCCTATGGCCGTGGTATCAGAGAGAACGGACGCTCTCCAAGGTTGCGTCTCTGGTCGCGCAAGTCCGGCAGATCAATCCCGGCGCTCGGATCTACATTCTCGGCCTCTACAACCCGTATGAGGCGAGTGGCGCCGGCCGATGGATCGATGTCCAGGTCAATCTGTGGGATGGTGCCTTGATCCAGCGACTCGCGGCGATGCGAGGAGTCACGGTCATCCGGATCGCGGACGTCCTCGCACGCGCAGACCGGCTTAGTCCGATCGACCATTTCCACCCCGGAACGCTGGGGTATGCCGCGATTGCGCGGAGAATCGCGGATACGTTCTGATCGGCGCCGCGCACCGCAAGGGAATCGGTACTCCGCCGGCGAATTCCAATTCCGCGCTGTACCGAGATCAACCCGTTCCATGGCTTATCCTCTTCGCCTGCGGATTGCTATCGGTACCCCAACGGATGCCTAGAATGTCCTTCATCAACTGGTCTGATTCCCACGAGATGCTTGGGTTGCTCTCCGAGTTCGTCGCCGACGAGCGCCAGGAGTCGATCGGTGACCCTGATCGAATGCGCTTTCTTACGGGTGTATTGGAAGAGCTGGGCGAACTGACCGGTCACATCGATGAGACGAATGATGACGAGTCAATTGCCAGGTGCCGGATGATCCTGGAGTCGGCGAGCGGTGAATTCAGCGGCGACCCCGTCCTGGAACATATCGAGGCGTGTATCGAGGAGCTTGAACGCATCCGTAAGCGATTGATTACATGAAGGGCTTCAGCCGAGTTAGCGCGGAATCAATCCCCGTCGACCGGGAGGACGAGATACCATTTTGAGTTGAAACGAATCCGTCTTTGGCTGCACTACCTCGCAGGGAGTGACAGCCAAATGGACGCAACCGCAAAATTCGTGGCGATCATCGCCGTGGCCGCGTTCGCGACCGAACGCGTTCAGGCCGTGGTCAATTACCTTCTGAATGCCCTGCGCCTGGCGCGCGTGCATTCCGGCCTCGCCAAGGGGTTGCGCGCGAAAGAGCGGCGCAAACTCGTGCTCTTCTTCGTTGCCGCGCTTATCGCCTATGCCGTCGTCGATCGCGCCAATCTACGCCTGTTTCGCGTGTTGCAGGTCGACAATATTCAACCGCTGTTCGACTTCTGGATGACGTGGCTGGTGGTCCTGGCCGGCGCCGATCGGGTGCGGTCCATGATCGGGAGCGGCGGCACGGCGCCGAAACCCGCCGCCGCTCCCGCCGTCCGCGTGCAGGTCGACGGCGGAGAAGTGCACAACCTGCGTCGTGTCGGCTGACTCCATGCACGACATCGACATCTTCCTCGACGACGACGAGCAGCGCAAACGGGGAAAGTGGCTGATTCCACTCTTCGTCGGCGTGAGCGCCACTCTGGCTCTTGGCCACCAGAAGGCGCCCACGAATCGTGTTGTTGCTTCGACTCCGGCAGTCGTGCGGCCGATGCCGGTGGTGTCCGTCGAGACAACGGCGACTCCCCAGGCTGCTCCGGCGCGCATGGCCGTGACACCCGCGTTTCTCGACTTCGGAGACAGCCCATCGACGCGCAGCCTCGCCCCGCAGTTGGCAACGGTGCGCAACGAAGGCAAGCAGGCGCTCACGGGCGTCAGCGCTGCTGTCGACGGGCAGTTCCTGGCCACGAGCGGATGTGCGAACGAGCTCGCGCCCGGCGATCAATGCGTGATCGCCGTCGTCTTCACTCCGCGGCAGCCCGGCAAATTCACCGGCTCGCTGAAGATCGCGGCGGGCCAGGAACGCGCGCAGATTCCTCTGCACGGCGCTCTTTCCCCGCCTCGGGAAGCGGTCACGCAAACGGCACCCGTACGACCAGCACGTCCGCCGACGCCCGCGGTCGCGACCGCGACGGCAACACCGCTTCCAGTGCCTGCGCCTGCTCCGCCGCCACCGCCAGCGCCGGCGCGGATGCTCTGTTTTCAGCCGGCCTCGTTGCACTTCATCTCCACCGGTAGCCAGACCATCACCCTGACAAATCCGGAGCCGGTGCCGCTACGCGTGGTCGACGTCGTGCCGATCGGCCGGCAAGGCCAGACCGTCTCGGGCTACGAGATCGAATCCAGGAAATGTCTGCGCGTACTGGATGCAGGACAGCAGTGCACATTCACGATCCGCGCAAGCCAGATCGCACTGCGGACGGGAGAGACCATGCAACTGACTGTCTTTTACGAGGATCCCACCACCGGCAGCCGACGGGCGGCGCGCTTCAGCACATCCTGCGGTGGCCGCTGAAGACTTCGCGGGATTTCACGCGGAGTCGCGGAGTACGCGGAGAAAGAGAAACTTCCTGTAATCTCCGCATCTCCGCTTCCCCCTCTCCGTCCGCGTCTCCGCGCCTCCGCGTGAAACCTTCCCCTTGACCTCCCGTAAGTGTATGGCGTATACATACACCGTACATGTTCCTCACCATCGACACCAGCGATCCCCGTCCGATCTATCAGCAGGTTGCTGATGGCGTGAAGGAACTGATCGCGCGCGGGAAACTGGCCGAGGGGGCCGGGTTGCCTCCGGTGCGGCAACTGGCGGCCGACCTCGGGGTCAACCTCAACACCATTGCCACCGCCTATCGCGAGCTGCAGAAAGACGGGTTGATCGTCATCAAGCACGGGTCGGGCTGCGTCGTTGCGTCGCGCGCCGCCACGGATCGGAGTCATGACGAGTTGCTGCGGCCGTTGCGCACGGCGCTGACGGAGATGGTCCTGGCCGGCCTGTCGTCCAAGACGATCCTGAACCTGGTGACCAAGGAGCTGGGCATGGTGTGGAAGGAGAGCAAGTAAATGTCGATCGACCAGTCCGCGGTGATCATCTACGTCCTCTTCTGGATCGTTCGCATCAACGGTTGCTTCCGCCGAGGACGCCAGCCGCTGCTGCGCGGTAAGGAATGGTTCTTCAACGTTCACGTCCAGCCGGATTTCTACACCGGCGCGGGCAGGAAGATCCTGCATCGCTACTGGATGCGGATGTTCATCCCCTTCGCCCTCGACATCCCTCTCGCCGTCACCATTTTCCACATCGGGCGTCTTGGTCTGCTGCAGTGGTTGATCGTGGGGCTCTGCGCCCTGATCCATCTCAATCATCTCTACTCCGTCGAGCTGGCGGAGCGGCAGGCACGGCGGTTTGCGGTCGCGGAGGCCGATCAACCGGTGACGTCGATGGCCTTGTCCCTGACCCCGCGGCGCCTGCGCGATTACACCAATCCCTACCTGGAATGGGTGATGGCGCTCTCCTCCGTGGTCGCTCTTGCATGGCTGGTCCGCTATTACCTGGCCACTCCTGAGCACCACAATCTGCGCCTGGTGTTCGGGACTCCCCTGGTGATGCTTTACCTCCAGGCCGGCTACCTGTTCCTCAAGCGTGCGCTGGTAGCGTGGCGCACTCCGACTCCGCGGGTCCAGGCCGCCGAGCACATGGAAGCGCGGGAAGAGGCTCGCAAGTACTACCTCAAGGTCTGCGACTGGCACCGCGCCGCCGTAGCGGCTGCGATCGCTTTCTGGCCGATCGCACTCAACACATCGCCGGCTGGCCTCGACCGCCTGCGAAACATCTGGTTCGCCATCTGGCTGACGGTCACTGTTGTCGGCGGGGTGCTGGTGGAAATCAAGAGAAGGCAACTGGCGGCGATGGCGGCGCGCGTGCGCCCGGTGACGCTCCCCGATTTTCTGCACCAGTCCGACCTGGCACGGTCGCCGGTCTGTTACCAACCCTCCGCGCCGCTCTTGTTACTAAAGGGCGCGCACGGCTATTCATTGAATCTTGCGAATGGGCTCGCGCACCTCGGCGCCGTCTATCTGGCCGGGTTGATCGTTCTGTTCGCGCTGTTCCCACTCGCCCACTAACCAACAGCTTCAAGAAACACAAAAAGGAGAACACTCGATGAAAACGAGACGGGAGACGTGTGTCTTTATTCTGCTCATGATGCTTGCCGGAGCGCTGTTTGGCGCGGACGCAAACAACCCCACCATTACCGGCGAGTGGCAGGGAATGGTGGCCACCCAGCATCTGATCGTGAGGATCGAGCAGGCAGGCGACGGCTCGTACACGGGCAAGCTCACCGCCGTCGACCAGGGAAACGTTACCGTGCCGGTGGAAGCGGTTTCCTACGCGGCCGGCGTGTTGCGAATCGAGTTGAAGTCCAATGGCGCCTTCTACGAAGCGACCCTCAGTGCCGATGGAAACGAGTTTGCGGGAGCATGGCACCAGGGCGGCAATACCGTTCCGCTGACGCTCCGCCGGCCCGGTGCCGCCGCTCCGAAGCTCACGCTCAAACCGCGAAGCATCGGAAGCATCCCCTTCGAGCCGTGCCGCACCGCGGACGGCAATACGGAAGGACTATGCGGAAAATTCGTGGTCTATGAAAACCGGGCATTGAGGAGCGGGCGAACGATCGCGCTGAACATCATGGTGCTGCCCGCGCTCTCCGAGAAGCCGGCGGGCGACCCATGGTTCCCGCTTGGAGGGGGACCGGGACAGAGTGCCGTAACCGCCTACCCGGCGGCAGGCTTTACGACGAGTGTGCGGCAGCAGCGTGACGTCGTGCTGGTCGACCAGAGGGGCACCGGCGGCTCGAATCCATTGCCGTGCAATCTGCGGGATCCCAAAGACCCACAGGAACTGATCGGCGATGCCATGCCGCTGGACAGGGTGCGCGCCTGCCGCGCGGAGCTCGAGAAGAAGGCCGACCTGACGCAATACACCACCTCCATCTCCGCGGATGATCTCGACGACGTCCGGCAGGCCATGGGGTACGACAAGATCAACGTGTTCGGCGCCTCGTATGGCACCCTGGCCGGTCTCGTCTACCTTCGGCGGCACGGCGATCACGTTCGCACCCTGACCCTGGAGGCCGCGGCCACGCCCAATTACAGGATTCCCTTGCCCTTTGCCCGGACCATCCAAAGCTCGATCGATGGTTTGATGGATCGTTGCGCCGCCGACGCCGCCTGTAATAAAGACTATCCCGATCTGAAGAAAGAGTTTCGTGCCGTCGTTGACCGTTTGGATCGATCGCCGGCACATTTTGAGGTGAAGAACGCAGCCGGAGAGTCTAAGACCGTCACTCTTTCTCGCGGGATGTTTGTCGGCGACCTGCGGCCTGTGCTGTACATTCCCGCCTTTGTCCGCCAGTTCCCTGATCTCGTCCATCGCGCGTATCACGACGATTGGAGCGTTTTTGCCGGCGTCGCAACGGGTATTCGAGCCGCCCTCGACAAGGCGGTCGACCGCGGCATGTCTCTTTCCGTCATCTGCGCGGAAGCACTGCCCGGAATGACAGAATCAATGATCCGGCGTGAAACCGCCGGCACATACCTGGGAGACTTCCAGGTGCGCATCTATCAGAAAGCCTGCCACGAATGGGCACGCGGCAGCATTCCTCGGGATTTCTATGACCCGATCCATTCAGCAGTGCCCACGTTGCTGATTTCCGGCGCCCTCGATCCCGCTACCCCTCCCGAGGCATCGGCGCAGGCAGCGCGAGACCTGATCAACAGCCGCGTGGTGGTCGTGAAGAATGGGACGCACGGCACCGGATCTCCCTGCATCGATCGCCTCATCAGCGAATTCGTCTCCCAGGGCTCGGCCGCGAGTCTTGACGCCTCTTGTGCCGACCAGATTTCTCTGCCGTTCGTGACATCGGCACAACGATAAAAAGCTGAACCACAGAGGCACAGAGATCACAGAGGTTTTCTCTGTGCCTCTGTGGTGAACGCTTTTGACTTTACCGCTGAAACGCGTACGACATCTTCATGAACAACTGCCTGCTGGCCGGCTGCAGCTTGTTATCCGCGACATCGACGTCGCGCTCGTCGCCGAGGCCGACGAAGAGGAGCGTCTGCCAGTTCACCTTGTAGGCGAAGAGGAGCGATGACGTCACATTGCCGCTGTGCTGATTGACTGCGTTGAGAAAAAGCTCCTGATTGCGATTCGTGCGCACGTTCTGCACGATGCCGCGCACGTACATGCGCGAATTGAAGGTATAGGTGGCCCGGATGCGCTCCACCTGCGCGGTGAAGAGACGCGCGCGCGCCGCCTCGATCTGGCCCGGCAGAGGGTTGACGTTCAGCCAGCGCAGGCCCTGGTTGTAGCGCAGCTCGAGGTGGTCGGTCGGACGGACGGTGCCGCCGACCGAGATGTCGGCCCCGCGGCCGAGGCGCGTATTCGAGAAATCGACGTCCTGGCCGGCGGAGCCGTTGATCTGGATGTTCTGGAAGATCCGCGACGGCGTGAACTGTGTCGCATAGAGAAGCTGATGCCGCGTCAGCACCTTGTCGCCGCTGCGGACGCCATTGATCGAGAGGCGAAGCCTCGTGCTCGATGCCAGTTTGCCGTCGAAGCCCACGCCCGCCGAGCGGTCGCGGAAGAGCAGATCGCCGTTGGTGGCCGCCGAATAATCGCCGTTCAGAAAGAGGCGGATGCGGTTGGCGAAGCCGGTCGTCGGCCGCATCGTATAGCCCCCCTCGAAGAACTCCTCCCGATAGCCGACCTGCGGCACGAAGCCGTTGTCCGCCCGGAAGCCGTCGCTGTAGTCCTTCGCCTCGGTGTACCAATCGATTTTCTTCGTCGAATGCGACCACCACACATCCGCGGCGTGCCCGTTCAGCGTCTGCCCGTTCCACTCCGAGGCCAGGTCGGGGCGATCGGGGGTTTTGGTATTGCTGAAGAGAAGCTGTCCGGTCACGGTTTCCTTGTCATTGATCCGCCACTGAAAATCGGGACCGAGCACGCGGTTGTGGGCGCTCCCCTCCGACTCCCGGAACGTGCCCAGGAGACTGATGTAGGAGAGGCCGAAGTTATGACGGATGCGGCCGATGGCGACGGTCGAGCTGAAATCCTGATTGGCGAAATCGGAGCCGTTCGGACCCGGGAGGATCGTCAGCCCGCCGCCGCGGTCCTGAGCGATGATGGCCGTGTAGTCGTTATCGCCGAACTTCCCGGTCGATCGCAGGCCGAATCGCGGCGATGTGATCGTGCGGGTATAGACAGCCGTGATCGGCGTGTTGAACAGCTCGATCCCCTCCAGGAAGAACGGCCGCTTCTCCGAGAAGAAAATCGCGAAGCGTTGGTTCGCCGAGATGGCCGCCACGTCCGACTCAACCTGCGAGAAGTCGGGATTCAGCGTGCCGTCGATGGCCGTGTCGGCATTCGGCGTCCACTTCACATCGAGGCCGCCGTCGATCTTCGCCGGCGCGTTCACCATCTCGTTGCCGAGAACACCATTGCGCGGCGTCCCCTGCTCCTTGACCGTCATATACGGCGCGGCCACGATGTGTCCCCCCTGCGGCAGGCCGCTCAGGCCATTGATCTTGTTCTCGTTGCAGATGAAGCAGTTCCCCCCTTTGGGAATCTTGTTGGCGAAGAACTGATAGCGCCGGTCGCGCGGGTAGTTGCGGTAGAGCAGTATCCCCCACGTCTGCGGATCGGCCTTCTTGTAGCGGAGCGAGGAGAACGGGATGCGCAGCTCCAGGTCCCATCCCTCCTTCGTGATCTTCGCCGCCGACTCCCAGAAAAAATCGGGAGAGCTGTCCTCGTTGCCGCTCGTGTCGTCGCTGACCGAGTCGTACTGGATGCCGCGGGCGTTGGAGAGAAAGAGGATGGCCGTCTTCCCGTCGTTGCGCGTGTCGAGGATCACGCCGCCGTAGTCGGTCGAGCTGGAGACGTTGTCCCGGTCTGCGTACGGCGCGCGGATCCGGCTCGGATTCGGGTCCTCGAAGTGAAAGGCCGCGTAGAAGAAATGGTCGTCGTACGTCAGCCAGGCCACGTTCTTCATCGGCGGCTCGGTGTTGTCGGTGGCATTGGTCTCGTACCACTTGTCGACCCGCACCGCGTCTTTCCACGCGGCGTCGGAGAGGTCGCCATCGATCGTAATCGGGCCGGTGGCCCGCTTGATGTCGTAGGTGATCGCCGGCTCGCGCGTCTGCGCATACGCAGCGACTGGGAGACAGACGAATAGAGTGATCCAGGCCACCCGGCGGATTGTCTTCATGGCTCGTTGAGACGTAGCGGAGCGATGAAAGTTAGGAGCGGGTCATCGAATATACGAACTACTTCGTATTCGTCACCGAATGGTTTCAGAAGCGCTGTGCTACTTTTCCTCCATGAGAACGACGATTGCCGCAGCCCTTCTCCTCGCCGCCTCCCATGCCGCCGCGCAACCGAGCGCGCCCGCCCCAGCAGCACCGAAAGCGATCGTGCTCCGCGCCGCGCGGATGTTCGACGGCACCTCGGACGGCATCATTCAACATGGCGCCGTCGTCGTGCAGGGCAACCGCATCGTCGCCGCCGGCGCGAGCGTGGCCGTCCCCTCGGATGCGCAGGTCATCGATCTCGGCGACGTCACCCTCCTCCCCGGTCTGATCGATGCGCACGTCCATCTCACCGATCAGAGCGGCGAGAACTACTACCTCAACTATTTTCAGAACCTGATGCGCCAGCCGGCCGAGCAGGCTCTCCTGGCCACGACGTTCGCGCGCAAGACCATCGACGCCGGCTTCACCACCGTGCGCAACGTCGGCGCGAGTGACTACATCGACGTCGGCCTGCGCAACGCCATCAACAACGGTTGGGTGGTCGGTCCGCGCATGCTGGTGGCGGTCCATGCCATCAGCGCCACCGGCGGACATGGCGACGGCGACCCCATTCCGCCGTCGAAGGGTATCCCTTCCCTCGGCCCGATCGACGGCGTCTGCAACGGACCGGCGGAATGCCGCGCCGCGGTGCGTTACCAGATCAAGTACGGTGCCGACGTCATCAAGTTCATGCCCTCGGGCGGCGTGCTGTCACTCTCCGATCCGGTCGATGCGCCCGAGCTGTCGCAGGAGGAGATGAACGCCATCGTCGAGGAGGCGCATCACTGGGGCCGCAAGGTGGCCGCGCATTGCCATGGCGATGCCGCGGCGAAGATGGCGGTGATGGCCGGCGTCGATTCGATCGAGCACGGGTCGTTCATCAAACCGGACACGCTGGAGCTGATGCGCGAAAAAGGGGTCTACCTCGTCCCGACGCTGATGGCCGGCGATTGGCTGATGGCGCGCCTCGACAAGCTTCCGCCGGCAATCGCCGCCAAGGCCAAGTCCGCGATGGCCGCGCGCGACATCATGTTCCGGGCCGCGCTGAAGACCGGCGTGAAGATCGCCTTCGGCACCGACGCCGCCGTCTATCCCCACGGCCTGAACGGCCACGAGTTCGTCCTCCTGACCGGCCTGGGCATGTCCCCCGCCGCCACCCTCCACTCCGCGACCACGGTCGCCGCCGCCCTCCTCGGCGTCGACGACCGCGCTACCCTCACGGCCGGCAAACTCGCCGACATCATCGCCGTCCCCGGCAACCCGCTCGACGACATCAAGGTCATGGAGCGGGTTGCCTTCGTGATGAAGGACGGGGTGGTGGTGAAGGGGGGACGTTAAACTACCCGCCAGCGTTCACACCGCCAGCGGGGTTCGCTCCGCCTCCGGGATTTGCTCCGCCAGGGGGATTTGCCGGAGGATTTGCTGGAGGATTTGCCGGAGGACTCGCCTGGGGATTTGCCTGAGGACTTGCCTGGGGATTTGCAGGAGGAATTGCTTGGGGATTTGCACCCCCACCACCGGACGTTGCGTTTGCAATCTGCTGGACAGCGGCGGCCATCTTTGTAGGATCGTTTGCTCCAGAGGCTGAGCTCGACCCAAAATAGAAACTCGACACTGCCGCCAAGAGTGTCCCAAGCATCGTCAGCAATTGCTTCGCGAGATCCTGTGCTGATTGCTGTCGCGCGTTGAAAGCCGCTATCGCATCCTTTGCTGCGGCAGGATCGATCTTCGCGGGCGTCGCATTCAGCACGGACACGAGTGCAGCGCACACCTTCTCCGCCGATGTTAGACGCGCCAGCATGAAGAGCGTGATGACTGCGAAAATCACGATGAGCCCCAGCGCAATAAGTGCTCGGACCGAACCTTCAGGCAGACCAAGTGCCTGTTTGTGCGTGCCCAAATCAGCAGAGCGATAAATCGCGGCGATGAACGCGACGACCGCAAACATTGAGGCTAGAGCAAATACAGCAATGATGGGAAGACGGTATTCGTCATCGATCCTTCCCTGAAGCACTGCCCATCCAAGCAAGACGAAAACGACCACTGCTATCAAAGCGACAAGTGAAGCAGGTACGTTCTTCATGCGGCACCTCCGCTTTCTAGGACGGACATCCCGTTATCATTCCCCCTCATGTGTAAACGCGTCTACATCGCCTACACCGGCGGCACCATCGGCATGAAGCGTACCCGCGCGGGCTACGTCCCCGCTTCGGGGTATCTCCAGCAGCAGATGGACGCCATGCCGGAGCTGAAGCATCCGTCGATGCCGCTCTTTCACGTTCACGAATACGTTCCGCTGCTCGACTCCTCGAACACGCCGGAAACGGAGCGCTACGCGTTCGTGGCGCTTCGCGCTCTGCCGCTATGATTCGCCCTCCATGCGCAAGCGCGTCTACATCGCCTACACCGGCGGCACGATCGGCATGAAACGCACCCGCGCCGGCTACGTCCCTGACTCGGGGTATCTGCAGCAGCAGATGGATGCCATGCCGGAGCTGAAGCATCCGTCGATGCCGCGTTTCGAAGTTCACGAGTACACCCCGCTCCTCGACTCCTCCAACATGACGCCGCGCGAGTGGGTGGCCATCGCGCGCGACATCGGCGACCACTACGACGACTACGACGGCTTCGTCGTCCTGCACGGCACGGACACCATGGCCTACACGACCTCGGCGCTGCCGTTCATGCTGAACGGGCTCGGTAAGCCGGTCATCGTCAGCGGCTCGCAGATTCCGTTGTGCGAGGTGCGCAACGATGGGCGCGAGAACCTCATCACCTCGCTCCTCATCGCCGCGAACTACGACATCCCCGAGGTCTGTCTCTACTTTGGAGGGAGGCTGCTGCGCGGATGCCGGGCGGTGAAAGTCAGCGCGGACGGATTTGCCGCCTTCGCCTCGCCGAATGTTCCGCCGCTGGGAACCGTCGGCATCGACATCGAGATCAACTGGGATCTGGTGCGGAAGCCGCGCCCTCGGCAGAAAATGCGCGTCGAGGAGTTGGCCTCCCCCGTCGTCAGCGCGCTGCGCCTCTTCCCCGGCATCGCCCCGGAGCTCGTCCGCAACGTGCTGCGTCCTCCGCTGCAGGGGCTGGTGCTCGAGGCGTATGGCGTCGGCAACGGACCGGATCACGATCAGGCCTTCCTCGCGGCGCTCACCGATGCCACGAGCCGAGGGGTGGTCATCGTCGACTGCACGCAGTGTCTGGAAGGAACGGTCGATCTTGCCGAATACGCCGCCGGCTCGGCGCTGGCGCGCGCGGGCGTCATCAGCGGATTCGACATGACCGCCGAGGCGGCGCTGGCGAAGCTCTACTACCTCTTCAGCCGCGGTTACGGAGTCGACAAAGTGAAACGCGAGATGCAGCGCGATCTCCGGGGGGAGATGACGGCCACGAACCACGCCGGGATTTCTCACACGCTCTCTTGAATTTTTCCCTCGAGAGCCTTGCCACTCCCTTAATCGAGAGCCCTTCTCCCCACGCGGTTTTTTGCGGGGGGAGAAGAGCCTGCCCTGAGCGAGCGAAGCGAGGCGAAGGGTGGCGAAGCCGGATGAGGGGGGCGCTTTACGAGATCGTGCGACTTACCGACGCTAATCCGAGAACGCTCGACGGCGCGCGAATGACGTCCTCGTGAAACGCCCCCTGCTCTGAAGATCGTTTTTGGGGTAGGTGGAAGCAAGGTACAGGACGACTGTACGTTCAAGAATGAACGTCCAAACGAGCATCGAGCGCCTCTCGGAATGACGCTTGGCTCAGGTGTGAAGTCGGTCTCGGTCTATGCGGTTAGCGGCGTCAGGGAAACCGCAAAGCCGA
>Ga0247668_1000034_pt1 | contig 50310 bp, 84 predicted proteins | sample CNK09_metaG_FD_182737 | JGI IMG/M metagenome (GOLD analysis project Ga0247668, IMG submission 182737) | Soil microbial communities from Purdue University Martell Research Forest, Indiana, United States - CNK09 | ecosystem: Environmental > Terrestrial > Soil > Temperate forest > Bulk soil...
TCTGCGTCTAAAGCCGATCCGAAAGCTGCATCGAATGCCGCTAGTCCGACAAAGTCTAGCTCTCCAGCCGTTAAGGTTGATGAGAACGGCGTCGCAGTTGATGCTCCCAAAAAAGTCTACAAGCTAAACGTAGGCGGGAAAGAAGTTGAATACGATGCTTCGGACGAGAACAAGTTAAAGAACGACCTTCAAAAGGTGTTCGGTATTGAAGAAAAGGCTCGCTCTACGGCCCAGAAGATTGACATGGCGGAGAAACTGACCTCCATGCTCAAAGATGATCCGCTAGGGTTTGAGAAGCAGTGCAAGATGAACGGCATTGATGCTGTAAAGCTTGCCACTTCCATCCTCTACAATCAGTTACGGCTTCAGAACATGACGCCGGAACAACGCGAGCTCGAAGAATACAAAGAACGCGAAGCTGAAGCGAAAGCCGAAAAGGAACGCCAGGAAACAGAAGCTAAGGCGGCCGAAGAGACCCGTAAGACTCAGGAATGGGCCCAGAAGTTTGAGGAAGCCTGTACCAAAGCTCTCGCGGAGAATAAGGTGCCTAAAACGCGTCTCAGTTTGGCTCTTATCGCCCAATACGTTGATGCTGGGCTCAAAGAGAAGAAAGATTATACGGTAGAACAGGTGCTTCCGTACGTCCAACGCGATCTGAAAGAGATTCATCTCTCTACGATGGGCAAGTTGGAAGGCGACGAGCTCTTAGACTATCTTGGTGAGACGTTATCTAACAAGGTGGCCAAAGCACGCGTGGATCGTTATAAACGTACCACGGCCAGTCAGCCGCAGCAGCAAGACTCTAAGAAAGGCCATACCACAGAAGTAGCTGGTCAGAAGGTTGACCTGTCTAAGCTAAAGGGTAAGGCATATTGGAAGGCCTTGCGGCAGATGAAGTCTGAACAGGGCATTGGATTACACCCTGGCGCTCCTGGCAATCCGTAAAAGTTCATAAGTCCTGGGAGTAGCTCTAAACCCTAAGAGTCGGTGAGTTTTCCCGAGGTTGCGGGTAGTGGTTAATCCCGTCTCCCAGGCACAATTTCGTAGGTGGAGGGTGGAGTCATCCTGCTAGTCTCATAAGCTAGCCAAAGCCGTACAACTCGGCTACCTGCAACCATATATCTGCATCCCCTTCTCCATGTAGGGAACCAGATCAAAGTTGAACATGGATAGTGACATCGTAGCAGCTATTGGAATTACACTACAAGGACGCTAACCCCTATCCGAAGAGTGTAAGGAAGTCTCTGACTCGATGACATTGTAACAAAGGAAAACAAAATGAGTGACGTCGATCTGTCAGCATTAAATGGTGACTTTAAACAAGCCTACCAAGACAAAATCAAAGACCTCGTACCGAACTACGCGTACATTCTTAAGACTACAACCGTAGAAAAAGGTATGAAGCAGCTCGGAGATAAGTTCAACGCTCCCGTGAAAGTCCAATCTGGTCAGGGCTACACGTATAACACCGATGGAAGCGCGTTCGCCTTGAACGCAGCCATCTCGTTGCAGATGGAAAACGCGCTTGTTCCGGCGTTCAGCCTTATTCGTAGGGACAACATTTCCTACACAGCGATCTCACGATCGGCTGGTAAAAACAGCTTCGGCAAAGCCGTTGACATCACGCTCAACGACATGACCGAAGGCGCAGGTTTCCGCCTTGAGTGCACGTATCTCCATGGTACGCGCGGCATCGGCGTAACCTCGTCCGTCACAGCTGTTTCTGCTACACAGAGCACTGTTCAGCTTACCGCTGCCTCTTGGGCGACCGGTATCTGGGCGTCTTCGCTCGGTGCGCAGGTGCAGTTCTACGTCGTGGCTGGTGGTGCGCTGGTTTCTTCAGGCGCAGACTCTGTGTTCCAGGTCGTAGGGATGAACTTCACGTCATTTACTTTGACCGTGAATGGTACCACGACTGGTAGCACTGCTCTCGTGGCCGCCACAGGAACTCCTCTGAACGTGGCTTTCAATGGTGCGTTTGGTGCGACGTTCGCTCTTCCAGTTGAAGGCGTTGGTTTAATCACCATTGCTTCCAACACCGGAACGCTGTTCAGCATCAACTCCGTGACGTGGCCGCTCTGGCAGGGAAATACGTACGATGCAGGTGCGGCTCCTCTGTCTTTCGGCAAGCTGCAAAAAGCTATCACCCTCCCCGGCGACAAAGGTCTGATGGGCGAAGAGTGCACGGTTCTCGTGCCCTTGACCTCCTTCAGCGATCTGTTGACCGAGCAGGCTGCCGCTCGCCGATATGGCGACGTGAAAGGCAAAAAGTTCGACAACGGCTGCGATGCGTTGGAGTTCTATAGCCCTTCCGGAACGATGACCATCGTCCCCCACCCGTTAATGAAACGCGGTGAAGCGCTGCTCTATCCGACCGACAGCATCACACGCATCGGCTCTTCGGAACTAACGTTCCAATTGCCCGGTACGTCGACAGACAGCTATCTCCAGGTTCCTCTTGGAGATTTCGCTGGGTATCAGGTTCGCATCTGGGCCGATAACACGGTGTTCGCTGAGACTCCTTCGCATATGTGTCTCATCAACAACGTCGTTCCTCGCGCCTAAGTCCCACCGTCTCAATATCTTGGCCCTGCCTCCCCGACGGGGCCAAGAATGTTGAGATGTACACGGTCTGCTGTAAACCGTAGACTATAAACATAGGAGACAAACATGGCTACACTAGTCATCACCATCGTAACGCCGGATTCCGTGGCCTCTGTTCAGGATGCTCTGAACACGATTCCCACGACTGGCACCATTGTAGAACCCTCATCCATAGATCACATCGCCCGTTACATTGACGGTGTAGCTAATGGTTCGTTGAATCACACGTCCGTAACAACCGCCATTTCCTAAGGAGAATCACTAACATGATGGACCCATTCGATAAGAAACATGAAATGATGGGGCAGCTCCTTGACATGCTCAAGCGGCACGCCTCTGATGAAGTGGATAGTGGCCTTAAGAAACCGGAAGGTGAAGAAGGCGACATGCACGGCGTCCAGATTGAGAAGGTAGAAATCCTACCAGACCATGAGATGGATGCTTCCACTCCTGAACATGAAGTTGACACAAAACTGATTCCAGAAGGCAAGCATACCGCTAATCTGGGATACGCTGAAGGTGGTCTTGCGGCTGAAGACGGCAAACCTGAAATTGAAGGCGCAGCTCATGAAGAAGCCACTGAATCCGAAGCAGAACGTGAAGACGAAGGCGATATTGAGCCAATGTTTACGTCCTTGTTTGGCCGTAAGAAAAAGAAATAAGTTCTTACTGCTACGTTCGGGATCACCGGTTAAAATCCCACGATCTAGTATAGGAGACCTATCTTGAGTATTCCATTGACAATTAACGGGGCTGTGTTTGAATACCCAGTCAACTTCGATGAAAACTGGGGCGTAGATGCCACTGGTTGGGCCCAGGCTGTTACCAATGGTATGCTTCAGATGTCTGGGGGTAGTTTCCCTCTGACCGCTGAGGTTGATTTTGGCGGATCATTTGGTATTAAAGCTCTTTATCTAAAGAGCCGAGAGACAAATATCGCGAGTACTGGTATCGTCCGATTAGCCAATGCTTCTGCTGGGATAGTCTGGCGGAATGGTACCAATACTGGAAATTTAGTCCTCACCACCGATGCAGGAAACAATCTCCTGTTTAACGGTACCCCCGTAGCTCAAGTTACTCTCACCAATGCCCATATCTTTGTGGGTAACATCTCCAACATTCCTACCGATGTCGCCTTATCTGGCGATGCCACTTTAGCCAACACTGGCGCTCTCACCTTAAACACTGTTAATGGTAACGTAGGTTCTTTCACGAACGCCTCAATCACGGTCAACGCCAAAGGACTTATTACAGCCGCTTCGTCTGGCACGGCTCCTGTGACAAGCGTCAGTGGAACCGCCAATCAAATCACTTCTACTGGTGGTACTACGCCCGTTTTAGCGATTGCTAACCCGCTTACTTTGCCCGGTCCTGTAATAGCGGGTGGTGCTATAGCTATGAACGCCAACAAAATTACCGGATTAGCTAATGGTACAACTTCTACAGACGCGGCGGCTTTTGGCCAAATCCCTGTGTTTGCTGCGGCAGTTCAAACCGCTAGTCAAATACAAACAACCACAACCAGTAGTACATTTACGGCGGCAACCGGTCAAAGTGTGACTATTACACCAGTTAGTGCTAGCCATCGAGTTAAAGTGACGGTTAGTACTCAAATCGCTACCGGATCAGATCGAGTACGACTCACTATTAAAAGGAACGCAGTTGAATTATCTGGTGCTTCTGGTTTTACAGATACTACTAGTGCTGGTGCAACGGCTTTAGCTACGACCATTTCTTTTTCATATATAGATTCTCCAGCTACTACTAGCGCGACAACCTATCAAGTGTTCTTTAGAAATAACGATAATACAACTTCTATTACCTGTGGAAGCACAAATTTTGTGTCTGTAATTATGGCTGAGGAGATTGCATAATGGTTTCCCCTTATATTGTTGATTCTCTTTTGCCTACTCTTAGGCTTTTGCCTTTAATGCCGTCTGTCCAGGCGCTATTTTCAGACAGTGATTTAGTGAACATCATGAATTTTGAGATGGACTCAAAGATCATGCCTTTGATCGATAATCAGGCCGAAGAGTACGGCATCTATCTGGATGACATTCCATACAGCAATTCTATCACTCAGTATGATCTTCCGAGCCGAGCGCTTGGTGGGAAACTACGATCGGTCACGTTCGTGGACCCTAATGGCAACGAAGTACGTATTCCTCGTCTTCGCGTTGAAGACATCATGTCCAACGTGAACGCCACTGGCTTGGCCATCAATCCAGCGTTATGGGGCTTCTACTTTCAGAATAACAAGATCATTACGTATCTTAGCTCAGTGAACGGTGGAAGCAGTGCGTTTCCTACGCTTCGCCTACGGTATATTCGTCAACCAAGCACATTGGTGTTGTCATCCGCCTGCGGAGAAGTAACCCATATCGCCGGCAATGTGGTGACAGTTGACAATGTGCCTACCACGTTTACGACGAGTTCTACTTATGATCTGGTGTCAAACAGTCCGCAAATGTTCGTAAGCCTGGGCGATGATCTTACTGTGACCGCGGTGACGACTGGGGTTGCTGGAACGATAACTTTCACGAACGCGCCTCCGTCTACACTTCAGATCGGTGATTGGGTGTGTCTAGCCGGGCAATCTCCTATCCCTCAGATTCCTTACAACCCAGGCTTTCAGCTTTTACTTCAGTTGAGCGCCGCTAAATGTCTTGAAATTCATGGTGATGTTCAAGGTTTCAATGTGGCTATGTCACAGGCTTCAGACATGAAGAATTACTTTATCTCAGTCATCACGCCACGTGCTGACGCTAACGTTATACGTTTAACCACCCCCAACGCTCTATACGGTTGGGATTAAGGAGCGTAAATGACTCTAGAGACTGATCTCCAGTTTCTTCAGCTGGATTGTCGCGGGCTTTACACGATGCCCAACAGTTTATCCAAGGTTCCCTTGGGGTCCTTACTGCAGGCTGAAAACACCGTAGTGAGCTATAACGGTCTGCTTTCTGTGCGCCGTGGGATCAAACAGTTTGGGACAAGCCTCGCTGCCCTCGCGGGCGGTGGTCCTAACACAAACGTGTTTGAAGAGTTCTTTTATAAAGGCAGCAAGCTGGTGTGGTTTGGAGATTCAACGGTCAGCCGATTAGACCCGTTAAAGCATTGTTTCGCGTACGACAGTGATGGTTTAGGAACGTGGGTGCAAACCTCTTCAGCGGTTCCAGCTCCAGCGTACGCACTAACAGATAGCTATCGCTCAGCTCAAAGCAACAATAACATCTATTTTACCTCGGTCAATGGCATCCTAAAGACCGACGATCCAGCTAATCAGCTTTATTCTGCTGGTGGTCTTCCTGGTTTAGATGGATTAGCTACTCTCGTAGACGTTGCAGGATTCATGAATACCAATACGCAGGTCGCGTATAGGATGACGTGGAAGACCACAGACGCCAATCATAACGTTATAGAAGGTACTCCCAGTACGCGCGTGGTCATAGCTAACACAAGCGGCGGTAGTCGTAACGTTCAGCTCACGTTCACGATTCCACATGGTGCTACCACGAGTGACCAATGGGTGATCTATCGATCTCCTATGTCAGCCAGTTCAACAACTGAGCCATCCGATGAATTGCAGCAGGTTGAACAGGGTTTTCCTGATTCCACCGATTTATCTAACGGGTTCTTCGTTGTGACAGATACCACTCCAGAAAGCCAGCTCGGAGCGGCTCTTTATACGAATTCAGGCCAGCAAGGTGCGTCACAAGCTAACAATATACCACCCTTAGCCAATGACATTTGTTTCTTTGTTGGATACATGATCTATGCCGCAGCTTTTAGTCAACAGAAATTTCTGCTTTCATTATTAGCGACCGGCGCGCCAGATGGTATTCAGATTGGTGATACGTTCACGATCACGAATAGCCCTTCTAGCTTTACGTTAACCGCCGCGGCCGCGGAAAATATAGCGACAGGTCACTTTAAGGTCTTTACCGGTGGCGATCCTGGTAGCGATATTCTGCAGACCAAACAGTCCTTAATTCATGTTTTGAACCGTCAAAGTCAAACTTTAGTTTACGCATACGATGCCACTGATGCTTCGAGCGCCACATCCTTACCCGGAGATTTCTTCTTACAGGAACAGAATATAGGCGGTGGTGCCTTTCAGATATCGTCTTCGCGATCGACTTGTTGGAATCCAGCGTTAACAACTACGCCTTCGGATAACGAATCATTGGCTGGAGGTGGTCTTGGTTCTGGTTTCTGCTCTAAGTTTCAGCAGCCTGAAGCCGTACCGGTGTCAAACACCATCAACGTTGGTAATCCAAATTTTGAATGGCTTCGATGCCTCGCGTTGAGAAATAGCGTGATAGCGCTGAAGGCCGACGGCTTGTTCCAGCTTACTGGCACCACGTTCCCTTTTACTGTGACCACATTAGATACTGGCACCATCCTTACGGCTCCAGATTCTTGCGCCTCAATGAACAATCAAGTGTTTGCGTACACAAATCAGGGAGTAGTGGCTATCGCAGAAACGGGTCCTGGTATCGTCTCTCGTCCTATCGAAAACATTCTCCAGCGCATCAGTTCAGATTTGTATCCTAACTTTCCGATGGTAACGTTTGGCGCGGCTTATGAGACAGATAGAAAGTATCTGCTTAGTACGATCTCAAAGAATGATGGGTTCCAACAAGCCACCATCCAATACGTTTACGATACTTTGACTGAATCATGGACGTCCTATATCTATCCGATTCCAGTGTGGGATATCTTAGAAAGTCCTACTGAGCACAGACTCTATATCGCTTCTGCGGATACAGCTTATCCGTACTTGTTCCAAGAAAGAAAGTCGTTTACCAACACGGATTTCGCAGACATAGAACTGCCAGTAACCATTACAGGATTCAACAATTCAAATCCTGACCAGTTTACTGTAGATTTAGCGAGTACTACTAACGTGACGGTGGGCTGGAGCTTGGCACAACTAGTTCCAGGCGCTACAAACACTCCTCCACAGATACTCAATCTAACTGTGATAACGGCTATTTTAAGCCCTACGCGGATAGCAGTCAGAGACGCCATCAATTGGGCGTTATCTGGTTCTGTGTTCACCGCTGTGGAACAACCCATTCCGGTTCGGGTTCAGTATTGCCCGATTTCTGGAGGAGTCAACGGTAACAATCCTAGCATCGTCAAGTTCTTTAAAGAAGCTCAGTTCTTCTTTCAGAACGCAGACTTCAGCTCGATAGACATCACCTTCTCAAGCGATTTCATACAGTCAGACACGGTGGTGTCGCTGACACCTATTCCGGCCACCATAGGATGGGGTCAGTTCCCATGGGGTCAGATACCGTGGGGCGGAGCAGACGAGTTCACGGTGTCTTCTGTTCGCACGTATATTCCGCTACAGGCAAGACGAGCCCATTGGTTGAACCTGCATTTAGCTCTGAACGAAGCGATGGTGGGGTTCACATACGGTGGTTGTATCATCCAGTATATGGATAAAACAACCAGGAGTAAGTAATGAAGAATCTTACTTACAGACGTATCACTGAAGAAGACCTTCAGGATGCGCCCAAAGGAAGCTGGAAGGGAAAGCTTCTCTACGCGATCAATCTTTTCTTTCAGCAGATGTATTATGGTCTGCAGAATCAGTTGACGCCAGAAGAGAATGACATCTGCCAAGTCAAAACGTTTCAGATCATTGGTTCAGCTACGCCAAGCGCCAATACTTATAGCTTCACGGCTCTTTTCCCTTATCAACCAAGCCGGATGACTCTCGGTAAGATAGTACCTTTGGATAATTCAAGTCCTATATTCACGGTAGCCCCATTTGTGAGCTGGAATTTCACAAACGGTACATTCAATGTGTTGGGAATCTGCGGGCTTGCTACCGGCGTTCCCTATAGCATCACCCTAGAAGTTAGATGGGCGCCAATTGTAAACTAAGAGGATAACTAATATGCCATTCGTATCCAATATGAACGACGAGGACCAAAACAAGCAGAACCAGCCGCAAGGTTCTCAGGGAGTGGTGTCTCCTAGCGGGGGAGGCGGAGCAGTGCGTCTAGCTCCTTCTGCTGCGGTTCCTGCTGGTGGCGCTGGTTCAGGTGGTGTAACGGGTACAGGTCCTGCGTCAGCCGGTGGTCAGTTTGCATCCATGGGTCAGTATTTGAAAGCCAATATGAGCAATGCCGAGCCATTGGCCGGTAAGTTGACAGCTGGTATTGGTCAAGAGTATCAAGGTTTAGAAGGACAAAATCAAGCGGCTCTTTCTAGCATTGGAAATCAAGTCTCAGCTCAACCTGATTATTCTAAAGCCAATGATACAATCGCTCAAGAAGCCGCTAATCCTACGTCTTTCGCGGGAGATCAAGGCAACGTAGCATCATTTCAAAATTTACTGAAGGCGTCTTATAATGGCCCTACTTCTGCGGAAAGCACCAGTGATTATGCCAACCAACAGGCGGCCATCAATAAGTCTATCGCTCAAGGTCAGGATGCAACGCAGACGGAAGGTGGTAGGGAAAATTTATTAGCCAAAAATGAAGCCAAGCCTACCACTGGGGTGACCGCGTTGAACAGTGCTATCCTTTCCAAGAGCCCAACGGCACTGGCGTCTGTGGAAAATGCGTATCAACCGTTTCAAAACTTGCTTACTGGTCTCCAGAGTGGAGCTACGGCGCAAAATAAGGCCATCGCAGATAAACAAGCACAAGCTGCAACAGCTAAACAAACAGCTACCGACGCTTTGAATTCTCAGATAACCGGCTTAAATACCTCGGTAGGTAACGAATTGACCACAGCTCAGCAGAAGCTGGCAGCTCAGAACGCCCAGATCAAATCAGAGCTTGCGGCAGGAGCGCCCAGTGATGGAACCTTACAGGCTCTCGGTGTGACACGAGATCAATGGAACTCTCTATCAGCGGCTCAAAAAGCGGCTGCTACTCCCCAAGATGTTTATTCTAACCAGCATCAATTTGGAGCTACCACAGGCACTTCGAACATCGATCTTGCGGGTTTCTTGAATCAGAATGATCCAAACAATGTTCTTAACGCCGGCAATGTGGCAACTAAAGCAGACTATGATAAAGCTGCCGCGTTTCAATCGCTTCTTGGAGGCTTAGATTTGGCTACGCCTACGATGGCCATCAATCCTACCACAGCAGCGCAAGCAGGTACAGCACCGGTCAACGCTAGCACCTTTGACTATCAGACGGCTTTAACTACGGCTCAACAGGCTAAGACTGACCAGTTAGCCGCCGCTCAAGCTTACGTGGATGCTCTACAGTCTGGTGCGGATGAAAATCATGCCCAGTTGGCTGCGCAAGATGCGGCAAAGAAAGCGGGAATGGCTCGTATAGCAGGGATTGCTCAGACTCCTTTAGCGGCCACCGGTGCAGCAGCGGCAGGCGCAGTGGGTGCAGCTAAAAACGTGGGGAGCCAGTTCTCTACGGCGCCAAGCGCAATTAAGAACATAGCGGCAAACGTTTTGACGGGTGGCTTGTCAACTCCAGCCCAAGCTATAGCCGGAGGAGTAAAGCAAGCTGTGCAAACCATCACCAATATCTTCTGCTTCCATCCAGACACCCTTATCACGATGGAAAGTGGGAGCTTATTGCCTATCCATAAGATCGTGGTTGGAGATTTGACCAAAGGCGGCAAGGTTTTGGCCACCACACGAGCCATTGGACAAGACTTCTATTGGTACAACGGTGTAGTTGTGACAGGTAAACACGCGGTAAAGGAAAACGGTACGTGGATTCGCGTAGAAAACTCTAAACTTGGCCATCAATTCAAGTATCTCACAGAAGTCGTGTGCAATCTTGTCACTGAGAAGCATAGAATCTACGCAAATGGCATAGAATTTGCCGATCAGTATGAGACAGACATGTATGAATCGCTTGATATGGATGAATCTTTAGCGGAGTTGAACAAGAATGCAAAGCATGTGGGCTGATTACTTCCAAGAAAAGGGTCTCATAGTCGTTGAGACCCAACGCGGATTGATGAGTGCGTACGTAATTGGCAACGTTTGTATGGTGGACAATTTCTACGTCAAACCAGAGTATCGTGGAACAGGTTCAGCTCTTCAATTGACGCTTCAGCTTATCCAACGAGCAAAAGATCGAAACTGTAACACATTCTGCGCTGAAATCTACAAGAGTGATCCTATGTACGATTATATCTTAAGGCTTCACAAGCATTTTGGTATGAGCGTAACAGAAGACAATGAGCACAAAACTGTAACCTATAAGGAAATCTAACATGCTTGATCCTAAAACACTGCTGCCGATGATTAAAAAACTCCTGCCTAATGAGTCTGATGCGGACATCATGGCAGGTATCAAAGAATTTGAAAAGGCGCATCCTGATTTAGGAAATAAAGAAGCTCTTCAAGCTCTCATCACCGCGTTGAAGCAAATGCAGAGTGGCGGTCAACAGGGACAACCTCAGCCGCCCCAGCAGCAAGTTCCAGCAGCGCCAAGTAAGCCGTTTGGTCAGAGTATGCTAGGTAGTCTTCCAACAGGAGCAAAATAATGGGATTTTTAGATAGCATCACCGGCTCAGCCGATAATTCAGCTCAAGAGTATTTGAAACAAGCTCTTGCAGCTTATAACAATGTAAACGTTCCGACCGTTGCGTCTGAACAGGTTAACGAGTTGCCCATGCAGACGGTGCAGGGTACTGTTAATCCTCAAAACATAGCGGTGGCAGAACAGGCTCCGTCTGAGTACAACAACATCTCTCTTGATCCTACCACGCGAGCAGCTCAGATGTCCGCGTTACAGTCATATATGGACATAGCTAATTCTGGCGGATTGGACGCAGAGTCTAAGTTGGCCATCCAGCAAGCGATAGATGCCGCAAACAACCAATCTAGAGGTGATCAAGGCGCTATCATGAACGCTGCCCAGGCAATGGGTCAAGGCGGCGGTGATTTTGCCTTAACACAACGCGCTATCGCGTCTCAAGGAGCTTCTAACAACGCAGCTAATCAGGGAATGCAAGCGGCAGCGATGGCTGAAGCCAATAGAGAAGCAGCTCTTAACGCCATGGCGAATATCGGTGGCGGTATCAACGCAGCTGATTATAATCAAGCGGCAGCAAAAGCAGCGTCACAGAATACAATCAATGCTACCAATACTGGAGCTAGGAACGCAGCTAACACAGGCAATGTAGCCAACCAGATACAGACAGGTGAGTTTAACGTAGGTAACGCTCAGAACGTAAATGCAGCTAACACGGCGGCTGGTCAGAACAAGGTGTATTACAATGCTGGGTTGCCGCAGCAAAAGTTTAACAATGAGCTCGCAAAAGCATCTGGCGTGGCTGGCGTCAGCAACAACCAGGCTACCGCAGCTCAGAACGCTACGAACGCCAACAACGCCTTTACTGGTTCTTTACTTGGTACCGCCGGTACAGTAGCAGCTACAGCTTTAGGTGGTCCGGCTGCTGGAGTGATGGCGAACCAAACGTTGAAACCAAAACCAGTTATGGTGAGCAACAACGCCTCCGCAGGAGTTAACGCAGCTCACGGTGGATACATGTGCTACGCCGACGGCGGAGTGACGCATGACCACGGCATCTGTATGAAATTAGGTGGACATGTTGGAGGCGAAGCTGAAGTACCTGGAGATAGTGAGCAGAACGACACAATCCCAGCCATGCTTAGTCCCGGAGAGCTCGTGATTCCGCGCTCTGTGCCGAAAGATGGACGACATATGGAAGAATTTGCTCGAAACGCTCCAGTACATGGTACTGACAAGAAAGTAGACCTCACTGGCTTTACCAGTGGGTACAAAAGGAGTCGCTAACATGCCTCTTTCCCACGGAAAATCAAAAGAAGCTATCAGCAAGAACATCAAGACAGAGGTTGAAGCTGGCAAACCGCAGGATCAAGCGGTGGCCATTGCTCTCAACACGGCTCGAGAAGCTGGAGCTCATATCCCCAAACCAAAGATGGCCGAAGGTGGGAAGGTGGAACGTACGTCCTTAGAACATCAAGAACCGAATGCCATGATGGCGCGCGCTATGGCTGATGGCGGCGTTTGGCTTCAAAATGAAACTCCTGAGACAGTGAAAAAGGCTACGCACGTCGAAGGCGCACAGCCGACTGAAACGACTACCACTGGAGACGGCACAAACGAAGGCATCGCTCGAATGGATAAAGGTGGCTATCCTCACGTCACGTTTTTAGAAAATGTCAGCACGCCTGAAATGAAGAAAACGGTTCATCTAGAAGACCCTTCCGGTGCTCATGAAGGCCATATAACTAAGGGCCATGAGGAAAACTACGCCAAAGGCGGAACCATCCACAAGGCTGAAGATCGGAACAAAGAACCTTCCAAACCAGCAGATATCAACATGTCTCACGAGGCAAAATTGGCTGAGATTTATAAAGCGATGGGCATCCAGAAGTACGCGGACGGTGGGATTACGCCACAGGCAGCGCCTGCTGACCCCCTGGGGATGCCCCCGCAAAGCGATCCTACGTACTGGGATCAGATAAAGGCCGCCCTAGCCCAGGTAGCTAGCCCCGTGACCAAACCGATAGGAGCCATCAATGATGTGGTCGCAGGCGCTGCTAAAGCGGCCGCTCCAGCTGCTCCCGCTGTCGTTTCTGCGCTCAATAACCTGACTGGGGCATCCTTGCCCGTTCCGGCCGCTCCAGCTCCTCAAACGTCAGATTTGGCCGCTTCTGCGCCAGCTCCTGTCGCGCCTCCGGTCTTGCCGCCTGCGGCCCCAGCCCATCCCCCGGTGGCTGCCGCCCCGGCCACTGATGGTACGGCGAGCACTTTGAAGAATCTTTTCAATCAGGACACGTCTAAGCTAACCGAGGGAGTCAATCCTGAAGATAGACAAGCTTTAGCTAGCAAAATGGAAGGCTCACAACGCGGTATTGGCTCCATCGTGGCCGAAGCTGTGGCTGGTCTTGGAGACGCCCTGGCTGCAAAAGGCGGAAGAGAGCAACATTCATTAAAGGATATCTTTTCAATGCAAAAACAGCAACGAGATGAGGCGTTAGCCAATTTCGATGCAGCGAGACAGCAGCGTTTGCAAAAACTGGACCTGCAAACCAAGATGGGGAATAACTTTATCAATCAACTGGCGGCTCAAGATGCCTATGGCATTGATGAACATCTCAACAAACAACTTGGCGCTCCTCCGGGCACTGCGCATAAAGACCTTCCGTTATATATGCAGATGATGACAGCCCAGGTGGCACAGCAAGAAAAAGATGCCGATCTCTACATGAAAGCCCATGCACAGGCGGCCAACGATGTGGACTCAGCTATCAAAAATGCTAGTGTTTTCAACATAAAACCAAGCCCTGCGCAGATTCAAGCGAGCGGAGCAAAGCTGGCCGATCAGTATTATCACAAGGCTAAAGGCAGCATACTTTTCCAGCCGTCAGACGGACAGAAACCTGTCTGGATTCCGGCGGCGAACATTCAAAAAGCGAAACAGATGGACCCGCACGGACAAATCGTTCAATAAAGGAACTCAAACATGGCCATGGATTTTACAGCGTTACAAGGTGTTCCATCGGAAACAGGTCATCTAGACTTCTCTGCTATCGGTGGCGTTCCTGCCGTGGGTGGTGGACCGTCTGCGGAAGATGAAACATCTGCTCTTGGAGCGGCAGGACGCGGAGCTGTTGGGGTGCTTCCTCTTGGCAAACAAGCATACGCCGCTGTTGCTGGCGCCGCAGAGAACAAGCCGTATCTGCAAGAACGCCAAGAATTAGAGAAAGAGATTGAAGCAGATATCGCCAATCATCCAGCTGCAAGACTGGGTGGACAAGTGGCTGGTGTTGTGGCTCCAGCCTTGCTTACCGGCGGTGCAAGCACGCTTGGTGGTACTATTGCCGAAGGCGCCGCGATGGGCGCAGGATTTGGAGCAGGAAACGCTATTGATACGCTTGCTAGTGGGGGAAGTGGAGCGAAGGCGGCAGGAGATGTTGCATTAGGAACACTTGCTGGCGGAGCGGGTGGAGCAGCGGGAAGAGCGGCAGGAAATCTTATCGGTAAAGCTGCTAGCCCATTTGTTAACTCACAGGATGAGCTGATGGCCGAAGCTACAGCTGGTATCTTAGGTGGCACAACGCGGCAGATTCGTTCTCTACCGGGCAAGAATCCGGTGCAAACCTTGACTAAGTTAGGCTCCGATATGGCTAAGTATCATGTTAATGGTGAACCTCTGATCCAAGTTACAGATCAAATGCCGGCGCGCTTGGATAAGTTCATAGCACTCCAGAAACAGGCCGGTCAAACCATCGGTGATACGATTAAGAGCTCCAATGTTGAACCTATAGCGGCAAAACCTATCATCGATGAGCTTGGGACAGCCCTTAAGTTTGCTACGCCAGACGATCAGGTGCAAATGCAGGCTGTCATGAATCAAATCAATCAATATGCAGAAAAAGACGGTACTATCCCATTTGACCGACTTCAACAGCTGAAGGGTGAATTGGGCGACAGAGCGTTTCATGGTCAAGGCGATCCAGTCCTTCAAGCCGCCTATCATACTGTCAGCGATGTCCAAGATCGTGAATTAGAGAAGGTTTCATCGGTTATCAATAAACCTGCGTTTGACGACGCTAAGAACGCTTATCAAATGACATCTAGAGCAATTCCTATGCTCCGCATGGCTGTTTCTAAAGAAGTAGGCGGTAAGACTAACATGGTAGTGCCAGGAGCTGCGTTGCTTAGCGGGCATCCGCTGGTTGCAGCTGGAGCGTTGGCTAAGAACCGTCTTTCTCAAATGGGAAGCGGCGCGATGTTTAAAGGCCTACAGAACATACCAGAAAACGCTGGAGCTATAGCTGAAGCGCTACCAGGTAAAGCTGGCGCCCAAGCAGGCGGAGCCGCTGTACAACAGAATATGGGTGAAACGCATCCGGTGCCAGGAAAAGGTGCTCCGTCTCCGAGCGACACTCAGCCAAACAAGTTGAATATCGATCATCCTGCTCTAGCACAATGGAAACCTATGTTTCAACAGAACGCTCAGAATGCTAAGAATCCTGGAGAAGTAGAGAAATCTCATGCGGTGACAGACTTTATCCTTAGTCAGCGTGATCCTGGCTACGCGGCCGCGAAAAAGAAAGCATCTGAAGCGCCGGTGACAGAGAATCAACCTGCGAAGATGTCAGAAGGTGGTATTATAGCAGACTTAAAAGAGAACTTTGGAAAGCCGGTGCCTGGGTTCGGCAGTACGCTTCAAGGATTGGAAAACGTAATGAAAGGCGCTAAAAGTACGCCTGTTCCCATGGAAAACCAGTTACCTGTTCAGACAGAGAAGACGCCGAAGTTTCACGAACCATTTAATACCGACTTTGCCGATCAACTGAAGGCATTTCTAGCAGATAAGGAGAAAGACGATGCCGAGTCTAGATAAACGCCTTACAAAGCTGGAAGACGCGATAGTCACGCATCTAACGGAATCTGGAGAAATCCGTGGGGCTATTACAACGCTCACGAGTCAAGTAAATAAGATTTCTGATAGAATGTGGTACGCACTATGGATGCTAGCAATAGGCGCGTTAGGGATCGTGGGATTTTTGTTGAAGGTGACACTGTGGAAATAGGAGGTTCGGTATGGAAGCGGAATCGATGGTCTGTCCTGGCTGTGGCTTTAGGATTGAACCTATTTACATCTTCGATCGCAGCCCAAAGACCGGAAAACCCTATCTTATCGTACGCTGTCCACGCGAGCGATGCAGCTTCAACATCGACATTGAAGACTACACCGGACCCCGAAAAAAACGTGCTGAGGATAAGCCGCAGAAGTCTAAAGACATCGGCGGGGATGGAGGAAAGTCGGGTTGGCGTTTTGGCCTATGAGGGTAAGTTCTTAGCCTATACTCTCGAGCACGAGAGCGTTAAAATCCCACCAGGTCGTTATGCAGGCGAGCTACGATGGAGTAAGCGCTTTGGAGAGACAGTTGTATACATTCATGTTCCGAAGCGGTCTGGAATAGAAATCCACCGTGGAAACTGTCCGGCTGACTCAGGAGGATGCGTGTTGGTGGGTACAGCAGTAGATGGTGCTTGCCTTGACAACAGTAGACAGGCACTTGAGCGTACGGTGAAGACATTACCACAGACGTTTACCGTGGTAGTAACTGAGCAAAATTGATAACAGCGTAGAAGCAAAACGCCACAGCTAGCCCGTAGAGAAACAAGATAATCAGTATAGTTCTAAGTTGCATTTCTTCCTCCGATGTTCCCGCCAGATATCTACCACAAAGCACGAGAGTATCCTACCTACGAACGTTCCTAAGATAACCGCCAGAAATGTCGTCACTTTATCAACCCTTCCTGCCTAGCCAACCCACAACATATCACAAAGTCCAATCCTGAGTGCCAAATATAGGCTTCAGTCACCCCGTCCCATTCCTTGTAGCTAAACATATTGCGCTGCCACATGAATTCCTGCGATCCGCGGTTTTCCATGGGTAGCGTTTCTTTTGCCCGTACGTGACCGCCCCAGTTGACGGTTTCTATTGGGCCAGGATCGGGCGGTTGAACTACGCCTCTCGTTCTATTTTGGTAGGTAAACGTGTGCAGCATCGAAAGATTGACCTCATGCGGTCCGAGAGCAGGCGCACAAAGCACCTCAACCCAGGCATTGTTGGACTTTCGCATGATACGATGAATGCGTCGAAGCCCTTTCGCATAAATTTCTTGTCCTGTCACTTTATAGAGAATATGCAGATGAATGGCGGCCCGATGAGTATCGTAATCGGTATCCCACCACAATAGTTTCACTTTTGGGTAAGCAAGAAGGAGCTTATACTTAGCAAAAAGCTCGAAATATGGCGCGTCTAATGCCGGATCGTTCAGCCTTCCTACCGCGAGAATGGCTAAAAGCAGCGTAATCCTCAACGGGTCTGCTTTCCAACCCTGTTCTAGCGCTCCAAATTCTGTGGGCGTGCCTTTAAGATCAGTCAACGCGTAACCAGAAGCACAAATTTGCCTCGCCCAACGTGCCGCCAGGTCTGTCTGTTTACTAGCCCAAAGGCCAAAGATAACGCCCGTAGCAGCATCGTTTGACGCTGTGTCGTTTATTGTTCCATCGGCCTGTATTCCGCGTATGAGGATATTGTTGATGAATAACCTCTCGAGCTGAGCTTCAGCGGCAGCGGTATCCGCGTATCTGAAGGCTAGCATAGCCAGATAAAGACCCTGGAAAAGAGCAAAATCACCAGAGTCTTTTGGCATAGGAAGCTGGTACATGAACTGGCCATCTACGACGTGAGTAGTCTGCAGATGCCAAAATAGCTGGGTTTCAAGATTGACAAGATCAGCAGTTACAATCGGAAGCTGAGCCTGTTTGAAAGGATCATAACACTTGTTGACTAAATCGCACAGCCAAATGGCTGCTACCTTGATAACGTTAATGAACCACATGTTTGTCCTCCCCGCAATCGGCCAGCCCAAAACGATACATGCTCTGAAGAGTCAGTTCAAACTGCTTACTGCGCTTATATCGGGCCACCCCGTCTTCCGCGCCTTTCTGATAGACGTACCAAAACAGTGGAAACAGGATGGTCGCTGTTAAAAGTGCTGCTACGATATATCGTTTCATTCGTCTTCTCCCTGATCGCCTAGTATCATTGCTACGAGTCCGAAGCCGATAACAAGCCCTCCTATAAAAGCTACTGTCAAAAACGCACAGTGAACGGCCATCTCTGCGACTTGTAAAAGCACCGTCGTGTCAATTTGAGTTATTTCCATAGGCTCCTCGTGTCTGAGAAGATAGTGTATAGCATCAAAGTCGTCAAAAGAATGGCTCCTATCATGTTCCAAGTCGCGTAAGTTTGGGGCTTGAACTTTTTTCCGCGGATTCCTTCGATTGCGTAAAGAAATACGTGACCACCGTCAAGCGCTGGAATGGGGAATAAATTGAAAAGCCCCAGGCTCAACGAAATGATCGATAGAACAGACCCAAATCGAACGAATCCTTCTTTAAACGAATCGGCTAGAATCTTAACGATCATCACAGGGCCAGAAACAGCCGCATCTGGTACCGTAGACTGACCTCCAAGGAATTTAAGAGATTCTACGATAACCGCCCGGCATAATTCCCACGCCTTGGCAGCCCCGGCCAAAACCGGCCAATGTCGTCCGAAAATCAAGAGACCCAGCATGATGAGATAGCCTAAAAGAAGGCTAGCGACCGGTCCAGCCAGAGCAACCAACGATCGTTTCCACCAAACCAATGAGAAAAACCCACGCTTGACCTTGGACATTGGGTCTTCGCCATCACACTGAACAAATCCACCTAGTGGCAGCAGTCGAAGCTCATAGGAGGTATCCCCGATGGTTTTCTTGAGCAGAACAGGTCCAAACCCGATGGCGAACTTGTTAACCTTTACCCCGAATAGCTTAGAAACCAGCATGTGGGACGCTTCGTGAAATCCAATGAGTGCTCCAAAACCTAACATAATTGCTAGAGCAGCTAGAATCATTTTATCTCCTTTAAGACTTCTACAGGCGCTGGCGTTACCACTGTCTGCGCTGCTTCAGCTTTCTGTTTCGCTCTCGCGGCCTTCTTCCTCGCAACTTCGCGTTTTATATCTGTGTCTGAACGTCCCCAGTAATACTCTCGCGTTAGAATGTAGGCGATATAGGCTTCTCTAGCCATTTGTGCCAATCCATTATTTTTCCTCGGGCTGCGGCAGCAACATTCTAATTCCAGCCCGCACTCCTGTGATTTTGGCGTGCAAAGGACTGTAGAATACTTCATCAGCTGAGTGCAGGGTAGCATTCATTTTAGCCATGTGCTCGAAATACTTTTGGCAGTCTTCTAGTATAGCATCTATTTTCTGAAACTCTCTTTGAAGGTTTTTTGTCATTTAATAGTCACCCAATAGTCTGAATGTTTATAGCCTGGAATTACTCCTTCAAAAAGCTCGCCCCAGTCGGCAGAGCTTACAATTTCATCACGAAGGTGCGGCCATTTTTCAACCGCTTTCTTATAGCGCCAGGCGTACGCTTTTTGTTGCAATTTTACTACAGCACGATTAAGCAGCCCAAATAAGAACGTGTTAGCAAGCCAGAAGTCCAGCCGCATCGGCCACCATTTGGGGTACCAGGCATAGTTAGGCCGCCAGATTGAGTATATCCCGTACCAACCAAAACTACAGTAGACGCGAACGGTTCCAAACTTTTCTTTGATGCAGCTGACATTCACCCTGGGGTATTTTATAAGCCAACCCCCTATGAATTCAGCCGCATCGTTAATTCCCTGCCAGTCTACGTTTTCGTCTCCCCAAGAGTGCATATTATTCTCCCGTTAACTCATATACGACGCTGGGCTTCTTCTTTGCGGCTTCAACCAGAAACTTCTGAAGTTTCTCTGTAGGTATCCCACCGGCTATGGCCGAACTTCCGTCTTCCCATCCCACGTCAGTCATGGCTACGATTTCACCCTTTGAATTAGCCCATGGTCCACCAGAGTTGCCTCCCCGGATCATTGCATCGCTTAAAACCCACCGATCGTGCTCACCGCTGATGATGCCGTAGCTTGCGAACCAGAGCATGTACCCGCGAATGTTCCCAACAGATACAATAGGTTCACCTAGAATCGCCGTTTTGGCAAAAACAGGCGCTCTATGGCCCGACACTGGAGTATTTAGCTCCAGAATGGCGATATCCTGCGGCTGGTTGATGAATTTCAGCTTTCCATGGACGACTTTATCTCCAGGATAGACGTAAATCCACAGCGTATCAGCCCTTTTGCTCTCAGGAATAACATGGGCACAAGTCATCACCGTGGTCGAACTGAGCAGGATACCGGTTCCCCGCCACCGGTCATTCATGCTCTCGTTCGAAATAAGAACAGTGTATTCTTGCACCATTTTGACTGTATCGCTAGTGATTGGAGACGGGCCATAGCGAGCATCTGGTACCTTAGCTTTTGGCTTAGGCATGGAATAGGTTAGCAACACTAGGGCCAAGGTGGCTCCAATGCTGATACCCATGACTGCGTATACAAGCTTTTTCATTTATCGTCTCCTTTGGGTGGTTTGATCTTTCCTTGCTTCAAGCCTTGATGGATTATATGTTCTACGCGTTCCTTATACTCTTCTACAATGATGTCTGCCTTACGGTACTCGGCTAGTAAACGCTTCATGTCATCTTTGGTTTTGGGGTTCTTCGTCTTGGCCCATTCCATGAAGGCTATATACTGGTCGAGCGTTAGGACGTCTATACGCGTGAAGTTTTTCACGGACGAATCTCCACCCCGGTCTTCCGATAAGCCTTGTGAGACCAGCCTCCGCAGCCACCCTTTTCTTTGCGGCATTCATAGCGTTTGGATTTGTTGACAGCGCCATAAATCCAACCACGTTGATTGAGGGTGCCTTTCTTTTCACAGAGAGGGCATTGGTCAGGCTCATTGTTGATGCTAGCCAGATTAGGATGCTTAAACCCAAAGACCCGCATTTTGAGATAGACTTCTGCGGTTAGTTTAACATCGTGAATATTGTGAGTAACAATCTTGCGGATGGCTTTCTCGTTGCCGCCACCAGCTAGAAGCCAGTCATTCATGTCTGTCTCAGTTTTCTTAACCTTACATCCCAGGAATTTACCAAGTCCTTCCAGTGAGTTTTTGACTCGCATCTTCTTGAATGAAACCTCACAGGTGTCGTAGTGCGGGATGTTAGGCAACGGAGCGTAACCCCAATGCAACAACCTACTGTTAAGCCATGGAATATCAAACCATTTCCCATTGTGAGTCACGATCATGTCGAATTCCAGAAGCTTTTTGCGAATAGCCAAGACGAGCTTCTTATCGTCTAATGGGTTAATCTTGATATTATCCCGAACAAGGATATCTACCTTAGATTTACCCAGCTCCATGATACCCGAACAAATCATGAAGCCTTGATCGGCTTTAAATCTAAACGTGTGGCACTCGATATCCCAGATTCCAATTTTAGCCATTAGTTGCGCTCCTTTTGACTTTCTTCCACCATAACTTCAGACAATACTCGTGCACCTATTACCATGTCCGTTAATATCTCTACACACTTCCAGAATCCTACCTGTATATACATCTGCCGCATTTCGAACTTCAGTTGAGCTATGTCTAATTCCGATCGTTTACTCATTGGAACCACCCATAGTACTCCCATCTGTCTAACCAAGTAATGTTTGCTGGAGGAAGCCCGATCTTATGGCGCTGCCAGTTCATCACCATACGCCCTACTCTTCCGTTTCCATCGGCGAAAGGATGGACACGCTCAAACTCTATGTGAGCTTGACGCACACTTTCTTCTGTGTCCGCCAGCGCCCACACGCTGAACCAGTTTAAGATTAACCCTGGCACTTGCTGCCAATTAGGACAAACTCTGCCTCCGACCCAGACGTCTACATTGCGCAAAGCACCGATCCACTCAGGATGATAATCTCCGTATATCTTGCGACCAGCCATTATTTCACCGTGAAGCGCTAGGACATTTTTAAGAGTCAATGATCTACGTAGGAAGCGTCTGTAAGCTTTTGTACAGACTGCGTCGGCTTCCCGTTCATTTACAGATTCTATGAGATTAGACTCTCGAATCCATTGTGGAACTTGTGTCATTTCTCCCACCACTTTTTACCCCAAGACGGAAACGCCCAAAAGCCCATAAACCAGACTTCGCATCCGCCTTTGTAGAACTCAAGGTATAGTACCATCAGCTTTCCAATGCGAAACTCAACGATGGGTGTTTCCTTGCTTCCACGCATATCGTCGCGCCATCCATACTCCCAGCCACAGGCCCAATCATCCATACACGTAAGACTAATGTCTAACGTACCGTTTTTCTCGACTCGATAGAGCGTGAAAGGACCAAGTTTGAAGATCATTTGACCTCCGTGGTATAGACATCTACTGGTATTTCCCCGCCCCGCTTTTTAGCTTCTTTCATGATGAGCTCTACTACTTCGACCGGGCTGAACGTATCCAGCGTGGGGGTTGCGTCAATGATAACATGGAATAGTTGCATATTGCCTCCAATATCGCCCGTAGCATTACACTTAGGGCATGGTAGCGTCGCGGGATGGCCAGACGGGCTTCTCCCGTAAACGCCTTTATGACCGTTGCAGGTCGGGCACTTCATTTGAACAACACGTAGGTCGAGTTTAGCGTTTCGATGACTGAAAAATCAGCAGACTTTGAGACTTTCTGCACCACCGACAAATTACAGCAGTCGAATGGCCTTCCGACTCTCCTAAACAAAAACCCCTGTCCCTTTTTAGGAGCGCGCATATACTCAATCGCGACAGGTGCCATACCAAATACAGGCGCGTTTCTAGACTTGATGAAAAGTAGTGTTCCTTTAGACAGTTGCATTGCGTTCTACCTCCAGGTATTTGAGCAATTTTAGGGCCGATTCCAACGTATGGCGCCCAACTATGAACTTGTTGCAGCGGTAGCAAAGAAGCCCACGAACCTGGCCCGTCTTATGGTTGTGGTCTACTGATAACCGCATTTTAAACGATGATTCTGGCTTCTCACACACTCCACACTTCCCACCCTGCTTGACTGAGAGCTTTTCCCGCTCAGCTTCGGCCAGGGGCTCGGTCAAGTGAGGCCAATACTTCCGCATCCCGTACAACTTGATTTTCTTCTTACTCATTAGGATGATCCATGCAAAACACAACGTATCGCTGCCAGGCCATTTCCATGCCAAGAGTGAACCTTGGCCCGCTATCATGCCGGCATCCAGGCAGCGTTATCACATATCTACGACTAGCGTTTCGCATGGCTCGCCCAAACTCTTCGATGATAAGCTCCAGCTCAGCGTTCTCCCGCTGTTGCTTGAGCGTGCTACACTTTAGCAGCGTTCCAGTTTTTGCCATATCCTACCTCCGCCTTTAATTTAATAGTTGGTAGCCATGAAGGCACCTGTTCCATTGCTGCTTTGAGGACTTGGACAGCTTCTTTTTCTTCGCCCTTACGGCAGATGGCTTTAACTTCATCGTGAATCTGTCCAACACACTCTAGGTGTCTATCTTCAGCGCGTTCTATCGCTTCACGGCAAAGCTCTCCCGCCAACGCTTGGCAGATGTTCTCGACCATCATTCCACCATAGATACCAACGGTTTCGATCTTCCCACTCTTGTCGAATGAATCATAGTGCCATCCTTCGCGGTGTTCCTGCGATTTTGGATCAAAATAGTCGCCATATTGCAGGTTAGGATAGTAGATAGACAACCCCGATGGCAAAATGAGCGTATTTTTACGCGCCTTTATGAAAGGAGCGAACCAGAGAACACTGATCTTACCTTCCGCGAGAAGCGGCAGAATGTTGTTCATGTTTTCCCACAGTTTGGGGATATTGAAATAGGTCTCTCGGTACAGCTTGACCACGCGCTTTGCTTCTTCATCACTAATGTCTTTCCCTAGCACCGTTTTTACGCGGGTCTGAAACTTTTTCCAACCCATGTTGTATCCCAGTCCTAAAATACCTTCTTTTCCGAAGAATCGCTCGTCAGGATTATCGTGTTTATTGATAGGTCTACCATAAATAACCGATGCAAAATCTGAATAAACGTCTACATCTTGCGCGAAGGCTGTCATCAATTTAGGTTCTTTTGCTATCCATGCAACCAGTCGCGCTTCAATCGCAGCGAAATCACCTACAACTAAACTATGATCTTCAGGTGGTTCTACCGCCGTGCGTAGAAACGATTTTCTGGTAAAATTCTGTGGGTTGCCGCCTCCACCGCTGCCGCCCGAGTATCTATGAGTCTGCGGAGCTCCTGAGAAACCAATGTCAAATGGGAACGCACCGGTTTTGGCAACCTCGAGAAGAGCCGTCCCACGCGTTTCCAGAAGGTTGGCTGTACTTGCGATTCTGGCCCTGTATAGTTCAGGATGGGAACTCTTGAGAGCGTCGAGTCCAGAATCCGTTTTCGCAAACGCAGGGATCGCCTTTCCTGTTCGAGGTGACATTTTTGTTCGTACTGGGATGCCCCGTTCCACCAGGTATTGTGCGAATTGTTTAGTCGAGCTAAGGACACTCTTTTCGACACCCGATGCCCTGATGATGTTTTCACGCCGAGCTTTCTCTTCCTCGACGCCTTTGGCAAGGACGAACTGGCTGAGGATGAGCTTTGGATCGACAAAACATTTGATCGTCCAGTCCATGGAGAAGAATTGGGACGCCGGAAATTGCGAGATAAGTTTTTCATAGATTCCTTTACAGATATCAGTATCTGTCTTACAATACTCTCCCAGATTAGCGAGCTGCTCGGAGGTAGGATTCCGAACACCGTCGCACGAAATATCGCCCTTCGGAGGCAACCCAAGGTATTCCGCCAGCCGTTTAAGTGAATAATTTGATACGTTTCCGCCGAGTACAGCTTTCGCTAGCCCCACCGTGTCCATATAAGCATAAGGTCGAGGCATATTGAATATCCATCGTAGGATAGCGCCGTCAAACCTGATATTATGGGCAACGAGTACTGTATTTGCCCAGTCAACTGAGTTCACCCAGGCTCGTACAACATGGTCTCCAGTAATCCAGTGAGTCTTCTCTTCGTCTGTGAACCGATAGGCCATACCGTGGGCATGGAAGCGCTCATCGCGGATATAACGCGCGACGTGCAGCCCTTTCGGCCGCTCTTTGGTCTTGAGACAATAGCCTTTCTTCGTATCGTAGAACGTTTCGAAGTCGACTACTACAATGCGTTTACCTTCGTAGGTTAGAATAGTATATCACTTTCTGCTGCCAACTGCGCAGCAGCCTTTATCTTGTTTCGCACGTACTCAGCGCCGTTAAGGTTAAACACAATAGCCGCGAGATGATCTTCGTCGGTCTCCCCGCGGAGATACTTGACTAGATGACGGCTGAAACTGGCGATGAATCGTTTTAATTCTGCCTCACCCTCGGCTTTGAGCCAATTATGCTCGCTATATTTTATAGCACCTTTCATCATGAGTACGGTGTATCTGTCCACTATGGCTGAAAGACCACCATCTGTAACGCCAGCAAGCGCATGAACTATTCTAGCTGCTTCCCACAGTCCACCGTTTTCATACCAATCTTGGGCCGCTTTAATAACGCCGCTGAATTTGTCGCCCTTAAGTAATTCCCAAACTAAAGGCCCATCAAGCGCCAAATCGTACCGCATTTTGTCTTCCTGCGGTTCCCTTACCATTCCGCCTGCGAATTCCTGTCTCTGATTGTTATCTTTGAGGGTGTAGTCCATGTTATCCTTTATAGATGAATTAGCCAAATGATTAGGTCCGTTGTCCAGTCAATCCACCATTCTTTAAGTCTATTCATACTGTGAATGGTGCGTCGTCAGTTGTCTCAAAAACAGCACAGCGCTACACGCGTAACAAAAATACGTCCGTTGATTCAGCGTGCACAGCCATGTTAGCTTGCAGAATGGACAAATGACGTTTCTAACTGTAGGCGGCGTCATTAGATTGTACCATTTTCTGCTTCTTTTTTGTCTTCGTAAGGCATGACAAATTTAATGAAGAAAACCTGCCACGCCAGAAGTAGTGCTTTCAACTGAGCAAACTTAAATGTCAGAACGTACTTCAGCGCCTTCAATAGAACCTGGCCAAATAACCGATCGGCTGTTGTCCATCGCGGTGAGAGACGCCACGCATGAACCAACGGCCAGTATTCCATAAAGCAGTGGTCTCCTGGCTCCCATTTGGTCAATAGATCAAGCAAAGCATCGTGTCGTCTCTCTATTGTAGTGAACGGCATTATAGTTCTCCCTTTAAATTATTTACGTCTTCTTGAGTGCAAGGATCGCCGCCCGGCTCGTAAACGATATCCGTGTACCCAGCCTGTTCCAGCATATTTACCATCTTCCATCCAGCGTCTACGTTAGCCGTATGAATGCGCACTTTACTAGGACGATTGTCAACGTCTAACAGACAGAGTACATGGCAGACCGGCATAAATGTCTCTTTGTACGTACGAATGTCTCCACCGCGGATGAAGCAAATGTCGTGGTCAAGGCTGATCTCGTCTACACGACCATTAAACAGGTGATTAACAGCGTCAGTAATGGTTCGAGCGAGCTTCCAACCTTCTGGACAGCGCCGCAAATCGTCTACGTATAAACGCATTCCGCTCATTCGTCGTCCTCCATAGATGTTTCAACCGGCTCTAGGTGTTCTTGATAAGCTTCAAAACCATCGAAAATAATCTTGCAATACATACAAAATACATCCGGCGGCATTATTTAAGCTTCCTTTTCACCCATCGTAGCGCTGTTAGTTGAGTAGGGCAGATTTTTGTCGCTAAGATCGTGGTAAAATTCGTGTGATGTTTATCATACATTCTCGGTGCGACGAGTACGATAGGTCGCCGTAATTTATAGTACGCTCTACCCATTTCCCAGGCGCTGCCAGAAGAAGACTTGTCACCGGTTAGATGCACCAACATTCGACATTTGTCAAGGTTTCTAAAGTCTTTACGCACGAAAAAAGCCATCTTCGCCCGCGTCATCGCGGTATCAATAACGGCGTTAGGGTTTATCACTTCGTCGCCGGCTGGATCATAGTATGTAAGCCCAAGACTCTTGCATATTTTCTTCGCTTGATGACGTTCGTCTAGTACATCTCGTCCTAATCGACCATTCATACTACCAGCGAGATAAACATCGTATTTTAATTTCATGATAGAAGCTTCTTCAAACACGCAGCCACGAAGGCATAAAGATATTTATATGACAATCCTACCATGAGGGAACAAATCACGTTGACTAGTGTATCATTCATGAGTCGCCTCCTGCCGGATAGAAGCTCTGGCCTTCTTCCGGCGGTTCACCATTGGGAAAGTCGTAGCACGCACGATGAACGATCTCTACGCACACTCTAGGCTCTTCAATAGCATAGTGTATATCGCTGGGTACATTGTGGTACACGGAAAGCATGATAGCCACGATTTTGTCGTTGTCTTTGAAAGGATAATCACAAACCGCACAGAATCGTTCCATATTATCTCCCATTCATCCAGCGTGAAAAGTCTACCCAACAGATTTTACAGCAGCCATACCAGCTACGTTTGCCGCACCAAAAGCAACGTCTGGCTGTTTCTTTCTCAGCCATTGAGTCCTCGCACTGACACTCCACCATTATCAGTATCGATTACGGAGGCGTAGAACGGTTTGGCCTTCTTCTTAGCAAAGGTACCTTTCACATGCCAAACCATCGAGGTATGCTCTTCCATTTTACGCACAACCATACAAAACTCCGCGGCAGCAGTGATAGCGCCGCTTCCAGAGATAGTACCCATATTAGGTTCGCCTTGCGGTTCACCGTTGGGGTAAGCCATCTTGTTTTCGTGATGAATGAAGAGAAACGCGCAGCCTACTTCATCCCTCAGGGTCTTCAATCGCTCAATTACTTTTTGAATCTCTGTACTATCGTTTTCAGGCGCCGTATGGAACGTTTTAAAACTGTCGATTATCACGATATCTGGCATCATTTCTAACAGTGCTGTCTTAAACGCCTGGAAAGAATTGTCCATGTTCAGCCTGATGGTGCTACCCGCGGTCATAATCAGTCGGTTGTTTAGATCACCTTTCGTCATACCTTTCGCTGCAAGCACACTATTGAACCGGTTTTGCGTGTCGTCTCTCGTGCGCTCTTGCTCGATAAACCATACTTTGCCGCCCACAACAGGAAACAGGCCAGCCCACATTCCATCGCCTCTGGCGCATTCTACCGCGAGGTCCATACAAAGCCAGGTCTTCAGCGTTTCAGGCAGCCCACAGACAAACCCAATAGACTTTCGCGTGATAAACGGTTCAGACAACCACTCAGCCGGTTTGCTTTCTTTGAGAAATTCATCTGCTGATTCATATTTAATCGAACTGATCGGAGCTTGGCCCGCAGGATACCGCTGCCAGATTTCGGCTATCTTAGCCTTTAGTCCTTCATACGGCTTGCCGTTTTCTAAAGCGTGAGGATGCAGCAGCGCGAAGGTATCTTCCTCACTGAAATTGTGATGTCTAAACTTGCCCAGAACCCGGATCAACGTGTTGTGCACGTGACCGTTCTGCATCTCCTTGATAGCCTCGGCGACGAAGCCTTGCGTGTTGCGCTTTGCTAACCCCGCCAGCAGCTTCTTCTGCTCGATAAATATCGTAGGCAGGGGAGGCAGCAAGCTTTTCAATATCGGAGACCCAGCCCATAAATACCTCTTGCCGTTGGGATGGAGACTCGGCGGGACCAGCACATAACCTCCCGTTCCCCTGGTATCGACGCCTGGAGCGAGTTTTTTGGCTTGCCGCGTTACGAGCTTTTGCCCTTCTGGCACGAGATACCATAGTTGCTCTCCATTTCCTGTTATCGTTCTGATGGGCGAAACGAGACCCATCTGTCGGCCTGATTCAATACCGATCGGTCCGTCTAAATCTACCACACCTACCCCGTCTCCTGTTCGAACCCCAATGTTGGCGTTAGGCCATTTGGTCCACCACTCTCTAATCTGAGCTTCGTTAGTAGTCGCATCAGAGAGCCCGTTAGACGTTCTAGGATGCTTTCCTTTGCTGTGCTTGTCTCCGTTCGGCAGGAAGTCTGCGGCTCCATGAGAGCACGAACAGACTCCAGGCGCCACTGGCTCCCAGACCGGGAAGACAGGCAATCCAGATTGAGCGTATTTTAACGCGTGTTCCATCATTAGGCGCCCAGTTTTGTTGGGATCGATCCACCGTTTTTCAAGCAGATTTCAACCAAACGCTGCTTCGCGGCCATCTTCGCCTTATTGATCTGGCCAAGGGTTTCCAGCTTACGGTTGATCTGTCTAGCCGTTTTTCGTGATAGTCCTATGTAAAATTTAAGTTCTTTAACAGCCTGCTTCTTGGTGGACATTGGTTTCTTCATGCGCGACCTCCTGATTATTCAGATAATTGGCCAAACCTATTAGCTTATCAACGTTATCTTGACACATTCCGAGCGCTCTATTACAGCCTTGACACAGCAAACCACGAAAACGCATGGTTTTATGATCGTGATCCATGTGAAGATTAGCGATTCGTCCGCAAGATTTATTGGCGCATCTACCCTCTTGAAGACAATGGACTGCGGTGTAATCCTGAGAAGTAAATTGCTTACCAAAAGTATTTAGAACGCCTTTCCACTCCTGTTTTCTGGCGCTTTCTTGTATTCTTGCTATATGTTTTTCACGGTATTGCTTCCAGTGTAGTGTGTGCCACCTTTTGTTAGCGGCGTTCATTTCTGCCCGGTGATTTTTAGCCCATTCTTTTGTTCGTTGTCTGCTGCATATTTTACAAGCTTTATATTTTGTTCTACCAACCGTCAAAGTATCATGACCTTGTGGGCAAAACCGTTTCATAGTTTGAACACCTTTGTCGCCGCCCACATTGCCGCGAGTACTAGACACAGCAGAATTTCAGTCATTGTGCCTCCATAATTTTGGCCAGTCTAGCTTCGTCATCAAAGTCTGCCCTGAGTCTTAAAAACTCATTGAGCGGTCGCTTGCCCAATTTAAACGTCTTTGTTGTAACCTTGAATCTCGGCTTATCTTTGCTCGTACAGACGATCATCCCTTGCGCGAGTTCGATTCCCGTTTGCTCCTTATAGGCTTGAGCGTAAGCAACTAACTGTAAGTCCATGTCTGGGTATATCTTACTGCTCGTCTTCCAGTCGTAGAGCATCGGCTTCTTTTCATACGTTCCTACCGCGTCTAACGTTCCTGAGTAGTAGTGTTGACGACTTATGACCTTCAGTTCTGTGCTATGGATTTCTCCCTCCACGTCTTCTGCCCATTGAATCCAGGACTTCATCATCCCTTCGACGCGCTTCTGCATATTTGGAGAGAGACTACAATCTACTAAGAAACAACCATCATCTAAATACTCTTCTATGCACCGGTGAAACTCCGTTCCTATCTTGTTTGCTAGCTCCGTCTTGCGCTCGGCTAGATACCCCCACTTTTCACGCCAAGTCACAAGCCACGGCTTTTCTTTCGAACCAGTTATGGTAGAGACTGATGGGTACCATATACCATCGAGAAACGTTTCTGAATGTGGCATTTAGTCCTTATTAACCCATCCAAGGCCGTGCTCAGCGATTTGATCCACAAGAACCAAATAGCTTTCAAGCGTGCCGCCTTGATTGAACTGAAGACCCGCCATACTTTGAAGCGCAGCCTGCCAAACGCCTGACCGGCGAATACGCTTGCCTGTCTCAACGTCCCGCTCTTCTTTGTTAGACCAGTAACTTTCCTTGTCAGCAGCTTTCTCTTTAGGCGTCGTCTGTTTAGGAGCAGCTTTAGGAGCAACAACTTTGGGACTTTCAACTACTGGCGCTTCGGTAGCTGCACCTACCCCTAAGATAGGAGCTTCTGCAACCGCGGTCGCTCCATTTGTGCCTGGTTTTTTCAATGCCATCTTAGGCCTCCTCGACGTCGTAGTTCTGCGGACATTTACCGAACCTGTTTTTCTTACCGTCTTCTAACCGCGTTATTGTGTACACATTGCCAGGCGCAGCTTGAGCCAACTGGATGGCTAAACGTGTAGACGGAATGACTTCAACTTCAGTTCCTTCTTCCGGCGGGTCAATCTCAACTTTACCCTTTACGAATAGACAATTAGCGTCCAATGCCTTGAACTTATAGACAGCCTTGTCGCCGTTGCCGAAGTCCTGATTTCTCTTTCCTACGAGCTCACCCTTAAACATCTGTCCGACCTCCGCGAGCTTCACGGAAGGAGGGAAGTTATTGGAGCTTAGTTTTTTACCCATGTGTCCTCCTTTAGATTCTTACGCTGACGAGCCCGTGAATGTCTTTGCGTGGGCCAATCATTTCGTAACCGACCGTCAGGCGTAAGTTGTGCCAAACTGTGTATGATACTGTAAGCGGTAAACCAAGACTATCAACTTTGAGTCTGTCGAAACTGAACGCAAAACCGGCGTCTAGCTTTTTCCAATAGAAGAAGTCTAATCCGATATAGTCGTTCACTTGCCGAGAATAACCTATTCCTATGTAAGGAATCGCTTCAAATCCCCATTGTGGTACTCTGACGCGCACAGTGCCATTGGTCAACAGTTCAATGCTGGTCGGGCGATCGGGGAGCGTTGTAACCGTTGTTCCGTTCTTTGTGGCTACGATAATTGTACGCTTTAAGGGATTGACGATAATCTTCTCTTTAACGTCGGGTGAAAGATTGGGATTAGCTATCGCAGTATCTCGCTTTTTCTGGCACGATCGCAGAGTAAAGAGCGCTACGATGATAGCCCCAATGATGCTCGCCATTATTAGGTATTTCTTCATTAAACTCTCCCTTTCGCTATTGCCTGCTTACAGTATTTCCGCACAAACTCGATTGCCTCGTCAAGCATCTTCTGCGTCCTTAGTTCATCCATTTCAAGAACAAGAGCCGCTTCTTCCAGTGATTTCTCGTCCCGCACTACCAAGAGATAAACTTCTTTGCGGCATCCCTGGAGCTTTTCTATCGCTTCCCCCATAATTCGATGGGGCGTAGCATATTCTGGTTTCTTATTCTTCACTTGCGCGACGAGCCATTCGAGCTGCCTTTCGGCGTAACTTCGCGGCCTTCTTATTATGCCAAAACACGTCTCGACGAGCATGCTTACGCGACATTCGTGAAGACGTATCTTTCTTAGTGGGATAGCTTTTGAACATGTTTAGTTCCCTTCTTAATCTCAGGAAACGGCGTACGAATAACCCACACCGATGAACTGTGTGGCTTTATATTTTTCTCTTGAGCCAACGTGTACACGAATACATCCACAGTATTACGTAAGCGAGGATGAGTGCAATCATTGACAATCCTATACCCAACGCCAGGAACAAGTAACACGTCACGATAGCGAACTTTTCCAGAAGCCAGCAAGTCTTGGCTAACAGCTGCTCCCAACATCGAGACGTTTTCATCAATAGATGTCGTACATCCATACCGCCCCCTACATTCTGGCTTCGTCTGTTCTGGAACCGGCCTATACGCGGTCACCATGGTAAAGCTACTAATGAGTATCGCTTCGATCATCATTTTAGCCTCCTAGTCTCCTGGCATGAACGCGTCGCGCTTTGGCACGAACTCATCTTTCTCGTAGAATCCTACTTCAACGTAGCCTCGTCCTTCACACTCTTCACAGTTGTGCCAGTCATCATATTCTTCGCAGTTGCGAGAAGCATCATACCCACCTTCTCCCCCGCATCCCATACACATTTCATATTCTACCATCTCGCCTGAGTCATCGTCTTTGATTTTAAACGTTTCGCTCATTTTAGCACCCCGATCCGCAGTCATGGTAGCGAGCAAAGAACAAATTGCCGCAGTTTCTGCACTTCTCCCACATCTCTCCATTGCGTGTCTCGTAGTATTCCTTAACGTGTTCGCCGTTCGTTGCTGCCGATGACGTGCAGAGATCATCCATTTTATAATCCTTTTGACTACCGGGATAACAGCTGAAGCTTCTTTTCAAGCTCATCGATGCGGCGTTCTTCATAGCTTTTGCCAAGCTTAAAGACAACACGAGCACCAAACATGAAGTTTGTACCATCGCCAATTACGTCCTGGTTGTTCTTGCGGCTTGGTAGATAGATATTGAACGCCTGTATTTGAACGTATTTGCCATCATAAAGACGAACCGCCGCGTCTAAAGCCAGCTTTGCGGAACGATCTACCTGCGCATCAGTACCATTTTTGCCATCTTTACCGTTAGCACCATTTGTTCCATTGGCGCCGTTAGTACCATTGGTACCATTCGAGCCGTTAAGACCGTTCTGTCCAGTTGGACCCTGCGGACCTTGTGGTCCTTGAGGACCTGTGTTACCACTGCATCCGTTGCCGTTACCATTATCGTTACCACAGTTTGCGGATACTACGCCAGCTAAGCTCATTACTGTTAACAAGACGATGAATCTCTTCATTTTGTCTCCTTTGAAAGGTCTTCTAAAAACGCCTTGCGCTTTTCTATAGCTAATTGTTGCTGGAACCACATTCGTTTAAGCTCTTCAACTTCTTCTTTTCTGGTCATATATTCTCCTATCCAACCCAGTTAGGTTGCGCTACGCCCACTAAATCATGGGGAGCGGTGAAACGTTCAACAGAAGACTCAAACCGTTCAATGACAATTTTGATCGGTTCCTTTTTCGGCGCCACGGGAGTTTCTTTAATTCCATGCCCCAACAAGAACGGGCGCAAACGATCTTCTACGCGCGCCACAATAACATCTTTGATTGCTGGGTCCATCGGCTTCCATTGATGCTTAAACGTATTTTTGTGATCGATGTATCCAAGCACGTCGCCAAATTTCATTCCACAGCGTTCGCAATTTTTCATTAGAGTAGTCCTTTCTCTTTCATTCCAACAAGAGTAAGAGTGACCGGAGCGCTATCACGATGATACACATATCCTGGCACCATAGGTTCAAGAACATCGTACATATGAATTCCACTACCAAAACCGTCTTTCTGAAACCCAACGTGCCGTACTTTAATGCCAGCTGCGCCGATGATCGCTAGTTCTGTTTCAAGGACTTCTTCTGGAGTTGCTATATTGATCGGTTTCATAGAAGCCTCCTTTAGTGACACGTACAAACGTAGTCGCCGTGGTCGCAAGCTGCGATCTTATTCTTCTGATCCCACGCGTAACACCCTGGTGAACAATAACCTTTAGAGAACACGCCGCCAGAGATTAAGGGCAAGCTAACTTCTAACTCTTCTCCGCAAGCTTGACAAAGTATCGTTATCATGTGTTTGTCCTCCATGATATATTATACCCCCAGAACACCGAAAAGCACATAGGTCAAAAGGCCCTTTTAATAGCCAGTCTTCTGGCGCACTAGATTCTCCCGATTCTTGGCTAAATAAACAGTATGAATTTTAGATGAATCTAGACCCACTATAATCGACAATTCTAACAAGAAGTGCCACGCGTCTATGATCTCCTCATGAATTTTAGACATATCCAGCGGCTTTCGCGTCTTTTTCCACGGCTTCCAATTCAATTCCTGAAGCGTCTCCGCGAGCTCTACTATCAAAGCCATGAGATACTCTTTGAAAACGCCGGTTAATTCTGCTTCATTGGCCGCAAAATGCTCAGGACTATCTGCGTATCTAACGCCTAATTTCTGCATTAAAAAGCGTTGTTTTTCGAACAAATCGGTGAGCTTGTCTACGGCCCGTCTATTTAGGGCCTGCTCTGACGCGGTAGCCCAACGACAGTTAGATTTTTCATAGTTTCCATTGTTGTCGATTCTATCAAGGGAGTGGGCTGGAGACGGCGCTCTTCCCATATCCGCTAGGAAATTCGCGTAAGATTTGAACCATCTATCGCAGACGCTAATGCCTCTTCCCCCATAATCTTTGTACTGCGCATTAGCAGATACGTAGCAGCGCGTTCTCATACTTCTCCACGCAAGCCATTCTTTGCTTGTTTTACCATCTTTGGTTTCGTTATGTTTGATGTTCATGGTAAGCCGAGCATCCCCTTTACCTTCTCTTCGTCTCTATCGTAGATATGGAGCGAATGAGCGAGGTGTGTATATGTACCTTTCTGCAAATCAGGATAATGGGATCTAAGCTCAGCCACCATACGATCAAGCAGCGAGCAGAACCACGGAAGGTCATAAACCAGACCAAGAACTAGATCATTTGATCGCATAACAATAGTCAGATGCAGTTTGTTTTCACGGATAAGAAAATTCCCGTGCATGGTGCAGACCTGATCTTTGTTACCCCACCACTGATGGTCAGGCAACGAGAACCTAACGAATGCCTGGCGAGTATCTTTGTCCTTGATTAGGCTTTGCTTAGCCCATTCCCATTGCGTGTCATGGCTTCGGCATGATCTATTCTTCCAAATTAGGAAGCCATAGGCCGAATTGATTGTACCATCTTCGTTGGCTATCTTACGCCAAAAGCTGCTGGCCTTTTCAAAGTCCTCAACGCGATTGGTACCCAGATCGTAGAGAGCCATTTCTTTGAGAGTATAATCGCGGATGACTTGATTACGCTCGTTGTCCAATGTCGCGATAGGATCAGACGTAGGATTTGATACGGTGAACATATAGTCAAGACATTCGCGAATCGGCAAACCTCTTGGAGCTGATTTATAATCAGGACTATAATAAACGTCCGTAAGAGCCTCAAGATACGCTTCACTTGGTGAACTATAAACTCTCCGAGTTATGCGCATGCTACTACCTCTTTGAATTGGGCTACGTATTCCCCTTTTTGCTTTGACTTAAATCGTTTGACAAACTGCGGGTGATGGAAAGCATAGTAATGAAGACCAAAACTAGTTAATTTCTCCGCTGCTTTACGGCCAAGCGCCATAAATATGGTCCTGTCCGTATTGGCGAGTCTATACGCTTCTTCTTTGGTTAACTTATCAGCGTTACAAATATACACAGCTTTTTCTGGCACGTTAGCGGCTTTAAAAGTGTCTAGCAAGAATTGAGATGACACGCCTTTATCGAACGGGAGATTACGCCAGGTTACGTTCTTGTTGACCTGTTCTCCGACGAAGACAATCTTAGAACCGGTGATGGTACCTATGCCTGAATACTTGGCCGGCGTACCCAACGACTGCTGAATTTTCCGCAGATCATTGACGATCTTACGAATGCTATCAAGCGATGAACCATCGTACCGAATAACAGGACCGGCATTCGTTAAGGGGAAAACCTTTGCGAATCCTTCGGCTGCGGCGGCGTTCTGTTTTGTGTCAACGACTTCATGCTCTGTACTGTGGAGTAATCGTTCATTCGCTAGCGCCATGTTCGTGACAGCATGGATAAGGATGGTCTGCTTCAATCGCATAACTCGTTCGATAGTCACCAGCTCCAACGGTGTGATTCCAGCCTTACCACGAAACATTGGACCATAAACGAGCTCGCCTAGATGAAACCGATCGCAAACCGTGGGACGTTTGAGCGCTAATAGAAAATCGATATATTCGTCGGCAGGCGATCCCTTAGGTGCGCTAAAATGCTTGTATTCAAAGCCTAACTGCTTGGATATAGCGGTAGCCAACGTAGTCTTGCCTGTCTTGTCTGGACCTTCAATGACGATCAACATGTTTGTCTCCTGTATACGGTGGTGGTTCACAATCTTTGTGTCGAATAAGCCCACCTATGCCAATCCATCTGCCCGCGTCTTTAACGAACGAGACGCTCATGCCGCAAATATAACATTGTTGCCACAGCTTCTCCCCGTTCTCCAGAGCGCAAGGCTTATCAATAAACTCTGTCGCCGTACCTTTGAATAGTTCCGGATAAATGGGATGAGTATACGTAGCCATCACTCTTTATCTACCTCTTGTTTGATGACATTATACGCGGCCATATTGGACTTGCACCATTTGACGATGCGCGCTTCACACTGGCGAATCTGAGTCTCAATGGTTGTGCGCTTCTTACCCAGTTTTATGGCAATCTCATCCTGCGTGAGCCGATCATAGTTGTATAGATGCCAAACCTTACGTTGCTTCGGCGTGAGATATCTTACCGCTTGACGGATCATGACTTCTTCAGGTCGAGGATGTTCGTTATTCTGCGGTTCCGGCGCCAGCAGTTCCTCTTCAGGAAACGCTTTAAGGCTTATGCCAATTGGATTACGAATTGGGATGAACTCCCTACGTTTACGCCCCATACGCACCTCTCTCTATAAGTAGCCCTTTTTGGACTATAGTTTTGTGCAAACATTTGCGAAGTTTTTTAACCAATGCTATATCCCAGTTGATTTTATCAACCGTTTCTATCCTCATTATTTCTACGTCAAGGCCCAATCCTCTCTTCAGCGCTTCATGCATCTTCGCTTGCCTCGCGCTTATTTTATCGAATGGCGTTTTTAACTCAATGAGTCTTACGACGCCATCTTTAATAGTCAGGAAGTCTGGCCATCCTCCACGAAACACTTCGTACCCATCTTTCCGCAACGCATCGTATATTCTTTGTTCATTTTTATTCATGATGCCCTCCCGATGCAGCGGATATGCTTACGTGGGCCTACTCTCCAGCCACCATAGGCTACACCATCTTTGATAGCCCAGGCGTGAGACCTAGACATGACAAGGAACTTACCCTTAGGATTTTGCGCTAGAAATTGAGCATGAGTAATGTGACGAGTGATAGGAGAGTATATAGATATACCATATGCTAGCATAGCCTTAACACATATACGGTTAGGAGTTCCACATCGATTACGTCTACCTAAGCGTCTAAGCTTAGAGTGGACCTCAAAATAAGGCTTGTCTAAAACGTTAGCCAAAGCTTGGACCATACAATCGTTCCTTTCAAGCATGTTTGGCTGGCTGATCTTGAATTCCATCTTGTTGACCTCCTCATCATTTGACTATACTAACTGTAGTCCACCCAATCCTATCTATGGAAGCAGAAAGACTGAACGCCTACTAACTAGCTCCCCTTAATTCTACCAGGAGAAGCCCAAAAAGTAAATAGGTCATTCGGCCCTTTTTTGCGGCAGACCATTAAGCTATTCGACTACAGTTGATTGTAAGCTGGGCTCTAAGGGATTGGTCCACCCTTTCGAGCCAAGAGTGATGAGCTCAAACAATCGGAAGGCCTGCGATGAACAGGTTTTACCTAACCTTGGACCCTTGTTTTGTGTACTCAGCAATTAGCCTTAAATCAAGCATAGAATTTAAGCTGAATTTCATACATCAGCTTGACTCTAAACGATGCGTTAAATTCAGTCTAAAAGGTGATTGAGATAACCTAAAGAATCAATCTAATCATCTTTTAATCCAAACGGATAGCTGAGAGTGAGAGACTAACTCGCCATGCAAACTTTTGTTGATCGATGCAAAGATTTGTAGTCAAATGTAAAAGTATATAACAGTTAACATGATTTTACATAGCCTTTTGGAGGCTGAATGTGCAGCGATTGCCGTGAAGCAAACCTTAAGCGTAAGCAGGCGCAATTCGACGAGCCGGTTGTTCGGCCGCTCAAGAAAGGCGGATACGCGTCGAAGAGCAAGAAGGTTTGGCGTGATCGGTACGAGGCAGCGAGGAAGAGCTTGAAGCAGGCGATTGAGTGGTACGCGCGAGCTCGTGAACGTGGTTACGCTGACTCGTGGTTGTATGAACGCTTGAAGCGAGATAACTGGTGGGCGAAGAAGTACCGCGAGGCGAGAGCAAACGCTAAAGCACACGGTGCTATCTAAAAATAAGCAAGCGCCCGCCGGGATCCGAGGGAGCTACCTCTCATTCTAATTATACCATGAGAACGCAGATTTGTACATAGGCTATTAGGCCTAATTTTAAAGATCGGGGGATCAGCATGATTATCTATGAATCGTTGCCTGAAGCTAACTTTCCAGAGCTTGAGGATAACGAATGGCCACACAGAGAAGAGATGCGTCAGCAGGCCATCGCTCAGACGTATGGGTGGGCGTGATGACTGAATCTAAAGGCATTCGATCGTTAGGCATCGTCATCTATCCTGATGGCTCGCAGGCTGAGGTCTTCAAGGTTGAGCTCAGCCATCCTATGTTCGTGTCGCTACGGAAGCCGCGTAGGTTAACGTTAGCGCCTTTTGGCTTACTGTTAGGACTCATGCTTCTGATGCTATCAGGTTGCGTCCACCTTCAGATGGTAGGCGACAAGCCTATCTGTCAGCTGGACTACCAGTCTGGCATCAAGCACTGCGAGTACGATACCTGGCAGGCTTGTCACGCTGACCTGCGAGATAAGAATCTGTGCTACCACCGATGATTGGCTACTGCTGCGAGAATGGTAACTTTGAGGACTCACATGTCTGCATGAAGCAGCCGCAGGACAGCGGTCGACCTACGCTTACCGAGCCTAAGAACAAGGGTGGTCGTCCCAAAGGCTTTGATGGCACCCGCTCGAAGGCCAACAGCCATGTCGCCCAGGCGTTCAAACGGGTAGGCCTCGACTGGCGTGAGGACCTGGCGAAGGCCATCATGCGCAATGACCGACATCGGATTAAGCTCTGGCTCAAGCTCTTGCCTCATCTGATCGTCTCAAGCCGGAAGAGCAAGGTCAAACGGTGGAAGGGTAAGCCGTCCAAGGCAGCCATGATCGCCCTCGAGACATTGGAGGGCAAGTGACGAGCCTGACGGTGGTCAGACGCTATGTAGACATGAATGGGCGTTACGTAGGCGAGCTCTACATGAACGGGACGATGATCGGCGCTTCGCTCGACAACCTGCCGCTGGAGTACGAGGGTGGTCGTCTATGGTTTTTGGATACCTGGCAGAGCTTCCTCAAGCCTCTGACCTGGCGTACGGTACGGGTTGGTGGGACTGAGCCAGCCAACGATAAGGCAGCTCGGCAGAAGGTAAGAGGGAAGTTCTTTCCATTCACCGTTAAGCTGCATGTGGAGAACAGATTTGTCGCTGATGCGACCGACGTTGTGGGGAAGGGAGACGTACACTAATGCTGATAATGATCGCGATTCAGATGCTGTTAGGCCTGATCGGTATGTCCGTGCAGGTCGTGTTCTACGCTACAACCGCTTACTGGGTTGCTAAGATGGCGCGTAAGGGTTGGAAGGACGGTAGTAAATAAAGGTTATCGGGGGCTGTAATGTTAGGTCATGATTTTACAGACATGCCGTGCAAGAACGTGGGTGAATACCCGCTTGAGATCGCGCTCCAGCTTCGTTGCAGGTGGTGCATGAAGACGCCGATGAAGGCGCGAGAGGACGGCTGTCCGATCCATGAGCTGGAAGAGCACGGTTCAATCTTACTGAGCGCGTTTAACCCAGGCGGTGTGATGCATTTTCACGGGCGCAAGTGCGTAACATGCGATGGACCGATCATGGGCCATTGGTTACGTAAAGGTTCTCAGCATTACTGGTGCTATGAGATGGGTCATCATCTAGACCTCCAGTTCAGTGAAGGCATCAACGATTGCGTATATGACGTTGAAGGCATGGTTGTGCCGCCAGAACCATGCCAGCCTCAATGAGTTGTCCTTGGTGCAAGCGACATATAGTCAAAGAGAAGCCTGAAGACTCATTCTTCTGCGCTTGGTGCGGATGGGGGGAGAGATGGATCAGATAAAGAATAGCCAATTTGACATACCGTTTTTCGTGGACGACACGAATCCGCCCGATCATAAATGCGGTGGGTGTGAGCATAGGATTAAAATGGCCGATGGTTCGTATACATGCCTATTGGTAAAGCAGAATATCAGTTTAAAACGTGGAACATGTCTGCTTTGGGAGAAGGGACCGGAAAAGTATAAACCGGAAGATATCAAGCCTTCGCGTTCTACGCCCGAGACAGCGGGATATATTGAAGCGGATTTGGTTAATTGTAGCACGTGCGATCATTATTCGGCTGGTAACTGTCTATTATGGACCGGCAAAGTGAAGCCTGGGCAATGCTGTGACGTGTGGGAACACACAGACAAGCCGATCATCGGATTTGATAAGCCGTACCAAGAGTAAATAATAACTAATCGGGGGTAATACAATGAACGAACAAGCACAAGTGAATCCAAACGCAGAGCAGGACGCGCGCAAGCGCCAGTTGCAAGACGTGGAAGCGGTACGGGACCTGTTTGCCCGTTCGCATGACTATATCGCGCAGGCGACGTATCCTGGACACATGGGACAGAAGATCGCTGAGGTGTTAAACTTCTTAGCGTTCCAGCACAATGACTTTAAAATCCGCGGTGAGAACCTGAAGAAGCAGATCGATAGCGTGGTTGACGTGAAGGCTGCCGAGGCGGTAGTGGCTGAGACATTAGCAACTGAAGCGCCGAAGGCTTAAGTGACCGAAGACCAGAAGGCTAAGGCTATCCTGGCCTCCTGGCAGACGGGACGGCTGTACGTTCATTTAAACCCGTCTCAGAAGAAGATATACGACCAGTTCAAGTTGACGGCTCCAGTCAATTCGAAGTTCGTCGTCAATTGTAGCCGCAAGATCGGGAAAAGTGTGCTAGGTATGTTTCTAGCTGCTGAGGTCTGTATCCAGAAGCCTAAAGCCTTGGTTGCATTCATCGCGCCGACCATTGACGACGTGCAGGAATACGTGCGGCAGCTCTACGATGTGGCCTTTGCGTCATGCCCAGATGAGCTCAAGCCGCGGTTGCTCAAGACCCAGATCAAGTTTGCCAATGGGTCTAAGATTCTGTTCCGAGGCGTTGGTAAAGGACAGGGAACAAGCTATAACAATCTCCGTTCCTTCGCCTTTGACCTTATCATCCTCGACGAAGCCGGCTTTTCAGCCAATCTAGATGAGATCGTAGACGGTGCTTTGCTGTCTACCCTTATCCCTCGGAACGGCAATATGCTGTTGATGTCTACGCCTCCGGTGACTCCTGACCACGTGTTTAAGACCTACTGCGATCAGGCTCAACTTGAAGGCGCGTACATGGAACTGACCATCCGCGACAGCCATTATCCGCTGGAATTACAGGATAAATTCATCAAGGACTTAGGAGGTATAACTTCCCACAAAGTGCAGAGAGAATTTTTCTGTAAGTTTGTGATCGATACGGACTTTCAGCTCTGTCCAGAATGGAAGCCTGAGTTTGAGCACGACTTAGCGCAGGACGATAATTTTAAGTACTGGTTCAAGTATGAAGGCCTCGATCAAGGATGGACGGATAATTCAGTCTGCCTGTTCGGTTACGTCTGGCACCCGAAAGGAAGACCTTCACAGATTCACTTCGCGGATGAAGTATCCATGAAGAGTCCAGAGCAAACCACCGATCATTTGGCTCAAACGATTATAGCCAAAGAGCAGGAAGTGTTCGGAAAGCACGAGATCAAGCGGCGTATTGCAGATAATAACACGCCTTCATTGCTTCAAGACTTCACGCTACGGCATAAGTTGTACTTCTATCCAGTAGAGAGCAAGACGTATCTGGACGTCATGGTATCAGATGTTCGTGAGCTCGTGAAGGATCGCAGGGTTACAGCCAGTCCTAAATGTGTTCAGTTGATTGGATGCATGCGAAATGGTGTATGGACCAAGACCAAGGGCGGTACTAGAGGCAAGGAATTTTCACGCTCCAAGGCCTTCGGTCACTATGATGGTTTTGCTGCGGCTATGTATTTTATCCGTAGCGTAGACCTTTTAACGAACCCTCTTCCTCCAGAGTACAGGCACAACGAAGAGAACACCTTTATCCCCAAGAAGCTGTTGGAAGGTGACAAAGCCCAGACCGGCGAGATCATAGGGGCTGGTTTAGACGCGGCAATGACAACAGATTTTAATGCTAAAGAACACGATCAAAGTTATGACTAAATTTTCCAAGGGAGACTAAATGGCAGCCGGTTCTATGAATTCAAAGACGTTTGGCCATCAGGACGAGATGTATTTCGCCAATCTCCCTACAGATGATTTGCTGGAAGAGTGTGAGCGCAGGGTAAACGACTATCAAGATTACGTTCTCAGAACAGGAAAGTTGACCACTTGGCGAACCAACTGGGAGATGTGGATGCGGTCCGATATGAAGATTGGTATCCGCTTTGGGGGTGACCGTGGACAGTATAAACTCATTGAATCAAACATATATCGTTCCATCGTCACTGGTCTTGTTAGCACCATCGCCAACCAACGACCAGACTTTCAGCCTGAAGCCATCAACGATGACCACAAGTCGATGTCGCAGGACATCGTATTCAATGCCGTCTGCAATTACTACCTTAAGGCAAAACATCTCGAAGATCATTACAAAACAGGCCTAGTATACGGACTCGTAACCGGTGAAGGTTGGCTTTACGAGAAATGGAATGCTGACATCGGCGAGATCACTGATGTCATGCAAGACCCCAGTGGTAAAGAAGTACCCGTAAAAGAAGGCGATGCTCAGTTTTCTGTTCTTGGACCTATGGATGTCATCCGCGATTATACTCGGATGGACATCGCCAATGACTGGTACATCGTTCGCGAGTATCTCAATAAATGGGACCTAATCGCTCAAAGACCGGACCTTGAAGATGATCTTAAGGGATTGTCTCTGCCGACAACCCTCCAGCGCTTCCGTTTTGGCCACATCGTTGATGCTCAAACTTCAAACTCAGATTTAATCCCTGTTTATACGTTCATTCACGGTAAAACAGCGGCGTGTCCCAAAGGGCGTCTCGTCCAGTACATTGATGCTGAAACCTGGATTTTAGACACAGCTCTTCCGTACGATGAGATTCCCGTGTATCCAATGATGCCAGATACCATGCCGTTTAACAATTTTGGCGCCACCATCATGACCTCGTTGGTCAAGTTGCAATATGCCTATGATAAGACGCTCAGCGTCATCGTAACCAATCAACAGGCCTTCGCTATTCAGAATATCGTTGTGGATGAATCCACTCAAACGAAACCTGAGCAAGTGATTGAAGGCCTGAATTTCATCAAGACGAACATGAAGAACGGTGTTCCGATGGGTCTTGAGCTTTGCAAGACTCCTGCGGAAGTGTTTAAGTTCCTTGAGTTGTTAGAAGGACAGATGGAGAAGCTTTCCGGTCTGCCATCTATCCTTCGCGGCCAACCGCCCACAGGCGTTGAATCAGGCACAGCCATGGCGTTTTTACAGGCCCAGGCTCTTGTCTTTAACAGTCCTATTCAGCAGGCGTATATCTCATTCCTTGAACGGTCAGCGACTGGACTTTTTAACATGCTCAAGTCGTTCGCCAACACCAAGCGGATGATTACAATCGCAGGACAAAGCAAGAAACCTTACATGGGTGAGTTTACAGGCCAGGATTTGACCAATATCACTCGCGTCATCGTGGCAGCTGGAAACCCAGCCACCCGTTCTGAAGCCGGTAAGTTGCAGGTAGCCCAGGATTTGATGGCTAAGGGCATGGTGTCCAATCAAGAGTATTTCCAGATTCTTTCTACTGGTCAACTTGATCCTATGATTGAGGGTCCAGAAGCCGAGAATATGCTTATCGTAGAAGAGAACGAAGGACTACGGGATGGAGAGCCGCAGGTTGTGTTCCCGTTAGACATGCACGAACTTCATATCAAACAGCACGCCACCGTGCTTATGGACCCAGCCCTGCGTAAGAGCCAGGACAATCCAGTTGTGGCTGCCGCGGTTCAGCATATTCTTGCTCACGCTCAGATCATTTTTCCGGGGCTTACGGACATTACTGATCCTAGACTTTTAGGTCTTTTAGGTATCCAAGTACAAGGTCCACCACCTGGAGTGCAGGTGCCTACGCCGCAGCTAGTTCCCAATCCTATGCCTGCGCCCGCTGCGAATGGTGGAGCTCCGCAAGCCGCGCCGCCACGCGCTCCAGTTTTACCACGGGCTACACCGCCCATGACCGCTAATGCTGCATCTAAGATGGGGAACGCCCATCCGCCAGTGGGTAAATAAATATGAGCGATACAGATAAGAGTTTATACAGCCTTCGATATAACCAGGCTACAAGCAATCTAGAAGCCTTTGGTGGTGGATCACCTCAATGGACTCAGATCGTCCTTAACAACGTTGATCCTCAACAGGTTCCGATCACCCGTCTTATCAACACGACCGCGCCCTTGCAGGGTGGTGGAAACTTAAGCGCCGATCGTACCCTTTCTATCCCCCAAGCTACGAGCTCGGTGGACGGGTTTCTTCTAGCGGCTGATTGGACTACGTTCAATAGCAAGCTTACCTCGATTTTAACCTCCGCGAACATCTTTGTGGGGAATGGTTCAAACGTGGCTGTAGGCGTTGCGCTGTCTGGGGATGCTGCTCTGTCCAATACTGGTACCCTAACGTTCAATACGGTGAATGGCAATGTCGGCACATTCACAAACGCTCAGATCACTGTAAACGCTAAGGGCTTAATCACCGCTGCTTCTTCTGGGACTATTGGAAATCTTACGGATGCTGGAACTGATGGCATCGTAGTGACCGGTGGAATAGGCGCTGTTTTAGGAACAGGTACCTCTCTTGCTCAACATGTGGCTGATACTACCCACAATGGCTATCTAAGTTCCACTGATTGGAACACTTTCAATGGGAAACAGGCAGCAGGGAATTATATCACTGCGCTGACTGGAGATGTTACTGCAACTGGGCCTGGTAGTGTTGCTGCCACTCTGGCTACGGTTAATGGAAACGTTGGATCATTTACCTATGCTTCAATCACTGTAAATGCTAAAGGCTTAATCACCGCTGCTTCTTCTGGAACAGCACCGGTCACAAGTGTGAGCGGAACAGCTGGTGATATAAGTTCGACTGGTGGGACAACCCCCGTGCTTGATCTAGTAAACACAACAGTGACTCCGGCCAGTTACACAAATGCTTCGTTAACCGTAGATTCTAAGGGTAGACTTACAGCAGCTTCTTCAGGTACTGCGCCTGTCACGAGCGTAAGCGGGACGACCAATCAGATCACGTCAACTGGTGGTACTACCCCAGTTCTAGCTATCGCGAATCCGTTAACTACTCCTGGTGCGGTTACCGTTTCTGGAAATCTAACATTTACCCCCACCACAGCGGGGATCGTTGGAACCACGACCAATGATAGCGCGACAACCGGGATCGTAGGCCAAACTATCTCCGCGAGCGTGGTACGAAGTTCTCCTGTCGCTTTGACTTCAACAGCGGCTAAGACGATCACCTCTATCTCTCTCACGGCTGGAGATTATGACGTTCGTGTTATGCTAGGTTATGTCGCGGTAGGAGCTGTCACCTTAACGGAAGCTAGAGCGGGTATCAGTCTTACCACGGATAACGTAACCGGAGGAGATATTGCAGCCGTTCCAACAGGAAATGAGGTGACCATTATCCAAAGTGGAGCGAGTCTTATCGGATCTGGAAATGTGTTTACCATTAGCGTTCCTCCCGTTCGGATTTCTTTCTCTACCACAACGACGCTCTACATGACTACCGTAACTACTTTTACGGGTGGTACTTCGCTTTCAGGTTTTGGAAGTATTATTGCTAGGAGGGTAAGATAGCCATGATCCTCTATACGTCAGATTACAGGAAATTTGAAGGAATGTCGCAAGAAACGGTTCAAGCTCTTCTAACCGATATGGGTTTAACCTGTACTTTTATCGATCAAGCTGAATATGATGCGTGGGTCACTGCTCACGCCTATGCCTAAAATTAACCAAGGAGACATTAAAATATGAGTAATATGCAAACAACGCCGTTCGTGGACACCCAAACTATCCGTGCGGCTGCTGGTGGTACGAGCACATTTACGTACAACATGGAAGGAATTGGCAGGGCTTCTCTTCAGTTAAACTCTACGTTCTCCATTGGTGGATCAACCGATGTAGTCACCCTTCAAATCAGCAACGATGGTACGCATTTCGTAGGATTTAGCACAGCTAAAACCGTTACCTTTACGGGAGGCACGACTGATTCAGCCTTATTTGAGCTCGGAGACATTGATTACGTGTTTCTCCGTGTCTCTGCTGCCGCGCCGTCAGCTGGTACTCTTGCGCTTCAAGGTGTGCTTTACGGAACTGCCGGATCACAGGCTTTCTAAGAATGACCGCTGATGAGGTTATTATTATAGGCGTGGTGGCTCGAGAACTGGAGAAAGAAGGCGTTAATCCAATCCAGGCTATGCGCATAGGAAAAGTTGTCGCTAAAGCCTTGGAGGCGTTACATGCCACAGACACCCCCGCAGACAGACACATATAACACAGCTTTAGATATCTTTGATCGTACACACCCGCTTCGCGTGGATGTAGACGAGAATCTAAAGGTAGTAACAGCTCCTGGATCAACCGTTACCATAACTGGGCCTGTTACTACTACTGCTTCCTTCGCTACTAGATCAGATACGTTTACAGCGACCGGAAATGGCGTTACAGTAGATGCTTCCACATTTATTGCCAAATGCTATTCTATGGAAGTGAAAGGGACAAATACGCCGGCTACATCGTGGACTGTTGTTTTAGAGGGTAGTATAGATGGAACGGCTTTTACGACTTTAATGATTCATACAACGTCGCTTGGAGACGCTAGCGTGCTTCTTTCAGGAGCCAATCTTTATCCAATGTTGTATTTTCGTTCACGGGTTAGTCAGTTAACGCTTGGTCCGGCTGCGAATATAATCGTCACTATCGTGGGAAAGGGGTAATAACATGGCCGTACAAAATGTAAATGTAGACGCATCACCATCACCGTCACTGCCGCTCCCAACAGGCGCGTCAACAGAAGTAACCCTTGCTCTTATTAAGGCCAAGACAGATAATCTAGATGTAGCACTGTCCACACGGACAAAACCATCAGACACGCAGGCGATTTCTGCTGCGAGTCTTCCGTTACCCACTGGAGCGGCCACTGCCGCTAATCAGATTGTTGTGGGAACTGCGGGTACGCCATCATCTCAGGTTGTATCAGTTCAAGGCGTAGCAGGTGGTACAGCCATTCCTGTATCTGGCACATTTTCCGCATCCGTGGTGTTTAATACTCGTTCAGATACTTACACTGTGCCTGCTAATGGTGTTACTATCAACGCTTCTACTGCTCCAGTCAAAAGCTTTACGATACAAGTAACAGGCACAGGAGCAGCTGCTACTTCGTGGGATGTTCGTTTAGAAGGTAGTTTAGATAACGTAAATTTCACTCAGATTCTTCAGCACACGAATGTTACAGGAGATAGCGCGGTATTATATTCAGGTGCTACATTGTATCCTAATCTTTATTTTAGATCACGATGCGCCGGTGTTGTTTTAGGAAGTGCTACTAATATCGTGGTAACTATTCTTGGAGTCGCATAATGGCAACAGTTTTAAATCCCTCAGAGATTATTGTTACCACACTGTTTCCAGTGTTGCCGATTGGCACATTTGTTTATTATCAAAACGGACAATATGGGACTGGAAAAGGATTACTATTAGCTCTAACCAATACTCCAACATTTACAAAAATGCTCGTGACGTCAAACGGGCTGAAAAGGACGTACTAACATGGCAGAAACTAATATCAACGTAACGCCTGGTGTTGGCGGCCCAAATATAGACCTTGAACAGGTCGATAATGGAAATTCTAGACAGGTTATTTGTATTGGAGATCCTAGTACAGGTGCGAATGTTTTAGCTGTTGATCCTATAAAAGGAATCAAAACACAAGCGTATCAAATTCCAGCCGATCAAGTTATAAGTATTACAGGTGCATCCGCTGCTGCTGTTACAGCGACTCTTCCTGCTGTAGCTTCTCAATATCACTACATTGTGATGGTTGAAATCACTAAGTACTTTACGGTAGCGAACGCCGCGAGTGCAACTCCATTAGTCGTCACTACTACTAATTTACCGGGAAGTTTAGCGTGGTCATTTGGTCAGCCACTTGGGACTATAGGTACCACCGATGAACGTATATTCAATCCTAGTGCACCTATTAAATCTTCGGTAGCTGGAACTTCTACCACGATTGTATGTCCTGCTACGGCCGGTATTCTTTGGCGAATTAACGTGCACTATTACGTGGCGCAATAATGACTATTGTAACGATTCAATTCAAAGACCCTGCAAATCCTCAAGAAATACAGACATGGTTTAATGCCAATCCAGCTGTTTCTGTTGTCGCCGGGTTCATTTGGCAGAATTTTGCATATCTAATTACAAACCCATAAAAGGAGAATTTAAATGGCACAAACAAATCAAGTCGTAAATCAAGTTGTCTATGACACTTCAGGACGACTCATCAAACAAGATTTGATGGCGGTGGACAACACCAAAGGTTCGCTCAGCTTTACGAACATAAGCGCGGATATCGGTACGGTTGGAGCTGCTACTCCTGCATCAACCATCTTTACTCCGACCGTCTCAGGCCTGTATCTTCTATCGTTTTATGGAATCGCTACTACGCCTCCGAGCGGAGCAGATGCTGCCCCCAATCTCTACATGAAATGGACAGATGAACATGGGACACAGGCGTATTTCAATTTCGCCGGTAACTTAGACCCAGTTTACTCAGATGGGGCTAATCAAGTCACGATTCCTATATACGCGACGGCTGGTACTCCTATTTGGATGGCTACATCTGCTGGTAATTACTCCGGTACGATTCGTTGGAGTTTTTACTTCAGTGTGACACAGCTGTAATGAAAAAGGAGAAACAAATGCCCAATACAAAAGTCGGGAAAGTAGACGCGCCGGCAATGGCGGTCTCTCTTGCGTTCAGGGTTAAGGCTCATGGAGATAACCTGTTCTCGCCTGAGATACTGTTGTTGAAGGGTGACAAGGTAGTTGAAAGTCGTAATGGTGTAGGTACTACGCTTGGACATGCTATCGCTGCTGCGGATGATCTTATGGACGGATGGGCGTTCAATGAAATCGAGCAGAAAGCGGAAGACTACTTCAAGGCCGTATATCTGTAATCGGGGGTAACATGAAAAAAAACGTACCGATGTATCTGCTCACCATCGCTCTTCTCGGAGTGGCGATTTATCTGAAGTCTCCAGTGACAGCGATCGTCACGGTGGGGCTTTGGGCTGTCCACGCTGCGGAACAAGTGATGACACGAAAGAACCGGGATGCTGACATCCTGGAGTTGATGGAAACGATGAAAGCGCACAAAGCACAGATGAGTCTTCTGACCAAGGATATTACGAACGTGGCTGAACGCGCGCGTACGATCCTAGGCGAGACCTTCTAAACGTAACAAACTAAGGGGAAATTAAAATGGAAAACAATGCCGCACCAGCCGCACCCGCTGCACCTGAAGCATCTAGCGACGCAAGCAGCACAAACGCCTCTGCGTCTAAAGCCGATCCGAAAGCTGCATCGAATGCCGCTAGTCCGACAAAGTCTAGCTCTCCAGCCGTTAAGGTTGATGAGAACGGCGTCGCAGTTGATGCTCCCAAAAAAGTCTACAAGCTAA
>Ga0247668_1000037_pt1 | contig 49233 bp, 40 predicted proteins | sample CNK09_metaG_FD_182737 | JGI IMG/M metagenome (GOLD analysis project Ga0247668, IMG submission 182737) | Soil microbial communities from Purdue University Martell Research Forest, Indiana, United States - CNK09 | ecosystem: Environmental > Terrestrial > Soil > Temperate forest > Bulk soil...
ATGGAAGAGGCCACCAAGATCCTCCGCAAGAAGGGTCTGGCCGCCGCCGGCAAGAAGGCCGGCCGCATCACCGCCGAGGGCGCCGTGCAGTCGTATGTCGGCGATGACCTGGGCGTGCTCGTCGAGGTCAACTGCGAGACCGACTTCGTCGGCCGCAACGAGAACTTTCGCCATTTCGCCGAAGAAGTGGCCAGGGTGATCGCGCACAGCAAGGCCGATTCCGTCGACGCCCTGAACAACGAGCCGTGGCCGGGAGATGCGGAAGGACAGACGGTCGGGCAGCACGTTCTGGCCATGATCGGATCGATCAAGGAGAACATCGCCATCCGCCGTTTCGTCCGCTACGAGAGCGCCGCCAACGCGGTTCTATCGTCGTACATCCACGCCGGCGGCAAGATCGGTGTGCTCGTCGAGCTCGTCGCCACCAGCGGCGAAAAGAGCGCGCGCATGAACGAGATCGCCAAGGACGTGGCCATGCACATCGCCGCCGCGGAGCCGCGCTTCATCCGCCGCGACGAGGTGACCCAGAAGGATCTCGACACCGAGCGCGAGATCGCCCGCGACGCCGCTGCCAAGTCCGGCAAGCCGGAGAACATCATCGAGAAGATGGTCACCGGCAAGATGGACAAGTTCTACGGTGAGGCCTGCCTCCTCGAGCAGCCGTACATCCGCAACGACAAGCAGACGGTGAACGACTACCTCGCCGCCTCGGGCAAAGAGTCCGGCTGCGCGTACACGGTGACCCGTTTCACCCGCTACAAGCTGGGCGAAGGGATCGAGAAAAAAGGCGGCGACGACTTTGCTGCCGAGGTCGCGTCGTACCTGAAATAAACGAAGCGTTGCGCTTTGATTGAGGGCGGCCGGTTCGGCCGCCCTTTTGTTATATAAAGCATCGCCAATGCCGCCTCGTTACAAACGTATCCTTCTCAAACTCTCCGGTGAAGCGCTCATGGGCGGGCGCCGGACCGGCATCGATGCCGACACCATCGCCCGCATCGCGGACGAGATCGTGGAGGTGCACCGCACAGGCGTCCAGATCGCCATCGTCATCGGGGGCGGCAACATCTTTCGCGGCGTCACCGCGGCCACCGAGGGGATCGACCGGGTGGCCGGCGATCACATGGGGATGCTGGCCACGGTCATCAATGCCATCGCCATGCAGGATGCCCTGGAGCGCCGCGGCGCGCAGACGCGCGTCACCTCCGCGATCACGATGGCCGAGGTGGCCGAGCCGTTCATCCGCCGGCGGGCCATCCGCCATCTCGAGAAGGCGCGCATCGTCATCTGCGCCGCCGGCACCGGCAATCCCTACTTCACCACCGACTCCGCGGCCGCGCTGCGCGCCAGTGAATTGAAGTGCGAGATCATCTTCAAGGCCACGAAGGTCGACGGCATCTACACCTCGGATCCTGAAAAAGATCCGAACGCGACAAAGATCCCGCATGCGAACTATCAGCGCGTGCTCGCCGAACGGCTGCAGGTGATGGATGCCACAGCCATCGACCTGGCGCGCGGCAGCTCCATTCCGATCTATATTTTTTCGCTTCGCGAGCCGGGCAATATCCGCCGCGCCCTCCTCGGCGAGGACATCGGCTCGATGGTCAGCGATTGATTTGACGTGAGGTAACCATGATCAACGATGTAATCAAGGACATCCAGCACCGTATGCACGGCGCCCTCGAGGCGCTGCACCGCGAGTTCAAAACGCTGCGCACCGGGCGCGCCAACGCCGGAATGCTCGACGGCATCATGGTCGACTACTACGGCACGCCGACGCCGATCGCGCAGGTTGCGTCGCTCAAGGTTCCCGAGGCATCGCTCATCGTGGCCGAGCCGTGGGATAAGTCGATGGTGTCGGCCGTGGAGAAGGCCATCCGCAACTCGGACCTCGGCCTGAATCCGGCGACGGACGGCAAGGTGATCCGCATCCCCATCCCGCAGCTCACCGAGGAGCGGCGCAAGGAACTGGTGAAGAGAGCGCATCACATGTCCGAGGAAGCGCGAACCGCCATCCGGCAGGTGCGGCGCGACGGCAACGACAAGCTCAAGAAGATGCTCAAAGGACACGAGATCTCCGAGGACGATGAGAAGCGCGCCCTCGACGAGATCCAGAAGATGACCGACAAGCACATCGACGAGGTCGGCCACATTCTGAAGAGCAAAGAAGTCGACATCATGGCGGTGTGATGAGGCGGGGTCGCGAGCGCGGTTACGGGGTCTCGCGGTTGCGAGGTCTCGCGGTGCCTGCGCCGAACATGAATCCGAACGCCGCGAGACCGCGAAACCGCAAGACCGCGAGACCGCTCGAACACAGCCCCTTGCACTCTCGCGAGTCCTTTCCATCGAGAGCCCTTCTCCCCCCGCGGTTTTTTGCGGGGGGAGAAGGTGCCGATAGGCGGATGAGGGGGGCGCATACGCGGTATGCGCGATCTACCGACGCCGGTCCGAGACCGCTTGAAGGCGTCACTTGCACGTTGCCATTCTGCGCATACGCAAATTACGTCAGCGTGAAGCGCCCCCTCATCCGCCTTCGGCACCTTCTCCCCCGCAAGAAACCGCGGGGGAGAAGGGCTCTCGATTTAAGGTTGCCGGTAATTCTTCGCCGTGTAGGAAGTGCAAACGCCGCGAGACCGCGAAACCGCGAGACTGCGAGACCGCTCCCGCATGCCTGACGCCGAGCGCATCCTCGTCATCATCCCCGCGGCCGGAAGCGGTACGCGTTTCGGCGGCGATGTGCCGAAGCAGTTTCTGCCGCTGGGGGGCAAGCCGCTCATGCAGCGCGTCGTCGAGCGGTTTCTCTTCGATCCCGTCGTCACGCGTGTGGTCGTACCGGTGGCGGACATGCTGCTGGACGCCGTCAAAAGCTCGCCGGGCGACCGCGTGCAGTTCGTTGCCGGCGGCGCGACGCGCTTGCAGTCGGTGACGCGCGGTCTGGAAGCTGCTGGCGATGATTTCGATCTCGTCGCCGTCCATGATGCCGTCCGCCCATTCTTTTCGCTCGATACCTTCCACGCCACGCTCGACGCCGCCCGCACGCACGGTGCCGCCTTTCCAGGCATCCCGCTGCCCGACACGGTCCATCTGATCGCGGACGACGCCATCGCCTCGACACTCGATCGCAGCGTGCTCGTCGCCGCCCAGACGCCGCAATGCTTCCGCGTGGACGTCCTGCGCGAGATCATCGAGCGCGCCGCGCGTGAGGATGCCGGCGCTACCGACGAGGCCGGGCTGGCGGCGAAGTACGGGCACCGGGTGCATCTCGTTCGCGGCGATTCGATGAACTTCAAGATCACGCGGCCGGAGGATCTGGTGATGGCCGAGCGGATTTACGCCGAATGGGGCGGGGAGGGCGACGCATGATCCGCGTCGGCCAGGGTGTTGACGTTCATGCCTTCGATGAATCGCGTCCGCTGATTCTCGGCGGCGTGCGCATCAGTGAAACGGATGGCCTGGCCGGCCACTCCGACGCCGACGCCGTCCTCCACGCCGTCACCGACGCCCTCCTCGGCGCGGCCGGCGCCGGCGACATCGGCCAGTACTTTCCCTCCGACGACGCCCGTTGGAAGAATGCCGACTCGACGATCTTCCTCGCCGAGGCCAAACGGGCCGTCGTGGAGATGGACGCCGACATCGCCAACGTCGATGTGACCATCATCGCCGTGAGACCGAAGCTGGCTCCCTTCCGCGAGGCCATGGAGGCGAACATCGCCAGCCTCCTCGACCTCCCCGCCGGTCACGTCAACGTGAAAGCGACGACGACCGATCACCTCGGGTTCATCGGTCGGGGAGAGGGGATTTGTGCCATGGCGGTGGTGTTGATCAGCAGCTCCGACTGATCCAAGAAGCCCTCCATGGACATTTCTGTCCAGATTTTGCACATCGCTGTCCGAAATTCAGGCATTCGTGCGTAAATCGGACGTAACGGTGTCTTCCTCGAAGGCAACGGTGCCTTCGTCGGACGTAACGGTGCCTTCCTCGAAGGTAACGATGCCTTCGTCGGACGTAACGGTGCCTTCCTCGGAAGGTAACGATGCCTTCCTCGGACGTAACGATGCCTTCCTCGAAGGTAACGATGCCTTCGTCGGACGTAACGGTGCCTTCCTCGAAGGTAACGATGCCTTCCTCGGACGTAACGATGCCTTCCTCGGACGTACCAGTCTCCCGGTCGACTGTCTCGAATCGAAGGGGAAGCGGCAGGCTCAGGATAGAGTAGAGAAGCATGATCCGCGTCCGCTTCGCCCCTTCCCCCACCGGCCACCTCCACGTCGGCGGCGCGCGCACGGCCATCTTCAACTGGCTCTTCGCCAGGCATCACGGCGGGACGTTCATCATCCGCGTCGAGGACACCGACCAGGCACGGTCGACCGCGGAGTCGGAGACGATGGTCCTCGACGATCTGCGCTGGCTTGGCCTTCTGTGGGACGAAGGGCCGGACATCGGTGGGCCGCATGCGCCCTACCGGCAGTCGGAGCGCGTTGGAAGGTACGGCGAGGTGGCTCGCGAACTGATCGCGCGCGGCATCGCCTATCGCTGTTACTGCACCGAGGAAGAGCTCGAGGCCAAGCGAAAGATCGCCGAGGCGGAGAATCGGCCGCCGCACTACGACCTGAAGTGCTGGTTGAACCGGCGCGACGAAGAAGGAGTCCCGCACGCCGTCCGTTTCCACGTCCCGGACGACGGCGACGTCACCATCGACGATGCCATACGCGGCGAGGTGACCTGGAAGCGCGAATCGCTCGGCGACTTCATCCTCGTCCGCTCCGATGGGCTGCCGACGTACAACTTCTCCGTCGTCGTCGACGATCACGACATGGAGATCACCGACGTCATCCGCGCCGAGGAGCATCTGACGAACACGCATCGCCAGGTGCTGATCTACCGCGCCATGGAGTGGGCGATCCCGCGGTTCGCCCACGTCTCGCTGATCCTCGGGCAGGACCGGACCAAGCTTTCCAAACGCCACGGCGCGACCTCCGTGTCGGCGTACGCGGAAGCCGGCTTCCTCGCCGATGCCATGGTCAACTACCTCACGCTCCTCGGCTGGTCGGCGCCGGACGGGCGGGATGTATTCGATCGCGACTACGCTATCGCCAACTTCGCGCTCGATCGGGTCAACTCCGCGCCGGCGGTGTTTGACCCGCAGAAGTTCGAATGGCTGAACGGCCAGTACATCCACGCCATGAGCGCCTCCGCGTTGCGGCCGCTCGTGGTGAACGCGATCGGCTTCGATGCGCCATGGCTCGAGGAGGCCATCGACGTCGTGAAGACCTCGGTGCACCTGCTGCCCCAGTTCGCCGAGGTCATCCGCTTCGTGACCGATTACACGCCGCCGGAGATCGATCGTGCGTTCGCCACGGCGGTCGCTGCCGACCTGCGCGAGAACGGCGAGCCGCGCGATGCCGATGCCGTCAAGGCGATGAACGAACGGTTGAAGAAGTCCACCGGTCTCAAAGGGAAGGAGCTCTTCATGCCGCTGCGGTTGATGCTGACCGGCATGGATCATGGCCCCGAGCTGGTCCGCGCCATCCCGCTGCTCGCGCGGGCCGGCGAGTCGGATCCGCGCGTGCTCTCACCGCTCGCGCGCGCCGAACTATGTATTCGCTGATCCGTAAGCTGCTGTTCCTGCTCGACGCCGAAGACGCGCACGAGCTGACCGTGCGGCAGATGATCGCGTTGCAGAAGATCCCGCTGGTGCTTCGTGCCATCGAGCGTCTCTGCGCCCCTCCCGCGTCCGCGCGCCGCGAGGTGATGGGACTTAGCTTCCCCTCACCGATCGGAATCGCCGCCGGCTTCGACAAGAACGGCCTGCTCATGCCGATGTTGGCTGCCCTCGGCTTCGGCTTCGTCGAAGTCGGCACGGTCACGCTCCGTCCGCAGCCGGGCAATCCCCGTCCCCGCCTCTTCCGCTATCCCGAGCACAAGGCCCTCATCAACCGCCTCGGCTTCAACAACGACGGCGCCGATGCCGTCGTCGCGCGGCTGAAATCGTGGCAGCGAACCGTCCCGTTATTCGTCAACATCGGCAAGAACCGCGACGTCCCGATCGACGCTGCCGCCGATGACTACGGCGCCTGCGCCGCGAAACTCGCTCCCTACGCCGACGCGGTCGTGATCAATCTCTCCTCGCCCAACACGCCGTCGCTGCGCGAGCTCCAGCGCCCCGAGCATCTGGAACGCATCCTCACCGCCGTCGGCCCCGCCCTGGTGAAAATCGCACCGGACATCGACGATGCCATGCTCGCCGAGATCTGCGACGTCTGCGTCAACCGCGCCCGCGGCATGATCTGCACGAACACGACCGTTGCCCGCCCGTTTCCCGCATCCGAGGCCGGCGGCCTCTCGGGCGCCCCGCTCATGGAGCCGTCGACGTCGATCCTCGCGCACGTTCGCAAACGAGTCGGTCCGACGTTTCTACTCGTCGGAGTCGGCGGCATCGTCGCCGCCGCCGACGTCCGCGCGAAGTTAACGGCCGGCGCGGACCTGGTTCAGGTATATACCGGCTTCATCTACGAAGGACCGCTGATGGCGAGGCGGCTGGTGCGCGCGACATGATCATCTACGGCGTCAATCCCGTCCTCGAGGCAATCCGTTCGCATGCGGAGCGCATTCGCTATATCGGGGTGTCGCGGGAGGAGTCCGCGCGGCATCAGAGGCTGATCGGGGAGGCCAAGCGGGCGGGAGTGGCGGTGCGGAATCTGGCTATCGATCAGATCGACCGCCTGGCCGGGCGCGGGGTGCACAACGGGGTGGTCGCCGAGGTTTCGGAGACCGCATATGCCGACTTCGACGACATCGTGGCGAACGAGGCCACCACCTTCGTGCTCATCCTCGACTCCATCACCGACCCGCAGAACTTCGGGGCCATCCTCCGCGTCGCGGACGGTTTCGGGGTCGATCTGGTCGTCATCCCGCAGCATGACAGCGTCGGCCTCACGCCGGTTGCCGTCAAAGCCTCGGCCGGTGCCTCGGAATGGGTACCGGTGGCGGAGGTGACGAACCTCTCGCGCGCCATCGAGACCCTCAAGGCGGCCGGCTACTGGATCTACGCCGCCTCGGAGAAGGGCGACCGGCCCGACACGATCGACTTCCGCGGCAAGGTCGCGCTCGTCGTCGGGAACGAAGGGAAGGGGATCCGGCGCAACGTCCTGGAGCACTGCGACCGCGTCGTCACGATCCCGATGACCGGTCATGTCGAATCGTTCAACGTGGCCACGGCAGCGGCCGTGCTTTGCTACGAGGTAAAGCGGCAGCAGGGTGGGGCGAAATAACTTCCCTCTTGCGTACCGTTTGGCCATTTGCTATAACCCACGGTTCCTCGGCCTCCGCCGTCTGAGCTCTACCCTTTTGCTTAGCGTCGACAGGCTGTTTGTGTCTTTGAAATCTAGCGGTTTGGTGCTGGCATAGCTCAGTTGGTAGAGCAGCTGATTTGTAATCAGCAGGTCGCGGGTTCGAGTCCCGTCGCCAGCTCCAGCGGATGAGCATGGAGAGATGGCTGAGTGGTTAAAAGCAGCAGACTGTAAATCTGCCGGTCAAACGACCTACGGAGGTTCGAACCCTCCTCTCTCCACCATATTTGGAAGTCAGAAGGCAGAAAGCAGAAGGCAGAAGTGATGCGGATTCACTTCTGATTTCTGCCTTCTGACTTCTGCCTTCAAAAGCGGGAGTAACTCAGTTGGTAGAGTCACAGCCTTCCAAGCTGTTGGTCGCGGGTTCGAGCCCCGTCTCCCGCTCCAAAGTCGGAAGGCAGAAAGCAGAAGGCAGAAGGAGGCGGCGCGAGAGCGAGCGTCTCGTAGGAAAGCGAGTAAAGGGGTTGGATGACAAGGCAAACGGCGGAGAACACTTCTGCCTTCTGCCCTCTGCCTTCTGACTTCGAGTAAGCCCTCTTAGCTCAGGGGTAGAGCACGTCCTTGGTAAGGACGGGGTCGCGAGTTCAACTCTCGCAGAGGGCTCCATCTAACGTCACAAGCGGAGTAGCAAGACATGGCGCGCGCAGGCAGAGAAATCATCACCCTCCAGTGTACCGAGTGCAAACGTCGGAACTACACGACGACGAAGAACAAGAAGACCATGACGGAGAAGCTGGAACTCAAGAAGTTCTGCCGTCACGACCGGAAGCACACTCCCCATCGGGAGTCGAAGTAAGGCGAAGCACGTATCCTGAGGCGGCGAAGCGCGCCGAAGGATCCGGGCGAAGGAATAAGTCGCGTTAAGCCCGCTTTTGCAGGCTTTTGCGGCACTTGCAGGCCAATAGCTCAACTGGCAGAGCAGCGGTCTCCAAAACCGCAGGTTGGGGGTTCAAATCCCTCTTGGCCTGCCAACATCTCAGTTCAGCGTTCAGCTCTCAACCTTCCCGGCGGCAACGAGCCGCGGAAGGCTGAGGGCTGAAAGCTGTCAGCATTTCGGGGTATCGATGGAATCAGACAAAGAAAATTCAGTCATCGCCAGGCCGCGCGAGTGGTGGCTGACCACGCGCGAATTTTTCCGTGACACCAACTCGGAGATGAAGAAGGTCACCTGGCCCGGCCGTCCCGAAGTGGTCGGGACGACGGTCGTGGTCATCATTTCCACCATCATCTTCGCCGTCTATCTCTGGGGATGCGACCTCATCTTCTTCAAGTTGATCGACTTCCTCTTCCACAGGTTCGGAGCGAGCACCTAACGATGGTCGAAACCGGACAGAAGCAGTGGTACATCGTCCACACCTACTCCGGATTCGAGGAGCGGGTGCGGGAGAACCTCAACCAGCGCATCGAGGCCCTCGGCATGCGGTCCAAGTTCGGCGAGATCAAGATCCCGACCGAAACGCTCATCGAGATGAAGGGCGGCAAGAAGCGCGAGGTCCAGAGGAAGTTCTTCCCCGGCTACATCCTGGTGGAGATGGACATGGCCGACGATGCCTGGCATCTCGTGAAGAACACCCCGAAGGTCACCGGCTTCGTCGGCACCGGCAAGAAGCCGACCCCGCTGACGCCGGAAGAAGTCGACCAGATCCTGACGCAGGTCGTCACCACCAAAGAGAAACCGAAGCCGAAGCACGTTTACGAGCACGGCGAGCATGTACGCATCATCGACGGGCCGTTCTCGAACTTCACCGGTGTCGTCGAAGAGGTCAATCTCGACCGCAACACCCTGAAGGTCATGGTCACGATCTTCGGCCGTTCGACGCCGGTCGAGCTCGACTTCCTGCAGGTCGCGCGTTTCGATCCCAGCGAAGAGCAGGGCGGCGGCGCGGCAACACAGAAACGATAGTTTTCAAAGGACTCGGAAATGGCTAAGAAAATCACCGGATACATCAAGCTCCAGATTCCCGCCGGCGCGGCGACACCGGCTCCCCCGGTCGGCCCGGCCCTCGGCCAGCACGGCGTGAACATCATGGAGTTCTGCAAGACGTTCAACGCGCGAACGCAGGGGCAGCAGGGGCTGATCATCCCGGTGGTCATCACCGTCTTCTCCGACCGCACCTTCACGTTCATCACCAAGACGCCCCCCGCGGCCATCCTGCTGCTCAAAGCGGCCGGAATCCCCAAGGGCTCAGGCGTGCCGAACAAGACCAAGGTCGGCAGCGTCACCCGCAAACAGGTCGAAGAGATCGCCAAGACCAAGATGCCCGACCTCAACGCCGCGTCGCTGGAAGCGGCGGTTCGTACCGTCGAAGGCACCGCGCGGTCGATGGGTCTGGAAGTAACCGGGTAGCGAGGTTTCGCGGTAGCGAGGTCGCGCGGTGGGTTTGCCGCGAGACCGCGAGACCGCGCAACTCCGAGACCAAGTCGAGAAATCGCGCCGGCGCGTGGCCGGTGCAAACAAGTAGGAGGCTCGCAAGAGCCGTTATTACTACGGAGGTGAAATTGGCCAAACACGGCAAGAAGTACCGTGCAGCGTTCGAGAAGGTCGAACAGCGGCCGTATCTGCTGGATGAAGCGTTCGGTCTGCTCAAACAGATCGCGTTCGCCAAGTTCAACGAGACGGTCGAGCTGTCGATGCTTCTCGGAGTCGATCCCAAGCACGCCGATCAGATGGTCCGCGGTACCACCGTGCTCCCGCACGGAACCGGACAGTCCAAGCGTGTGCTCGTGATCGCACAGGGCGACAAACAGCGCGAGGCTCAGGAAGCCGGCGCTGACATGGTGGGCGGAGACGACATCGTCGAGAAGATCCAGGGTGGCTGGACGGATTTCGACGCCGTCATCGCCACGCCGGACATGATGCGTTCGGTCGGTAAGCTCGGCAAAGTCCTCGGACCTCGGGGTCTGATGCCGAACCCGAAGACCGGCACGGTCACGTTCGACGTCGCCAAAGCAATCTCCGAGATCAAGGCCGGTAAGGTGGAGTTCCGCGTCGACAAGACGTCGATCATCCACGTTCCGGTCGGAAAGATCTCGTTCTCCGCGGATCAGCTTCGCGACAACGCCGCCAGCATCATCAACGCGGTGCGCAAGGCCAAGCCGCCCGCGGCGAAGGGCAAGTACGTCCGCACCATCTACATCTCGTCCACGATGAGCCCCTCGATCTCGATCGATACGGCCGTGGCCGAGGCGAAAGCAGAGTAAGGAGGGAGCATGAATCGCGAAGATAAAGCAGCAGCGATCTCCGAGCTTGGCGAAGGCATCGGCAAAGCCACGAACGCGTTCGTGATCGCCTTCAAAGGCATCACCGTTCCCCAGGTCACCGAACTGCGGCGCCAGGTCCGCGACACCAACTCGACGTACGTCGTCGTCAAGAACACCCTGGCTCTCATCGCCGTGAAAGACTCACCGCTGACGGCGCTCAAGGATCAGTTCAGCGGTCCGACCGCGGTGGCGTTCAACCGCACCGACGCCGTGGCGCTGGCCAAGGCGCTGACGAAGTTCGCCAAAGACGTTCCGACGATCTCGTTCAAGGGCGCCATGCTCAACGGGCAGATCGTGCCGGCGGACCAGATCCAGGCCATCGCCAATCTGCCGTCGCGCAACGAGCTGATCGCGAAACTGTTGTACGTGATGCAGGCTCCGATCCGCGGACTGGCGATCGTGCTGCAGGCGAACATCCGCAACCTGGCGGTCGTCATCAGCGAGATCGCCAAGCAGAAGGGTGGGGGCGCCGAAGCGGCGGCATCCGAGGCAACCGAGACCGAGGCAAACGCTTAGTAAGAATTCGCGCTTTGCCTTGTAGGCCCGGCGCACGAGATTGAACGATTCAACACTATTTGGAGGCTGAAATGGCTATTTCGACTGAAGATTTCGTGAAGCAGATTGAGACGATGTCGGTGCTGGACCTCTCGAACCTGGTCAAGGCACTGGAAGACCGCTTCGGCGTGTCGGCCGCGGCGGCTGCCGCACCGGCAGCGTCGGCGGGCCCGGCAGCAGCAGCGGCTCCGGCCGAGGTGCAGACCGAGTTTGCCGTCATCCTGAGCGAGGTCGGCGACAAGAAGATCAACGTGATCAAGGCCGTACGCGAAGTGACCAGCCTCGGTCTGAAGGAAGCGAAGGACCTCGTTGAGGCCGCTCCGGCGACCGTCAAGGAAGCGGTCTCGAAGGAAGAGGCCGAGAACATCAAGAAGAAGTTTGAAGAGGCCGGCGCCAAGGTGACCATCAAATAGCTCAGCTATTTGATGGGTCATCCTGAGGCCGCATAGCATGCCCTGAGGAGCCAAGTGGCGACGAAGGGCGGCCGAAGGATCTCGTAACAGAAGAAATCCGGACGGGGCGGAATGTCCCGTCCGGAAATTGCTTTTTCCAGATTGCACGAGTCATCCCTGAGCTGGAAAGGGGGGGAGCGGCCCTTTCCTATAGCTCACAATCCTCGCGAATCCACCCTGCCGCGTTGCCTGCGGCGGGACTCGCCTACGAAATTCTCATTGAGGGCGCGTCATCACAACTAACGCAGTGACGAACCCGGTGTGCGTGGACCGCAACCGACGGTCGCAGGGCAGAGCCTTCTGCCATGCGGCCTTTTGCCGTCCACTCGCTCCGCTCGGAATTGCCGCCGTTGCCACGCCGCGGCCCAAAGGAGCAATTGAATGAACGGATCCTCCCTGCCGAAACAGGAACCGGTTCGCCATGACTTCTCCAAGATCCGGAGTTACATGGCGTTGCCGAATCTCATCGACGTGCAGCGCAAGTCGTATGACAGGTTCCTGCAGATGAACCTCCTCCCCGAGGAGCGTGAAGACACCGGATTGCAGTCGGTCTTCACCAGCGTCTTCCCCTTCAGCGACTTCCGGGAGACCTGCTCGCTCGACTTCGTGAAATTCGCGATCGGGAACTGGGAGTGCAAATGCGGCTCCCTCAAGGGCCTCGAGCACCTGCGCATGACCTGCGCGAACTGCGGCTCGAAGATCATCACCGATCACCCGCACGAAGAGACGGTCGGCTGCCAGAAGTGCGGCGTCATCAACAAGAACCGCGTCGAGATCTGCGACATCTGCGGCAACCCCGTCGACCTGCAGATGAAGTACAGCGTCGAAGAGTGCCAGGAACGCGGCATGAGCTACAGCGTTCCGCTGAAGGTCACCTTCCGCCTCTTCGTCTACGACAAGGATCCCGACACCGGCGTCAAGCACATGCGCGACGCCAAGGAAGAGGAAGTCTTCTTCGGCGACATCCCCCTGATGACGGACAACGGTACGTTCATCATCAATGGTACCGAGCGCGTCATCGTCTCGCAGCTCCATAGGTCGCCGGGCGTCTTCTTCACCAAGGAATCCGCGCACACCTTCCTGGCCAAGATCATCCCTTACCGCGGCTCCTGGGTGGAGTTCGAGTACGACCAGAAGAACATCCTTTACGTTCGCATCGACAGGAAGCGCAAGTTCCTCGGCTCGGTCTTCCTGCGCGCCCTCGGCCTGACCACTGACGAAGAGATCCTTCGCCAGTTCTACACGCCGATCAAGGCCAAAATCACCGGCGATCAGGTCACCCTGTCGTTCGACCGCCGCGTCCTCGACCAGGAAGAAGCGAAGGAGCGTCACTCCATCCGCGGCCGCCGCACCGTGCGCACCGTGTTTGCGGGAGTCAAGCTCGATCAGAAGATGGCCGATGCGCTTACCAAGCACAACGAAGCCTCGGCCAAGGTCGACTTCGCGGCCATGGACAAGGCCGTCTTCCTCTCCGACGTCGTCGACGTCAACAGCGGCGAGGTCCTCTTCGAAGCGAGCGAGAACCTGCCGGCCGATTGGGCCGACGTCCTCCGCGCGCACGAGGTCGAGTCGGTCGACGTCATCTTCCCGGAGTGGGATCTCGTCTCCGACATCCTGCTCAACACGGTCCGCAAGGACACGTCGAAGTCGTTCGAGGCCGCCATCATCGAGATTTATCGCCGCATGCGCCCGGGCGATCCTCCGACCCTCGAGTCGGCCAAGGCCCTCTTCGAAGGGATGTTCTTCGACGCCCGCAAGTACGATTTCTCGCGCGTGGGCCGTTTCAAGTTCAACATCAAGCTCGATCTCGACTCGCCGGTCACGCAGAAGACGATGTCGGCCGAAGACTTCTTCGTCGTCATCAACTACCTGCTCCGCCTCCGCAAGGACGTCGGCCGCGTCGACGATATCGACAACCTCGGCAACCGCCGTGTTCGCGCCGTTGGTGAGCTGCTCGAGAACCAGTTCCGCATCGGCCTCGTCCGCATGGAGCGGGCCATCAAAGAGAAGATGTCGGTGCATCAGGACATCGACTCGGCGATGCCGCATGACCTGATCAACTCCAAGCCGGTCATCGCGGCCATCAAGGAGTTCTTCGGATCGTCGCAGCTCTCGCAGTTCATGGATCAGACCAATCCGCTGTCGGAAGTCACGCACAAGCGGCGTCTGTCCGCCCTCGGACCGGGCGGTCTCTCCCGCGAGCGTGCCGGATTCGAAGTCCGCGACGTTCACCCGACGCACTACGGCCGCATCTGTCCGATCGAGACGCCAGAAGGTCCGAACATCGGTCTGATCTCGTCGCTGGCGTGCTACGCCCGCATCAACGAGTACGGTTTCATCGAGAGCCCGTACAAGAAGGTGGAAGACGGCCGCGTGCTCGATCACTACCGGATCGTGAAGGTCGGCGACTCCAGCTTCACGCTCAGCCAGATCGTCGAGAAGCGCGATCTACAGAAAGAAAACAACCGCATCGGCAAAGAGAACGCCGCGGCCAAATCGCGCAAGGGCCAGCTTCAGCTCGCCGAAGCCGAGCCGTATGCGTTCTACCTCTCCGCGTGGGATGAAGAGCGCTACACGATCGCGCAGGCGAACGTGGTCATGGACGAGGAAGGCAATCTCGTTCACGACCGTGTCATCGCAAGGCAGTCCGGCGACTTCGTATCGATCGAAAAAGAAAAAGTCGACTTCATCGACGTCTCGCCGAAACAGCTCGTTTCCGTGGCCGCCTCGCTCGTTCCGTTCCTCGAGAACGACGACGCCAACCGCGCTCTCATGGGCGCCAACATGCAGCGCCAGTCCGTTCCGCTCCTCCGTACCGATTCGCCGCTGGTCGGCACCGGCATGGAGAACATCGTGGCCCGCGACTCCGGCGCCGTGATCCTCTGCAAGCGCGGCGGCGTCGTCGATCTGGTCGACTCCAACCGCATCATCGTTCGCGTCGAAGCGGAAGATCAGGAGACCGGCGAGACGAAGGAGTTCGGCGCCGACATCTATCAGCTCATCAAGTTCAAGCGCTCCAACCAGAACACCTGCATCACGCAGAAGCCGAACGTCCGCGAAGGGCAGCGGGTCCGCAAGGGCCAGGTCCTGGCCGACGGTCCCTGCACCGATGCCGGCGAGCTGGCCCTCGGGCGCAACATCCTGGTGGCCTTCATGCCGTGGCGCGGCAACAACTTCGAGGACGCCATCCTGGTCTCCGAGAAGCTGGCCAAAGAGGACTACTACACCTCCATCCACATCGAAGAGTTCGAGATCGAAGCCCGCGACACCAAGCTCGGTCCCGAGGAGATCACGCGCGACATCCCGAACGTCAGCGAAGGCGCGCTGCGCGATCTCGACGAGTCCGGCATCGTCCGCATCGGCGCGACGGTCAAGCAGGGCGACATCCTGGTCGGCAAGGTCACGCCGAAGGGCGAGACGCAGCTCACTCCCGAAGAGAAGCTGCTCCGCGCCATCTTCGGCGAGAAGGCCGGCGACGTCCGCGACGCATCGCTCAAGACGCCTCCCGGCATCGAAGGCACGGTCGTCGACGTGAAGATCTTCTCGCGCAAGGGCGTGGAGAAGGACCTTCGCGCCAAGTCGATCGAAGAGGGCGAGATCGAGCGGATGAACCGCAACATCCAGGACGAGATCCGCATCATCACCGACGCGCGCAACAAGCGCATCGGCGACGTCCTCAGCGACAAGAAGCTGCAGCGCGACGTGGTCGACTTCCGCACGGGCGAGACGCTCGTCGGCAAGGGCGAGACGGCGTCGCGCGAGACGGTGGGCCGCCTCTCGCGCCGCGAGTTGCTGGCGCTGCCGGTGGATGAAGAGACGCGCGAGACGATCCGCATGTTCGTCGAGCGCGCCGAGAACCGCATCCGCGTGCTGGAGCAGAAAGCCGAGGAGCGTCGCGAAGACCTCCAGAAGGGCGACGAGCTCCCGCCGGGTGTCATCAAGATGATCAAGGTCTACGTCGCCATGAAGCGCAAGCTGAGTGTCGGCGACAAGATGGCCGGACGCCACGGCAACAAGGGCGTCATCAGCCGCATCCTCCCCGAGGAGGACATGCCGTACCTCCCGGATGGCACACCGGTCGAGATCGTGCTCAACCCGCTCGGCGTTCCCTCACGTATGAACGTCGGCCAGATTCTCGAGACGCACCTCGGATGGGCCGCGCGCACTCTCGGTCTCTACTTCTCGACGCCCGTGTTCGACGGCGCCATCGAGTCGGAGATCAAGGCGCAGCTCAAGGCCGCCGCCCTCCCCGACGACGGCAAGACGCCGCTCTTCGACGGTATGACCGGCGAGCAGTTCGAGCAGCGCGTCTGCGTCGGCTACATCTACATGCTCAAGCTCTCGCATCTGGTCGACGACAAAATTCACGCCCGTTCGATCGGACCGTATTCGCTCATCACCCAGCAGCCCCTCGGCGGAAAAGCCCAGTTCGGCGGCCAGCGCTTCGGAGAAATGGAAGTCTGGGCCCTCGAAGCATATGGAGCCGCGTACACGCTGCAGGAACTGCTAACTTCGAAATCGGACGACGTCGAAGGCCGCTCGAAGATTTACGAGGCCATCGTCAAAGGCGAGGTCCCGGACGATCCGGGTCTCCCCGAGTCGTTCAACGTCCTAGTCCGCGAGCTGCAGTCGCTCTGCCTCGACGTGGAGCTGCTCAAGGAATAGCGCATGGCGAAAAAAGTCACAGCGGTTACCAGCATGCCCAACGCCTCATGCCCTGCCTGTCAGGGCATGGGGGCCGTCAGCATGACCGCACACTTTCCCAGCGGCGACCAGGAATGGGAAGCCCCGTGCTGGGAGTGCTACGGCAACACCGTGGCTCTTTCGCTTCCGAAACCGCGTTCAACGGATAACGCCTGACACATAGGGAGGCGCAATTTGGAAAGCTTCAACTCATTGTTTCAGTCAGCAAAGCCGCAGGCGATCAACGATTTCAACGCCATCAAGATCAGTCTCGCGTCCCCGGAGAAGATCCGGTCGTGGTCGTACGGCGAGGTCACCAAGCCGGAAACGATCAACTACCGCACCTTCAAGCCGGAGCGCGACGGCCTCTTCTGCGCGAAGATCTTCGGCCCGATCACCGATTGGGAATGCCTCTGCGGCAAGTACAAGCGGATGAAGCATCGCGGCGTCATCTGCGACAAGTGCGGCGTCGAAGTGACGAAGTCCAAGGTCCGCCGCGAGCGCATGGGACACATCGAGCTGGCCTCGCCGGTCTCGCACGTCTGGTTCTTCAAGGGCCTGCCGTCGCGCATCGGTCACCTGCTCGATATTTCTCTAAGGGACCTCGAGCGCATCCTCTACTTCGAGTCGTACGTGACCATCGATCCGGGCGACCTGGCCACCACGCTCGACGAGAAAGAGCTGCTCACCGAAGAGCGCTACCGCGAGCTGCGCACCGCGCACGGTGACGTCTTCGTGGCCAAGATGGGCGCCGAGGCCATCAAGGAGCTGCTCCGCCGCGTCAACGTCGAAGAGCTCAGCGACGAGCTGCGCCTGATGATGCGCACCGAGACCTCGCAGATCAAAAAGCTCAAGGCCGCCAAGCGGCTCAAGGTCGTCGACGCCTTCCGCAAGTCGGGCCATCATCCCGACTGGATGATCCTCGACGTCATCCCGGTCATTCCGCCCGAGCTTCGTCCGCTGGTCCCCCTGGACGGCGGCCGTTTCGCGACGTCGGATCTGAACGATCTCTATCGCCGCGTCATCAACCGTAACAACCGCCTCAAGAAGCTCCTCGAGCTCCGCGCGCCGGACGTCATCGTGCGCAACGAGAAGCGGATGCTGCAGGAAGCGGTCGACGCGCTCTTCGACAACGGCCGCCGCGGCCGCGTGCTCAAGGGCTCGAACAACCGTCCGCTCAAGTCGCTCAGCGACACCCTGAAAGGCAAGCAGGGCCGCTTCCGCCAGAACCTCCTCGGCAAGCGCGTCGACTACTCCGGCCGTTCGGTCATCGTCGTCGGCCCTGAGCTGAAGCTGCACCAGTGCGGCCTGCCGAAGAAGATGGCCCTCGAGCTCTTCAAGCCGTTCATCTACAACCGCCTCGAGCAGAAGGGTCTGGTCGGTACGATCAAGGCCGCCAAGGAGATGGTCGAGCTGCAGACCATCGAAGTGTGGGATGCGCTCGAAGAGGTCATCAAGGAGCATCCGGTTCTCCTGAACCGCGCGCCGACGCTGCATCGTCTGGGTATTCAGGCTTTCGAGCCGCTCCTCGTCGAAGGCAAGGCCATCAAGATCCATCCGCTCGTCTGCACCGCCTTCAACGCCGACTTCGACGGCGATCAGATGGCCGTACACGTGCCTTTGTCACCCAAGGCTCAGGTCGAGTCGCAGGTGCTGATGCTGGCGTCGAACAACATCCTTTCGCCCGCCAACGGCAAGCCGCTCGCCGTTCCGTCGCAGGATCTCGTCCTCGGCTGCTACTACCTGACCAAGGAAAAGAAGGGCGCCAAGGGCGAGGGGAAGGTCTTCGGCAGCTTTGATGAAGTCGTCATCGCCCTCCAGGCCAAAGAGGTCGAGCTGCTCACGCCGATCCGCGTGCGTGTGACCGGCAAGTTCATCGACCTCACCAAGCATTTCAACGACCAGGATCTGATGCACGCCGAGATTCAGGACCTGGAGAAGAAGCTCGTCGAGACCACCGTCGGCCGCGTCATTTTCAAGATGCACATGCCCGATGAGATCCCCTTCATCAACGGCCTGCTCAAGAAGCGCGGCCTGCAGGAGCTGGTGAACTTCGCGTTCGTCAACTTCGGCAACGCCCTGACCGTGCAGATGCTCGACGATCTGAAGGACCTCGGCTTCCTCTACGCCACGAAAGCCGGCGTCTCCATCGGTGTCGACGACATGGTCATCCCGTCGAAGAAGCAGGACATCGTCGAAGGCGCCCGCAAGGCCGTCCTCGAGGTGGAGCGCCAGCGTCTCGACGGCGCCATCACCCACGGCGAGCGCCACAACAAGATCATCGATATCTGGCATCGCGCCACCGAGAACGTCTCCGACGAGATGTTCAGCGAGATGCGCCGCACCGAGCAGGACCGTGGCGAGTTCAACCCCATCTTCATGATGGCCGACTCCGGAGCCCGCGGTTCCAAGGAGCAGGTCCGCCAGTTGGCCGGTATGCGCGGTCTGATGTCCAAGCCCTCGGGCGAAGTCATCGAGACCCCCATCACCGCCAACTTCCGCGAAGGCCTCTCCGTGCTGCAGTACTTCATCTCCACGCACGGTGCCCGTAAGGGTCTGGCCGATACGGCGCTCAAGACCGCCGATTCGGGTTACCTCACGCGCCGTCTCGTCGACGTCGCGCAGGACGTGATCGTCACCGAACAGGATTGCCAGACCTTCGACGGCATCATCGTCACCCCGATCATGGAAGGCGGCGACATCCTCGAGCCGCTCCGCGACCGTATCGTCGGCCGCGTCTCGCAGGAGGACATCTACGATCCGCTCACCGGCGAGATCCTGGTCTCGCAGAACGACGAGATCACCGACGATCTGGCGAACTCGATTCAAGAGGCAGGTATTGAACAGGTGAAGATCCGCTCGGGCCTGACCTGTGAGACCCGCCGCGGCATCTGCCGCCGCTGCTACGGCCGCAACCTGGCCAGCGGCAAGATGGTCGAGATCGGCGAAGCGGTCGGCGTCATCGCCGCCGAGTCGATCGGCGAGCCGGGCACCCAGCTCACCATGCGTACCTTCCACGTCGGCGGTACGGCTTCTCGTGTTTCGGAGCAGTCGAAGCATGAGGCAACGAACCCCGGGAAAGTGCAGTTCGTCAACGTCTCCACCGTTACGAACAAGAACGGCGATCTCGTCGTCATCAACCGTAACGGTAAGCTGCTGATCATGGACGACGCCCCGATCAAGAAGTTGAAGAAGGGCGAAGCCGCCACGCTCGACACGACGGGCCGCGAGAAGGAGCGCTACGCGCTCGTCTACGGTTCGACGCTGAAGGTACACGACGGCCAGCACGTCGACGCCGGCGCCCCGCTCGTCGAGTGGGATCCGTTCACCTCGGCCATTCTCACCGAGGTCGGCGGCAAGGTGACCTTCAAAGACATCGTCGAAGGCGAGAACGTCCGCGAGGAGACCGACCGCGTCACTGGTCTCACGCAGATGGTCATCGTCGAGTCGGCCACCGCCGAGAAGCGCACGCCGACCATCACCATCAAATCGAAGAAGGGCGAGGAGAAGCGCTACCTGCTCCCCACCGGCGCCCACGTCATGGTGCAGAACGGCAACGAGGTCTACCCGGGCGACATCCTGGCCAAGATCCCCCGCGCCACGACCAAGACCAAGGACATCACCGGCGGTCTGCCGCGCGTGGTCGAGCTGTTCGAAGCTCGCCACCCGCGCGACAAGGCTGTCATCTCCGAGGTCGAGGGCACGGTGCATCACGGCCCGGTGGTCAAGGGCATGCGCCGCGTCATCATCGAGACCGACGAAGGCACCCGCCACGAGTACAGCGTTCCCCGTTCGGTGCACGTCAACGTGCAGGAAGGCGAGCGCGTCCGCGCCGGCGATCCGCTCATCGACGGTCCGATCGATCCGCACGACGTTCTGGCGGTTCTCGGCATCAAGGAACTGCAGCGTTACCTGGTCGACAAGATCCAGGAGGTCTACCGTTCGCAGTCCGTGGCCATCAATGACAAGCACATCGAAGTCATCTGCCGCCAGATGCTGCGTTCCGTCCGCGTGACGCGCGTCGGTGACACCGACTTCCTCGTCGACGAGCAGGTCGATCGTTTCCGCTTCATGGAAGAGAACGAGAAGGTGATGAACCGCGGCGGCGAGCCCGCCGACGGAACGCCACTCCTGCTCGGCATCACCAAAGCATCCCTGTCGACGGACAGCTTCATCTCCGCCGCCTCGTTCCAGGAGACCACCCGCGTGCTCACCGAGGCCAGCATCGCCGGCCGAGTGGACCACCTGCGCGGCCTCAAGGAAAACGTCATCGTCGGCCGCCTCATCCCGGCCGGTACCGGCATGCCCGTCTACCGCGAGGTCTACCTCGAGAAGGACGAGCCCATCCCTGTCCAGCCCAACCTCGAGGATCTCCTCCGCGCAGAGACGGACGACGAGAGCGAAGAAGCACTCTCGCTGGCGGATTTCGACGACGAGCAGTAGGGTCTAGCGCATCGCATCAAATTGAACGGGCGGCCGAGAGGCCGCCCGTTTTGCGTTTATGTGAGGGGAAACCCGTTTCACGCGGAGACGCGGAGGACGCGGAGAATCAACCCTGCCTTCCTCCGCGATCTCCGCGTCTCCGCGTGAAACATGGAGTTACCATGCAGTACCGAGAAACATGAACTACTTCCGCGACTTCTCCGTCGCCGAATACGGCACGATCTGCTGGCCCAACGGCGCAGACGTCGCGCCGGAGTTCCTCTATGAGAAGGTACGCGTCCACCCATGAGGTCGTACCTGTTGCGCTCCTCAGACCTAATCTGAGCACCGCCACAAACCTCGAAAACAGGTGTTTCTTCTGTAGCCGACTGGCCGCTCGCCCGAGTTACTGCCGTTCAGCGTCGCCTGGCCCATTCCGCGATTGCAAGTGGTTTTATATCAATTAGTTGCGAACCAGCAAGAAACGAAGGCCTGCCCCCATGAAACCCGCAGCTCGCCGAGGTACGGCCACATCTGCTCGATCTTCGGGAGGTCATCCGAGGCGGCGATCTCCAGCACCCGACGGGCGCGTCCGGCCGGGTCGCGTCGACTCTCGATCTGACCCCATTGACCGAGCTGATGCGCGCACGGCTTACCGAAGATGGAGGGGTTAACGGAGCTGTTTGCCGCGACTTAATGATTTTGGCAACAACAGAACATTATAATATTCTGCGAGAGCGAAAAATCATTCCGCCGGAGCGATTTTTGTTTCCGCCGGAACGCGCGGCCGCTCCCTCGGAAACGAATTTCGTTCTGCAGGATTGATTTTTGTTTCCGGCCGGGCGGCCGCGCGATCCACGAGAATCGAATTTCGTTTTGACAGAACGATATAATGTTCTGTCGGAATGAATTTTGGTTCCGTCAGAACAGTATAATGATCTGCAAGAACGAATTTTGGTTCCGGCAGAACAGGATGATGATCTGCCGGAACGGATTCTGGTTCGAGAGGAAGGGACGCTGGCCGGTGCTCGCTCGCGATCGCTCGCACCACCCGGCTACCATCCGTGACGCCTCCGGTGTGTATCGGGCATCACGCACAGTCTGCTTGGACCACTCGCAACTCCCTCGCACTGGCTAATCCTGCAACTGATACATCTTTGATCGAGTTGAGCTCGTACAGCGCGCTCGCGATCACGGCCAACGGGAGGAGCTGATCAGCTCTTCATATCACGGCGGAGAAGCACGCATGGCGTCGTGGCGCTCGGAGCGACGCGAAAATAACTGACGAGTTACCCCGAGTGCCATATCCGCGATTACAAGTGGTTTTGTATCAATTAGTTGCGGAGCAGAAAGAAACGAAGGCTTGACCCCATGAATTTTTCCAACCTGTGTCAGGTGCGCTCGATCGAATGTTGAGCGAATCGTCCATGACCTCGTGGCGCTCCGAGCGACGCGCAAATAACTGACGAGTTATCCTTAGGTGGCCATATCCGTGATTACAAGTGGTTTTGTATCAATTGGTTGCGGACCAGCAAGAAACGAAGGCCTGACCCATGAATTTTCCCGCACTCGCCGCACCACCGATGACTTGCTGAAGTCGCAGGAAGCGCTCTTCGGCGGCAAACTTCTGACGCCCACCTCCCTCACGAAGATGACCACACCGTTCCGCAACGGTTACGGCTGCGCGCTGCATCTCGCCGTCTCAGCGAGCGGCCGGCATGTCTTCGCCAACGAAGGCCGCGTCCCGCGGCTGGAACGCCGCCCTCCAGTACTACTCCGAGGACAAGCTCGTCATCGCCGTCCTGGTCAACCTCGACACCCAGGTCGATGCATTGATCGCTCGCGACTTGGCGCGCGCGGCGCTCGGAGCGCAGTAGCAGCCTCGTGCCTCAGCCGGCACCCACTCAAAGAGGTGGAGCTCGACCATACTCGGCCGCTCCTGAACCTCTGGCCGATTGACGAATACGCCACGCGCCTATTTGGTGAACATAACAATCTCAAGAATCACCGACCAGGCGCGGAAGTTTCTGCCGGAGCTCGACACGCGCTTCGACGCGATCACGATCCGCCATCTGCTCCAACACACGTCCGGCGTCCGCGAATACGTCGCGCAACTGACGAGCGTAACGGCTCCAAAAACGCGGCAGGAGATCTTCGCGATGATCACGGGAACCGCGCCGCAGTTTCCGGAGACGTGCAAATAACTAAGGAGTTACCCCGAGTGGCCACATGCGCGATTACAAGTGGTTTTGTATCAATTAGTTGCGGACCAGCAAGAAACGAAGGCCTGACCCCATTGAAGTCTTCCCAGAGTCTTCCCAGGAAGTCTTCCCAGCGTGCTCAGCTCGCGAAGAAGGGCGTAGGTCCGCAGCACCTGCCGATCACGCTCGTAATTGTCGTGCCGCCGTTTTCATGAATGCGCGCGTCGCCCGAAAGATCTCGTCGGCGTCGTCCATCTCGTAACGCGTGACGCCGTGGACGGACGGATTGCGGATCGCATCTTTCAGCGACGCAATCCGCTCGATCAGCTCCTCGTAAAACGGACGCAGCTCGTTCTTTGCCTTCAGAGCCGTTTTCATCGCCGCCATGACAGGGCCCCAACCCTTGCGGTCGTACGTGACGCCGAGGCTCGCCATCGCCGCGTCAAGAACGTGTTCGACTGCGCGCATCAGATGCAGGACGCACGCAGTTGCACGGTCGAGAGCTAGACACCGGCTGGCCTCGCCGAGATCGAAGGTCGCGCCGGGAAAGGCAGCCGCCACGCTCTCGCCGAACGGCGCCTGGTCCACGTAATGCTTGGCATGCGAGTACGGAACGAGAAGCACGAGTGAGCGCGCAGCGTCGTCATAGAGCCTGTTCATCAATTCGCTGAGCAACGGTTTGATCTGGCCATACGTCACCCGGCGCCAGTCTTTGAGCAATGCGTCCAGCCGGGTCAACTGGTCCGTGACCGCCTCCAGCTCCATCGCCTCGAACTGCACCAGCCCGTCGGCAAAGATGTCGCGCATACCGCTCCGTACGTCGTCATGCACTTCCGACTCGAGCTCCTCCTCCGTCTTCCGGTCGAGATCGAGACAGATCGACGCACACGTCGACACGACCCGAGCGAATTTCTCCAGATCGATCGTCTTCATGGCTCGACGCTCCCACCAGCGAACGAGACTAGCGCGCTCAATCCATCCAGAATGTGCTGCGGCCGGTTGAAGTAGTTGAGCCGCACCGGCTCGTGGCTGCGATCGGTGGCGAAGCGCATGGCCGCGCCGCACAGAATTGGCACGCCGCGCTCGTGGCAGAATGTGAGCAGGGCGTTGCGGGACTCTTCATACGGCCCGCCAAGCGTTACGAAGGCGGATCCGATGTAGCCGTTGACGAGATCGCTAGCTGTGACGTTGGTCCCGCGAGTCGCCGCGGCCGCGACAGCGCGCAAGTCGGCAATCTGCGTGTCGACGGCATTGCACAAGGCCCGGAAGGTCTCCGGGTCCTTTCCGAGCGTCGCGACGAACGCGAGGCTGAAGATGTCGACGGACCCGCCCGAAACCTCGTGCGCGAGTTCCAGAGGCTCGCGCAGGCCAGCGTTATGCAGCAGAAACGACAGCCGGACGCCGTTCAGACCGAGTCCTTTGACGAATCCGCGGATGCGCACGAGGCGCGGGTCTTGCGGCAGATTGCGGAGAACGGAGGGAAACTGCCGCTCGGTGGCCTCGTCGATGACCAGAAAATCGTGCCCGCCCAACAGGTCGAGCAAGGACGTCACCGCCTCCGCCGACTGATTGATTCCCAACGACATGCGCGGCTGGGTGAGCCACAGGGCGACCGGCTCGCGCGGTGCGTCGTGCTCGCGCGAGAACCGCAGCGCGAAGCCGTCGTCGCGATACGTCGGGATGCCGATCGTACGGAAGCCGAGGTGTTGGGCCTGGTTGATCGTCACCGCGTAGCATGGGGTCTCGAACACGATCATCCGCACGCCGAGGGCTCGCAGGCAGATCAAGAGCAGAAAAGATGCTTCCGAAACGGAGTGCACCAGCGTCACTTGGTCCGGTGAGACAGTTCGGTCCTCCCATGCGCAGACCAGATTCACGATCGACTCTTTCCGCGCGCCCAGCACATAGCCCTCGTCCAGATAATAGCGGCCAAGATCCTCGCGCGATGGCGTCGCGACCTCCGGAACAAGCGTGGCCGCCACTGTGAAGGTGTCGGTCCACCCGGACGGATCGGCGAGGACGCGCTCCGAGCAGCGAAGCCGTTCGAACTCGCGCAGATTGAAGGTCGCGAATGCGCTGTCGGTGAACGTCCAGGGTACCATTGCTCTCACGCGTAAAACTTCGAGATTGCATCGAGCGTTGTCTGATCCGACAGACTCCGCGGCTTCGCCGCCACGGGGCGCTTCGGATCGTCGTCGCGCTCTTCGATGTCGACCCACGCCGGCGTGTACCCGAAGAGGAGCACCCGCCGTAGCTCCGCGTTCGCGGTCGACCGGCACGTGCGATGCCACAGATTGGCGTGCATCACGACGCAACTGCCCGCGGGCAGCGAGAGAACGGTCTGCCCCGGCAAATCGCTCGTGTCGTCCTGTTCGTAGATTCTGCGTGTGAACCTGTGCGAGCCAGGCAGGACGCAGAACGCGCCGTTTTCCGCGTCGATCGGATCGAGATTCAGGAAGACATCGACTCCGTGGGGATAGCTGAAGAACGGCGGCGGCGGATCGGTGACCAGCCGCATGTGGATGTGCCACGGCACAAACTGGCCGGCGACGCGCGCGTGGCCGTACTTGCCGACGACCTCACCGACGCGGATGAGCGGGCCAAGGACCGCGTGCGCGATCGACACCAGCGGCTCGAATTGGGCGACCGTTTTGAATGCCTCGTTCCTTTTCTCTAGCGAGCGGAGATACTGCCAGCCGCCGTACCCCTGCACGCGCGGATCCGGCCGGTCGACCTCCTCGGCGGCGATGGCATCAAGGAGCACTGCCAACACCGCGAGTTGTTCGGCGGCAAACCAGCCGTGGCGAACAACGTAGCCGTCGTCAATCAGAGACACGATCTCGGCCGGCGACGCGTGCACACTGATGGCGTGTTCCGGATTCCCCTCCAGCGGATTGAGGATGCGGTAGCGGACAATGTGTTCCTGTTTGTTCGGCATAGCTCAAATTCGCGAAGTGTCGCCTTGGAACGCGGCGCGGACGGCCGATCAATCGGGGGATTGCGCGTGACGATACCACCGACTCGCACGGCGCGGCGACGGCGCGAACCCGGGCGCATTGCGGCGATGATCTCCTCGCGCGCGCCGCCGTTGGATCGAGGCCCGCTGACCGAAGGCGTGCCTTGTCATCAGCGCGGATTGCGGACGAAAGAGCGATGCAAGTCGACCCGTAAGAGTAAGGAGTCGCGCCAAGTGATCCCGTCGGCACGAGTTGAATCCGCATGCTCGCCGGAAACGTGCCGTATCGGGTGCAGCTTGAGCCCCGGGCCGAGATAGGTTATCGGTCAGACCTCCACGCCGTTCGATATTCGTCTGTATTAGAGGAGTGACACATCCCTCTTTCCCCCTACCTCGGCGTCGCCGGACAAAGAAAGTGAGCGGCTAACCTACACTTCGGGGCGTCCCTGTGTCGCCAGCCGTTTCCGTTCTTCACCAAACACGTCGGAGAACAGCGATGTGGTTTGGAGGTTGACCTCCACCGTCGCGGTAATGACCCGCGTACCGCCGGTCGTTCTCCGTCGTCCGTGATCCGGGGAACGAGTGCCGGTCTCCTCCTCGCGTGCTAGCTTTGGTGTCAGGTCGAAGCCGTCGAAAACGGCAAAACCGATCCCAATCGGACAAATACTGGGCGGGCGGCAAGAACACGAAATGCCGCGAAGAACCGCGGCCTTTTCAGCTATTTGCATTGGTTGCGGGGGCGGGATTTGAACCCGCGACCTTTGGGTTATGAGCCCAACGAGCTACCAGACTGCTCCACCCCGCGACACTGGTGAGAAACGCTTGGCGGCTGGATGGCTCCGGCCGCGGTGAGGGGCGCGATTATCGGTTCGGCGCCCTCATGCGTCAAGGGCCTTCGTAACCCGGACCCCCACATCTCCATTCCCGGGAAGAGGCTGGCACGGATATCGTTTGTCGATCGGGCGAATGAAACGACTCCTTCTCATTCTCCTGCTCTCCACCGCGGCCGGCGCGTCGACGCTCCCCGGCTTTCACGTGCAGCTCCTGCGGGGCGTTCCGGGGTTCGTCACCTCGCTCGCCGTCGACTCCCACGGGACGATCTACTACTCGATCAAGAGCGGCGACATCATCCGTTTCGGAGCGACCGACACCGTCGTCGGTCACGTGCCGACTCTCGCTGACGGCAACTCCGGGCTGATCGGGCTGGCGCTCCGCGATGACCATACCGCCATCGTCCACTACACCCTGCCGGGCCAGACCTACGATGTCGTTTCCGCCGTCGACCTCGGCACCGGCATCGAGAGCGAGATCCACCGCTTCCCCTGCGACAAGGATGTGCCCGAGCGCGGCGTTTCCACCGAGCACCACGGCGGCAACCTCACCGTCGCGCCGGACGGCTCGATCTTCCTGGCCATCGGAGACTTCGGCGCTCCCCTGCTGGCTCCCGATCCGGCATGGAACGCGGGCAAAGTCTTTCGCATCCTCCCCGACGGCTCGGTGGTGCAGTTCGCGCGCGGCTTCCGCAATCCGTTCGATCTGGCGTGGGATGCGGCGACACAGCGCGTCATCCTCACCGACAACGGCGACGTCGCCGACGACGAGATCGACGTCGTTGCGCAGGGGGACGACTGCGGCTGGCCGTTCACGGCCGGCAACGAGCCGCCGAAGGCAGGCACGCGCCCGCCGGTCTATACGTTCCCAACCGTCGTCGCCCCGACAGGCCTGGCGCCGCTCAGCGGACGCAACCCGATCCTTCACAGCGGCTACCTGCTGGGCAGCTTCGTGGCCAAAGCGCTCTACTACATCCCTGACGTCTACGCGCAACCGATGCCCGACCCGGTGGCGGTCATCCAGGGGGAAACCGATCCGATCATCGACGTCGTCGAGGGCCCGGATGGCAGCATCTACTTCGCCAGCGGCTTCGGCATCTACAGGCTGATCGTGCCGATGCGCGGCGATTGCAACGGCGACGGCAAGGTCGACGCCTCGGACGAGGCCACACTCGGCAAGGTCCTGGCCGGCGGCCCCCGTCCGATGACGTCCGCCCAGAACGCCTCGGTGCGCGGCAGTTGGGGCTGCGACGCCAACGGCGACGGGATCATCGACAGCCGCGACCAGGCCACGCTGGCAGGATGGGTGCGCGGGCGGGCGGTGAGGAAGTGACGGGGTTGCGCGGTCTCGCGGTTGCGGGGTCTCGGGGTTTCTGAGTTGCTGGGTTGCTGAGTTGCTGAGGTAAGCGAACCTTGCTCTCGAACCAGCAACCCAGCAACCCAGCAACCTACCCGCCCCACTCCGCGACCCCGCAACCGCGCACCCGGCATCTTCACTGCAATGACCCCTCCTGACACAAGGAGGAATCATGCATCGATTCAGCGTCTTCGCAGCCCGGCCGAAGATGGCCCTCTTCGTGGTGCTCCTGCTGAGCTCCGCCGGCATTGCCGATGCCCAGACGAAGATCAAGCCCGGATTCAATCTCTTCTCGCCGCAGGACGACGTGCAGATCGGCCAGCAATCGGCGGCGCAGGCAGAACAGCAACTTCCCCTCGTCAATGACGCGCAGACCAACGCCTACATCAACCGCCTCGGAGAGCGCCTGGCGGCGAATGCGGGAGGACCTCAGTTTCAGTACCGCTTCCGCGTCGTGAACTCCTCGGACATCAATGCCTTCGCGCTGCCCGGCGGCTTCGTCTACGTCAACCGCGGCGTCATCGATCAGGCTCATTCGGAAGGCGAGCTTGCCGGAGTCCTCGCTCACGAGATCTCGCACGTTGCCCTACGGCACGGGACACATCAGGCCTCCAAGGCCTATCTGGCACAGGCCGGGATCAGCATCCTTGGCGGACTGCTGGGCGGCCGGGTCGGGAACAACGCGGGAGAGATCATCAATGCCGTCGGCGGCATCGGCCTGAATGCCGTCTTCCTGAAGTACAGCCGCGATCTGGAGACGCAGGCCGACATCCGAGGAGCGCAGATCATGGCGGCCTCCGGCTACGACCCGGGCGAGCTGGTGGCCTTCTTCCAGACACTGGAACGGGTCGATCCGTCGAAGAAAACGAACTGGATGTCGGACCACCCGGCGCCACCCGATCGCATCGCCCGTATCCAGCGTGAGCAGCAGATGCTGCGCGTCACCGGCTCGGCGCCGCAGAACGTGGCTGAACTGCAGAACGTGAAGGCGCGGTTGGGAGGCTTCGGCGCCGCGCCCGTTGGGGGACCGATCGCCCGGCAGAGCGCCACGCCGGGCCGCGGCCGGGCCACGGGCAGAACCACGTCCGCGCCGGTAAGCGTCCAGGCACCGTCCGCTTCGATGAGAACTTACGTGAGTCCAACCCGGCTCTACAGCGTCTCCGCGCCGTCGAACTGGCAGGTCTACGAACAGGGCAACAGCGGCGTGACGTTCGCACCGCAGGGCGGGATCGGGAACGTCAACGGACAGGCGGACGTCGTTTACGGAGCGATCGTCAATCATTACAATCCTTTCGGGAACGCGCAGGGGAACAGCCTGCGCGGCAGTCCCAGCGGGGGCTACTACGGAAACGTCTCCGTGCAGGACGCCACGGACGACCTCTTGGCCACCATCGAGCGCAGCAGTCCGTATCTGCGCGTCGTGAACGGATCGAAGAAGCAGTTGCAGCTCAACGGGGGGACGGCGCTCTCGGCGGCGCTGCTCGGCACGGATCCGAACACCGGCCTCGCGGAACGGATCACGGTCGTCACGCGACAGCTCTCCGACGAGCACCTGGTCTACCTGCTGTTCATCACGCCGGAGCGCGACACCAACCGCTACGCCGACGTGTTGAATGCGATGGTCCGTTCGCTACAGGTGAGCAACGCGCCACACTGATTCGTTGTGAGCGGTGGGTACGGAGTGGTTGGGTCTCGCGGTTGCTGGGTTGCTGAGTTGCTGGGCTGGGGTAAGGGGACGTTGCTCTAGAACCCTGCAACCCTGCAACCTTGCAACCCAGCAACCCCACCACACGAATTTTTCCGCTACGATTCACCTTTCATAACGCCGGGAGGAAACCTATGTACGACGAACAGATTGCTGGTCCGATGCGCGCGGAGCTGACGCAGCTCGGATTTGAAGAGACACGCACGCCGCAGGAAGTCGATGCGGTGCTGCAGGAGAAGAAGGGCACGGTGCTGGTGGTGGTGAACTCGGTGTGCGGATGCGCCGCCGGAGTGGCCCGCCCCGCCATCGCACTCTCGCTGGAGAACGGCGTCCGCCCCGACCGGATGATCACCGTCTTTGCCGGCAATGACCGCGAAGCGACGGCGCGCGCCCGCGAGTACTTTGTCGGATACCGTCCTTCATCCCCCTCGATGGCCCTCTTCCGCGACGGCGAGCTGGTGAAGATGATCGAGCGCTGGCAGATCGAAGGCCGCGCCGCCCACGACATCGCCTCCGAGCTGGCGGCGTCGTTCAATGAGTACTGCGTTCGCGAGACGGTAGCGTAACCGAGGTTGCGCGGTCGCGTGGTTACGAGGTCTCGCGGTACGAGCGAGAGTCCCTCTCCTGATGCGCGGCCGCGCCGCCGCGGGTTAACACCGCGAGACCGCGAGACCTCGCAACCACGCGACCCCGCTACCGCTTCTTCTTCCGGATCGGCGCCGTCGCCACCGCGGGCGCGTAGAACGACGCCCCCCTCACGTTCTCATCGATCGTGAAGCCGTGCTGTAGCGGAGGGAAAGCCCTCTGCTCGCAGTCGAGGCGCTCGCAGAGGCGGCAGGTGGTCCCGATAGGGACGGCGGCGTCGAGGTTGTCGAGCTCGTAGCCGTCGGCGTATACGAGCTTGCGCGCCGCGTCGACCGGGCAGCCGATGCCGACCGCCATCAGCGCGTCGCCGGCGGCGAAGCCGAAGCTCTTGCGGATGGTGCGGGCCACGCAGAAGTAGGCGGTGCCGTCGGGCATCTTCGAGAGCTGCGTCCGGATGCGGCCGGGGGTGAGAAAGGCGGCGTGCACATCCCAGCGCGGGCAGGAGCCGGAGAAACGGGCGAAGCGGATGCCGGTGCCGCTGAAACGTTTGGAGATGTTGCCGGCGATGTCGACGCGCACGAAGTGAAAAGGAACGCCGAGGCGGGAAGGGTTGCGGAGGGTGGTCAGGCGGTGGCAGACCTGCTCCCAACTGGCGGTGTAGTGATGCTGCAGCAGCTCGATGTCGTAGCGCACCTGCTCGGCCACGCGCAGAAAATCGTCGTACGGCATCAGCAGAGCGGCGGCGAAGTAGCTGGCCAGGGCGATGCGGCAAAGCTTGGCCGACTCCGGCGTGGTCAGGAACTCCTTCGAACGGACCACGATGGCGTCGATCACGTCCGCCGCTTCGATGAGCCCGAGCTGATGGGCGAGCTGGAACTGCCTGCTCCAAGGCGGCAGGACCTCGGACAATGACAGCACGCGCCGCTCCGGGTCATACCGCCGCGTGGCCGCGCGGTCGCGTCCAACCGGAACGATGGCCACCTCGATGCGATGCCGTTCGCGCAGATGCTGTACCAGCGACCGGTACGCATCCTGCCGGTCGATGGTCGCCTTCCCCGCGATCTCTTCCAGCTCCGGGAAGAAGTTGACGTTGTGCTGGATGACGTCGCTCACCTCTTCCGACGGCAGATGCGCCGGATCGATGCCGCGAAAGTCGTCGCCGTCGTAGACCTTGCTGGCCAGCGCCCGCGTCGACTCGATCGTCGACCGATAGGCCTGATAGAGCGCCAGGACGGCGCGTGCCGTTGCCGGATGCTCGGACAGCTCGCGCATATCCGAGGTCGTGAGCGGATGCTCCTCGAACATCGGATCGCCGAACGCTTCCTGAAGATCGGCCGCCAGCCGGGAGTGATCGTCGTCCGCGAACGAGTCGAGATCGACCTTCAGCACCTGCGCCACCTTGACCAGCAGATGCGCCGGCAACGGCCGCTGATTGTGCTCGATGAGATTGAGATAGCTCGGCGAGATCTCCAGCTTCGCCGCCAGATCGGTCTGCGTCAGGTGCTCGCGACGGCGGATGGAGCGGACTTTGGTGCCGAGGGTGTTCATGGCAAAGGCCATTGTCGCGCACTCCGAGGAAAAGGCTTTCCGCAGATGACGCAGATGTATGCAGATAAGAACGCCTTCCATCTCAGTTTCTCTGCGTCATCTGCGGATGAGGTTCTCTTTACAAACCTTGACAACCTTACTCCCCCATCTTCACAACTCTTAACTACGTAACATGCAGAGGGGTATCAACTTGGCGCGTTCCGTGCTCAACTGCTTTACGTCATGAACGGTATCGAAGTACGCGGAGAACGGCGCGCGGAATGGGATGAGATTCTGACGGCGGACGCGCTGGCATTCGTGGCGGATCTTCATCGGCGGTTCAATCCGCGGCGCGAGGAGTTGCTGGCATCACGCGAGGCTCGGAAGCTGCGGATCGACGCGGGGGAGCTGCCGGATTTTCTGCCGGAGACGAAGGCGATTCGCGAGGGCGACTGGAGCGTGGCATCGATTCCGGCGGATCTGCGCGACCGGCGCGTCGAGATCACCGGGCCGGTGGACCGGAAGATGATCATCAATGCGCTCAACTGCGGGGCGAACGTCTTCATGGCGGATTTCGAAGACGCTAATGCGCCGACCTGGTTCAACAATATCGACGGACAGCTCAACCTGCGCGATGCGGTTCGAAGGACGATCTCCTTTTCGTCCGGTGCGAAGCACTACGCGTTGAACGAGATGACGGCCACGCTGCTCGTCCGTCCGCGCGGGTGGCATCTGCTGGAGAAGCATCTGGTTGTCGACGGCGCGCCGGTATCGGCCAGCCTCTTCGACTTCGGGCTCTACTTCTTTCACAACGCCAAAGAAGCGATGGCGCGCGGGACGGGGCCGTACTTCTATCTGCCGAAGATGGAGTCGCATCTCGAGGCGCGGCTCTGGAACGATGTGTTCGTCCACGCACAACAGGCAGTCGGCATCCCCAACGGGACGATCCGGGCCACGGTGCTGATCGAGACGATCCTGGCGGCGTTCGAGATGGACGAGATCCTCTACGAGCTCCGCGATCACTCCTCGGGGCTGAACTGCGGGCGCTGGGACTACATCTTCTCCTTCATCAAGAAGCTTCGCGCGCGGCACGACGTCGTGCTGCCGGATCGCGGGAGCGTGACGATGGAGAAGCACTTCCTGGCCTCGTACGTGGCGCTGCTGATCAAAACCTGCCACCGGCGCGGCATTCACGCCATGGGCGGGATGGCGGCTCAGATTCCGATCAAGAACGATGACGCGGCGAACGACGCGGCCACGCATAAAGTCGTCGCCGACAAGCTGCGCGAGGTACAGGCCGGGCACGACGGCACATGGGTTGCCCATCCGGGGCTCGTGCCGATCGCGAAGCAGATCTTCGACGCTCACATGCCGGGGCCGAATCAGATCGACCGCAAGCGCGACGATGTGCATGTCACGGCGGCCGATCTTCTCCGCGTCCCCGAGGGTGTCATCACGGAGAAGGGAGTCCGGCAGAACGTGAATGTCGGCATCCTCTACCTCGAGGCGTGGCTCGGCGGCCTCGGCTGCGTGCCGCTCTACAACCTCATGGAAGACGCGGCCACCGCCGAGATTTCGCGGACGCAACTGTGGCAGTGGATTCATCACCACGGACGGCTCGACGACGGCCGTGAGGTGACGCCGGAGCTGTATCGAACGATCCGTGGCGAAGAGCTGCAGAGGATCGGATCGCGCCCGCACCTCGAGAAAGCGGCGGCGATCTTCGACGACCTGATTCTCAACGACGAACTGGCAGATTTCCTGACGCTCCCAGCGTACGAGGAGCTTCTTGCCCACGAAAGGAACTAGCGAATGGTGAAGCTGAAGGCTGTACGCGACCCGAGGCAGATCGAGCGCGACTGGGAAAACAACCCGCGGTGGGACGGCATCACGCGCGACTACACCGCGGACGACCTCGTCCGTCTGCGCGGCTCGATCGACATCGCGCAGACGCTCGCCGAAATGGGGGCGAACCGTCTGTGGGAGCTGCTGCATGACGATCCGTACGTCAACGCCCTCGGCGCGCTGACCGGGAACCAGGCCATCCAGCAGGTGCGCGCCGGGCTCAAAGCCATCTACCTCAGCGGCTGGCAGGTCGCCGCCGACGCCAACCTGGCCGGGCAGATGTATCCCGATCAGAGTCTCTATCCATCCAACTCCGTGCCGCAGGTGGTCAAACGGATCAATCAGGCCTTGCAGCGCGCCGATCAGATCGATCACAGCGAAGGGAAGCACGGCACGTACTGGTTCGCGCCGATCGTGGCGGACGCCGAGGCGGGCTTCGGTGGATGTTTGAACGCATTCGAGCTGATGAAGCTGATGATCGAGTGCGGCGCCGCGGCCGTTCACTTCGAGGACCAGCTTGCCTCGGAGAAGAAGTGCGGTCACCTCGGCGGGAAGGTCCTCTTGCCGACGTCGCAGTTCATCCGCACGCTGTCTGCCGCGCGCCTGGCGGCGGATGTGATGGGCGTGCCGACGCTGGTCATCGCACGGACGGACGCCAACAGCGCCACGCTGCTGACGAGCGACGTCGACGAGCGCGATCATCCCTTCCTCACCGGCGAGCGTACGGCGGAAGGCTTCTTCATGATCAAAAGCGGCGTCGATGCCGCGATCGCGCGAGCCATCGCCTACGCGCCGTATGCCGACCTGCTGTGGATGGAGACGTCGACGCCGGACATCGAGGAAGCGCGCCGCTTTGCCGATGCCGTCCACGCGAAGTATCCGGGGAAGATGCTGGCCTACAACTGCTCGCCGTCGTTCAACTGGGCGCAGAAGTTGTCGGCGGACGAGATCGCCAGCTTCCAGAGCGAGCTGGGAGCGCTCGGCTACAGGTTCCAGTTCGTCACGCTGGCCGGCTTCCACGCTCTGAATTTCTCGATGTTCGAGCTGGCCCGGCAGTACCGCGAGGAAGGGATGACCGCGTACTCGCGCATGCAGCAGTCGGAGTTCGCGGCCGAGGAGCATGGCTACACGGCCACGAAGCACCAGCACGAAGTCGGCACCGGCTATTTCGACGAGGTGATGAAGGTGATCTCGAACGGGCAGTCATCGACGACCGCGCTGGCCGGCTCCACCGAGGCCGCGCAGTTCGGCGGGAGGACGTAATGGACGATATTCGCGACTACCAGATCGAAGACGAGAGTGATGTGACCGAGGAGGAGCGCGAGTACGAGAGCGCGCAGAGGGAAGAGGTTCCGTTTCATATTCCGAGGGATTGAAGGCTCGAATCAGAACACCATCTCATCGTCATCCAGCCCGAAGTAGTGTCCCAGCTCGTGGATGACGGTCTCGCGGATCTGTTGCTTTGCCTCGCGCTGGCCGCGCGTGACGCGCAGGATGGGGCCTCGGAAGATGGCGATCTGGTCGGGGAGGCGGAAGGAGTCGTAGCTCCGGCGGGTCATCGGCGTGCCGCGGTAGAGGCCGAGCAGCTCACCGTGCGCAGGATCCTCCATCACATCGCGGTCGGACGCACTCGGCTCCTCTTCGACCACGACGACGACGTTGTCGAGCAGCTCGGCGAACCGCTCCGGGAGCGAGTCGAGCGCCTCGGCCACGAGGCGCTCGAACTCGGCGGGATTGACAGGCACTACCAGCCCGGGGCGATGTTGAATCCGGTCACCCATCCGCGCCCCGGCCGCTGGAACGGCTTGGCGGCGTAGAACTCCAGAGGAATGTAGGCCAGCAGCAGGCGGACGCCGACGCCCGTGCTGACCACCGGCACCCGGTCGGTGGCGTTCTTGTTCGAAAACGTCCACTTGACTTTACAGGTGGTTGGTACCGGCGCACTCAGCGGCAGGTTTGCCAGGCGGCGGCAACCGTCGTCTGACGACCACGCGGCACCGGCATCGACGAACCCGAACAGTTCCGTCGGAAGGAAACCAGTGGCCAGACCGAACTGCTTGCTGCCGAACAACGGGACGCGAACCTCGGCGTTGCCGACGACGATCTTCGAGCCGACGAGACGATCGAAGACCGGGCAACTCGTCGAGCCGGGTGTCTGTACGCACTCATCGAGGCCGATGGAGTTGACGTTATACCCGTGGATCAATGAGTCCTGCCCGATGTAAAGGGGAGAGATCTGTCCGAGCTGAACACCATTGGCAGTACTGGTGAGATAGGTATCAGAATCCTTGCCATAGCGGCCGTAGTGGATGCCGCGCACCGCGAAGGTGACCGGGTTCATGAAGAAGTACTTCCGCCAGTCGGCCAGCGCGGTCTCGAACTTGAGATCGCCGGAGAGCGCCGAGGCCTCGTAGCGATAGCGCGTTCCGCGCACCGGCGAGAGGAAGCCGAACACGGAACTATCGCCGACGAAGGCGGCGCCGACATGCGAAAGGTTCAGTGAGAAGTTGAAGGGCGACTGAGTAACGTCATCGGAGACGATGGTGTTGTTGACGATGGCGACCGTCTCGATCTCCGACTTGAACGCTTGATGCTGGAAGCCGGCGCTGGCTTCGATACGCCGGGTCTGGCTGAACGGATACTGGACGACGCCGGTGACATCGTCATAGCGCTGAATATCGCGCTCCTGCTGCACGATGTCGGCGAGGAAGGTCTGGCCATTGATTTGGACGGGCGCCTGTCCCGCGGACGTGAATGCGCTGACGTACGGCAGATGGGTGGTATCGACGCCCCAGTTCAGACGGTGCCTCTGGTTGAGGTAGAAAACCTCCCCCGCGAGCTGATCGCCGATCGTACCGATCCCCGATGTCCCACCGCCCTGGAAGGTGACTCCGAGGTTGTGGTAGCCGAGGATGTCGGTGTAGTAGGCGCTGATACTGCCTCCGACGCCGGTTCCGAAGGAGCTGACGCCGACGCCGATCGTCGGCGGGCCGAGATAGGCGATGTGAAGACCGGAGTGATAACTGGCCTGCGTGAAGACCGTATTTTCGGGCAGCAATCCCTCGGTGGGATTCTGGAGGTAGGCGGTGATGGTGGAGCCGGTTCCGCGCAGCGGCGGTAGCTGGCCGGCGCGGGCGGAGGAGGGCACGGTATTGGCCGTGGCCACGGCGATCGACGGCGGGTTCGCCGGCAGCTTGTAGATGTTGTAGTTATCGCTCTCGTACAGCGAGAAGGCGATGTCGCCCGTCCGCAGCGCCACCGACAGGGCCGGGGACATGTCCGTGATGCCGGCCACGCCGGTCTGTACGCGGGTAATGCGAAGGACGCGTCCGTCCGGCATGTAGCGATAGATGTCGGCCATCCCTTCGGGATTGGCGAGAAAGTAGATGCTGCCGTCGGGTCCGTACTGGGGGTTGATGTTCTTGGCGTTGGAGAAGAGCGGCAGGGTCTTGATCGTGCCGCTGGCGACGTCGATCGTCGAGATCCGCATCCCCTGGAAGGAGAGCTGCTCGAGATTTGCCTCGGGGCCGGTACCGCGGTCGGAGACGAAGGCGATCGTTTTGCCGTCCGGAGAGAAGGCCGGCTGCAGGTCGGCGTACTTGTCGTTCGTCAGGCGATGGACGTCCTTCGTTTCCGTATCGAAGAGGAAGAGATCGGAGACGCCGGTAGCCTGCCCGGAGAGGACGATGGTCTTGTTGTCGGGCGACCAGGCAACGCTGCTGATGGCATCGATGCCGGGGACGCGCACGGTCGAGACCTTGCCGGAATCGACGTCGACCATGCCCAGGTAGTTGTCGCCGTGCTCGAAGGTGACGAAAGCCAGGCGCCGTGAATCGGCCGACCAACTGCCGGCCGAGTCGATGAAACGGAGCGACTCGAAGTGTCCGTTGCGGTCGGTCGACGCCAGGCGGCGAAGGACCTTGCCGGTCTGGGCATCGGCGAGGAAGAGATCGATGTCGAAGATGGCGCGCGTGGAGAGGAAGGCGATGTACTTGCCGTCAGGGCTGTAGGCCGGACCGACGTTGAGATTGCCGCGCGTCCCCGCTTTGCTTCCGATGAGCGGCGAGCCGGGCTCGGACGGGCGGTCGGCGACGATGGGGGCGTAGAGCTCGTGCGCCGACTCCTGCCAGTCGGTGAAGAGCTGTTTGGCCGGAACGCCGAGGGCCCGCTCGAAGGCGGCCTCCGGACTGGTCATACCGGCCGCGAGGAAGTAGCGGACGACGGCGTCGTCCCCGAAGCGACCGCCGATGTACGCCAGGACGGCCTGCCCGTAGCGATAGGGGAAGTAGTACGGATCGCGCTCGAGCTGGCGGAGGTTGGGAAGGTGGTTGTGGACCTCGGCGTCGCGAATCCACATCGCCGTCAGCGGGTCGACGCGCCCTTTGGAGAAGTACTCGGCCATCCCTTCGACGATCCACAGCGGCATCATCTCCAGATTGAAACGCCGCCGGTTGTTGGTGATGCTCGAGGCGATGTCGAACTGGAAGACGTGCACCATCTCGTGGCCGATGACGTGATCGTTTTCCGCGTAGTCGCCGGTCAGCGGCAGGACCACGCGGTTCATGAACGGATCGGTGAACCCGCCCGTCCCCTCGCCGATCAGCTCCGAGGTGGTCGTGGTCTGCTGGAAGTCGGCGGAGTTCGCGTAGAGGACGATCGGCTTGCGGTTGAAGGTGTGATTGAACGTGCGCGAGAGCCGCGTGTACCAGCGCTCGGCCTGGCGGCCGACGTCATTCACCACGTCCGCTTCGCGATCGTAATAATAAATATCGAAGTGCTCCGTCTTCAGTACCTTGAAGTCGAAGTGCTCCCACTGGACCTTGTTGCGCCCGAAGTATTGTGCGTTGAGGGAGGTGGAAGCGAAGAGGAGAAAGAGGAAGGCGACTGCAAGTTTGCGCATGAGAGACCTCATTCGAATGATGTTCCGAATCTGTCGTTGCGGCAGGGCAATGCTACTACCGTCGCCGGTCCGGGCTGTTGCAAAGAGGTGAACGGGCGAGGTTTATGACCGTTGAGGTTCATTGATGGAGCATCTTGAACGCGTGCACCCACGAGCCGGAGAGAACGCCGTGCAGGACCCAGACCATGCACATCGGCTCGAGAAGGCGGGCGGCTTCGATACCGCCGAGGTCGATCACGCCCCAGCCGAAGGCATCGCAGACCTGGGAGACGAGTTTCTTGGCATCGGCATCATTGCCGCCGATGAACATGTCCGGAGGTCCGCCCGGCAGTTGCGGCTTGAAGAAGAGCCCGTTGCCTACGGTGTTGAACGCCTTGACCACGCGCGCATCCGGCAGCGCGCGTTGAATCTGCTCGCCGAGGGAGTCGGTGTGGCCGACCGAGAGCCGCGGCGCACCGCCGCTGAAGTCGAGAGGGTTCGTGGCGTCGATGACCACCTTGTGATCGAAGTGCCGCTTGCCGGCGAGATTGATGGCCTCATGAGTGGCCACGCCATGCGTCGCCAGGACGATGAGGTCGCCGGCGCGGGCCGCCTCCTCGAATGTTCCGTTGTTGACGCGGTCTCCCTCGCCGCTGACGAACTCGGCCAGCTTCTCCGGTGACCGCGAGCCGATGGTGACTTCATGTCCGAGCGCACCGAACGCGTGCGCGAATGATTTGCCGACGTCTCCCGACCCGAGGATTCCAACCTTCATATTTTTCATGCGTGAAGTCTACTAGACACTCCATCCTGGCGTGGAGCGAAGCGAAGCGCGCATTCGCGCCGGAGCGCTGGGTCTCGCCGGCTGGCTCGGCGGCGTCTCGCCGCTGAGGGTTACAAGTGATGTCTGGCATCTGCCAGTCCTGGGGCGAGACACCCCCGGGCCAGCCGGCGAGACGCCAGCGCTCCGGCTTCAGGTTCACATTTTGCGTAGGAGCAGGTTCCAGGAGACTCGTAATGCGAAAAGCCCTTCCCATTCTCATCATCCTTCTCGCCGCCGCGGCGGCGAGCGGGCAGAACGTCGTTACCCGCGGGCCGGTTCCGCAACTGCTGATTCCGGCAGCCGGCGCGCAGCAGGGCGGCGGCAACACGTTTTTCAGGAGCGACATCTCGCTGATCAACTACCGGAGCGTGGACCAGCGCGTCCGGTTGCAGTGGTTGCCGGAGGACACGACCGGTGTGGGCATGGCCCCGATGGACATAACGATCTCAGCAGCCTCCGGCATCGCCAGTGAAGACTTCGTGACCAACGTCATGCAGAGGACGGGACTCGGCGCCATCCTGGTGACCGGCATCGATGCCGGCGGATCGCCCGATCCGTCCGCGCTCCTGGTGGCCTCGTCGAGGATCTGGACGCCTGAGAACGGCAGCAGCGGTACCGAGTCGCAGTCGCTGCCGTCGATCGCAACGACCGACATCAGCAGCGGCATCGTCTCCATCCTCGGCACGCGCCGCGACGCTCGTTACCGCATGAATGTCGGCATCGTGAATCTGGCCACGACGACGCAGACGTTTCAGGTGACGGTGGCCGGGTCGTTCGGCAGCCAAACGCAACAGCAGACTGTTCCGGCCATGGCCATGACGCTGTTCGGCGTCACCGGCTCACCGAGCACGACACCGCTGCAGATTCAGGTCGTGAACGTCGGCGCCCCGCCCCGTTCGGCGAACTGGGTCACCTACGCCTCGTCGATCGACAACGTCACGGGTGATGCCTGGACGACGCTCGGCTTCAACCTGGGGCCACCGCCGCCCTGACGCGCGCCGCATGTTAGGCTCCGGAGTACATCGACAACTCCCGGAGCCCCTATGCGCCGCTTCCTTGCGTCTTTCGCGCTGTCGCTGCTGACAACCACCGCGTTTGGCATCGAGCCCCCGCGGGAGAAAGAGCGCTGGACGACGCTGACGATCGACGAGCTGACGATCTACAGCAACGCGAACGACTCCACCACGCGCGCCGTGGCCTCGAGTCTGGTGCGGCTCCGCGACACGCTCTCCATCGTCACGAAGCTCAAGGTCCGTTCGCCGCTGCCGACCCGGGTCTACATCTTCAGCGATCAGCGCGGCTTCGCGCCGTACTGTGACGCGGCCATCGGCCGGTCCGATCAACTCTCCGGCCTTTTCCTCGGGGACGCCGACGGCAATCACGTCCTCATCGACGGCAGCGCGCGGAGCGTCGACCGGGTGGTCTATCACGAGCTGACGCACTACTTTCTCCGCAACACGATTTCCGGCGACGTGCCGCTCTGGTTCAACGAGGGGCTGGCCGAGTTCTACTCGACATTCAAGGAGCACAACGACACGGTGGAGGTCGGCCTGCCGGTCGACGAGCACATCGCCTGGCTGCGAACGAAGTCGCTGATCCCGCTCAGGGATCTCTTCGCCATCAACCGCGAATCGAAGGAGTACCACGAGGGCAGCCGGCAGGGAGTCTTCTACGCCGAGTCGTGGGCTCTGGTGCATTACCTGATGATCGGCAGCCCGGAGCGGCGCGAGCAACTCGGCACGTACGTCGGCCTCATCGCCGGCGGGCGAACGATCGACGACGCCTTCCGCACCGCCTTCCACGGTACCTACGACGACCTCGAGCGCGAGCTGCGGAAGTACATCCGAGCCTTCTCGCTGTCGTACATCCGCTACACGCTCAAAGACCTCAGGGCCGTCGAGGTGCCGGCACCGAAGCCTCTCGCGCGCGACACGTTGCTGGTAGGCCTGGCCGATCTGCTCATGCATTCTCTTTCGCCGCACTTCGGCGAGGCGGAGACGTTCATCGCGGCGGCGATGAGGGCGAATCCGTCGAACGCCGAGGCGTACGCGGAGATGGGCGTTGCGAAATCGTGGCAGAGGCAGACCGCCGAGGCCGAAACGTACTTCGAAAAGGCCGTGCAACTCGGCAGCCGCGAGGCAACGCCCTACCTTCTCTATGGTGACTCGATCCTTCGCCGCCTCGATGCGAACGTCCCCCGCGGCGCCGGTGCACCATCGCCGGACGTCGTCAGGGCGCGAAGTCTCTTCCGCAAAGCCACGGAGCTCGATCCACAATCGGCGGTGGCCTTCTCAGGGCTCGGCGCGACATACGCGATGACGACGGACGATCCGGCCGCCGGCATTGCGGCGCTGGAGCGAAGCCTGGCACTGGCACCGTCCGAGAGCAACACGATCTACAACCTCATCGTGCTCGAGGCCCGGGCCGGCCGTCGCGATGATGCGGCCAAACGGCTCGATGCACTGGCCCGCCTCTCCGACGATCCGGAGATGGTGCGGCAGGCGCGCGAGAACCTGTACATCGCCGATCTCAATCGCGCCAACGCGCTGGGCCGCGTCGGGAAGCGCGCCGAGGCCGCCGAGATCATGAAGAGTGTGGCCGCGCAGACGACGAATGAGCGGTTGCGGGCCGATCTCAAAGAGCAGCTCGCGTCACTGGACCGCGTAGAGACCGTCAACGTCCAGGTGGTCGATTTTCAACGGGCCGTGGAAGCAGCCAACACGGGCAGGTTCCAGGAGGCGCTGTCGATGATCGACGCGCTGATGCCGAAGATCACGGAGCCGGAAATGCTCGCCGCCGCGAAGGATTTTCGCGCGAAGGTGACGGAGTACATCGCGAAGACGAAACCAAGGAAGAAAAAGTAGCCCTCGAGAGCCTTGCCACTCCCTTCGTCGAGAGCCCTTCTCCCCCCGCGGTTTTCTTGCGGGGGGAGAAGGTGCCGAAGGCGGATGAGGGGGCGGTTCTCGCGCTGAAGTTGATTGTTTTCAGGAGTTTCCCACGCCCGTCCATGAAAATAGTCCACTGCTCGGCAAGAGCCAACGCCCCCTCATCCGCCTTCGGCACCTTCTCCCCCAGCTGAAAAGCGCTGGGGGAGAAGGACTCTCGATTGGAGGTACTGCCGAGAACGAACCGCTCGCACAATATCCACATCATCCCAAGTTTCGGCACCAACAGAGTGCCGGCAATTCCGCTCAGCGTGTGAGAAATGCGCTTAGCTCTCGCCGGTAAACCGGAACTTCGCGACCTCGGTTTCGAAATCGCGGCCGCTGGTCACCAGGCTCTGCACCGTGTTGTTGAATTCGCGGGCGATGCCATCGTTGACCTGGGCGATCTCGAGCATGGTCTTCGAGGCCTCGGCGATGCGGTCGGTCTCCTGAAGCTGACGATCGAGGGAATCGCGCATGGCGCGGGCATCCTCAGCGATCTTTTCCAGGGCCGAGGTGATGCCGCGTCCAGCCAGGGACTGCTCATCGGTGGCGTTTCTGACCTGCGCCGCGATCTCGCGCACGCGTTCGGCTTCCACCGCCAGGAGCTGCGTGCCGCTGGCCTGCTCGCGTGAGGCGCGGTTGATCTCGGCGATGTGATCGGACATCCGCGAGGCCACCTCGTGCAGGTGGCGGCTGGCCTGGGCCTGATCTTCCAGAGCGCGCGAGATCTTGGTTGCCATCTCGTACGAATGCCCCGCGCTCCCGACGATCTTCGCCAGAGACGACGAGGCATCGTCCGCCAGACGGACGGTCGCTTCGACTCGCCGAACGCCTTCCTGCATTTTGACAGCGGCCTGTTTCGAGCCGCCCTGCACGGCCTTGACGATGGCGCTGATCTCCTTTGTCGATCCACGCGTGCGCTCGGCCAGATCGCGGATCTCGTCCGCGACCACCGTGAAGCTTCTGCCGTGCTCGCCCGCCTGCGCGGCGATGATGGCGGCGTTCAGGGCGAGCAGGTTCGTCCTGTTCGTGATCTCTTCGATGACATGGACGATCTGGCTGATCTGCCCGACGCTGCGCTGCAGATCGTCGAGCGTTTCCGCGGTGCTGTTGGTGACGTCGCGCGAGATGTTGATTCCGGCGACCGTGTCCGCCACCGCCCCACCGCCCGCCTCGGCGTCTTCGCGAACCTGACGCGAGATGTCCGCCGTCGATTGCGCGCTGGTCCGCAGCTCGGCGATGGTGGAATCCATCTGCGCTACGAACGACAGCACTTCTTCGCCGATTCGGGACAGGACGTCGGCGCGCTCCGACATTTCGCTCATCGAGGCGTTCATCTCCGTCGTCGACGACGACGTCTTCTCGACCGACTGGAAGAGGTAGTCCATGCTGCGAGCCACTTCTTCCGACGAGGCCTGCAGTTCGAGAGCGCGGCTCGAGGCGTCCTGCGTCAGATCGGTGACCGTTTCCGCCGCGCCGAGGACGCCGCTGATGCCGCCGCGTACGTTCTCGACGGCCAGCGATGAGTTTTCCGTCAGCGTCGATTGGTCACGCGCGCGAAGCAGAAGCGACTCCGTGCCGCCGGTAATGACGCGAACGCCCTCGGTGATCGTCGAGCCGCTGCCGCCGACGCGTCCGAGGAGCCCGCGCAGATTGGCGCGCGTCTCTCCGAAACTGAGGGCCAGGTCGCCTATTTCGTCGTCGGAGAAAACATGCGACATCCTGTTGAAATCACCCAGGGCCATGCTGGCGGCCAACGTGCGAAGGGCGCGCACGGGCCGGACGACGTCACGCGAGAGAAAGAGCGTCGCGGCCACGAAGGCAGCCAGCGTGAAGAGCGCGATGATGATCGTGTAGAAGGTGATCTGCAGCGGGATGTTCTGGTAGAGCGTCCACGGGATCGTCATCACCAGGATGGAGCCGTCTTTCAACTTGGCAAAGATGGCCACGTGAGGCGAGATGAACGCGGAGCTGTCGCCGCTGCCGAGGCGACGGATGGAGTCGACCTCGGAGGGAGTGAGTGCGTCGGGAATGCTTGATCGCATCGCACCACGCGGCGGGATGATGACCACGGCATATTCGGCCGGTACGTATTCCCGGAGCGTGTCGACGATGCCCGGATCGATCTTGGCCGAAAGGTTGGCGCTGTCGAAGACACGCTGGAAGCGATCCCCCGCCGAGGCAATCGCAAGATCCTCGAGCGTCGTCGAAACTTTCGAAGAGATCAGCGCTACCAGCGCGGCGAAGGAGATCAGAAACGAGCCGATGAACACGATGGCGATCTTGCGGCTGAGCGGAAAGCGGCGGCCGACGTACCGCAGTGCGCCAGCGTGCATGGCGTGCTCGGTGAGCAATCGTTTGCCCGCGGCGTAGGCCCAGATCACCGACGGGAAGGCACCGATGCACGCCGAGACGAAGAAGTAACCCAATCCGAGGATCGTCGGCATCACCAGAAGGGCGGCCACGATCGCGAAGAGAACACTGCCCGCGCCCCACAAGAGAAGCGTGAGCGTCTCCGTACGCTCGAGACATTCTGATGCTGCGTCGGAAGGGTCTTGCTCGCGCCGGACCGCCTCGTCGACGGCATCGGCCAGAGGTACAAGCCCGATCCAGATCAATACCGCGTTCACTGTAAAGAACACGGTGAAGAGGCCGATGATCCACGCTGCCGCTCGGGACGACATCCCGATCACCTGGCTCAGAAAGACGTAGGACAGCGGCCCGATGACCACCGCGGGCGGCACCAGCAGGGAGATGACGTATTTGCGCGCGAAGGTCACGAGTTGGCGGATTATATGGGCGTCCCGCCTTTCATCCACCTATCATTCTGAGCTCGCCGGAACGGCGTGGCCGCGGGCGGACTGGTCCGAGAGGCATGGTGGCAAGGTTTGACAGGTAAACTACCGCGCCATCCGCCAAACACCGAGGTGACTGTCATGACCTCTCGCGCCGCCGCTGCCGCGCTTGCCATCCTTGCGATTCCGCTCGCGCTGGGCGCGCAGACGACGACGCCGAAAACCATCGGCGAGGTGACGCTCTTCGGCGAGGAGCAGCTCAAAGTCGAGGCGGCCACGAAGACGGAGATCCCGATCTCGAAGGCGCCGAGCGCGGTCACGGTGGTCACGGCCAAGCAGATCCAGGAGTCCGGCGCGCGCACGGTACCGGACCTGCTGCGTCTCGTCGCAGGCGTGAACGTCCGCTGGAACCCGATGGTGCAGACCATCGACATCCGCGGCTTCGGCGAGAATCCGTTCTCGAACCGCATCCTCCTGCTCATCGACGGCTCACCCTACAACTCGGGCGATACGGGCGGCCTGCCGCTCAGCCCCGCATTCGATTTTTTTCCGGTGCAGAACATCAAACGGGTCGAGGTGGTCCGTGGGCCGGGATCATCGCTCTACGGCGAGAACGCGTTCTGGGGCGTCATCAACATCGTAACGCTGTCGGGTGACGATCTGGCCGGCGGCGATCTGCAGATCTACGGCGGCAGCCGGACCACCGGCGAGGTGACCGCACAGTTCGGCCAGAAGGTCGGCCGCGGCGCGATCCTCGGGTCGGTGCGTTTTCTCCGCACGATGTTCCCCGAGCAGTTCTGGATGGACGATCGCTCGAAGTTCCAGGCCTCGGACATCTTCCTGAAAGCGTCGCTCGGCGATTGGCAGGTCTCCGGATACCGCCACGACGATCACCTCGATGGATTCACCGAACAGATCCCACCCGAGGCCGGCTTCCCGCCGACGTCGGCGATTCGCTCCGCGCATACGTTGACGCAGACGATGGATGCGGCGACGCTGAAGTACAACCACGCGCCGCAAGGCGCGCCGGTCACGTACTCGGCGGATCTTTCGTGGTCTCACCGTTTCGGCATGCATTGCGCCGGCTGCCACGCGGCGGCGGAGCGGCCCGAATTCTCCAGGCCGGCCGATCACGGCTATCAGGCCATCGGCGATTTCCGAATGGGCCTGCACATGATCCCCGGCCACGAGCTGCTGGCGGGCATCGAGGCCCGCCGCCTTGACCGTGCCGAGCACAAGGTGGAGCTGTCGGATGATGCGGGCGTCGTCGCCGGCTACAACAAGGTCGCCATCTATGCGCAGGATCAGTTCGACATCGTCAGGAACGTGCTCCACGCCGTTGCCGGCGTCCGCTACGACGGCAAAACGAAGCTGTTCGAGGCGAAGACCTCTCCCCGCATGTCGCTCGTCTACACGCCGAACGACAAGCTGGTGGTCCGGGGCGGCTACTCGACGGCCTTCCGCTTTCCGACCTTCAGCGAGCTGTTCCAGTCGAGCTGGTTCTTCACGGTGAGCACGCAGATCGGCATCCCACCTTTTCCGCTTTCGATCTTCAAGCCGAATCCGAATCTATCACCCGAGGAGATCAGTACGTGGGACGTGGGCGGGGAGTATCAGATTTCACCGACGGTCTCGATGAAAGCCGATCTCTACCGCTCCCGCGTGCACGACTTCATCGTCATCGTCCAGCACTTCGTGCCGCCGCCGAATCCACCGACCTTCGGATGGGAGAATCAGCCGGCCGACGCGCGGATCACGGGCGGCGAGCTGGAGCTTCGCTCGAATTTCGCACAGCGCGTGACCGGCTTCGTGAACTGGTCGCACCAGACGGAGTCGCAGATGGGGACCGGAGTCGACTCGAGCGGCACGCCCTTCGAGTTCGTTTACTCACCCAAGGACAAGGTGAACCTCGGCGCGTACGGCGGCCCTGTCAATGGCGTCCGCGGGGCGGTGGAGGTGGCCTGGCGGGGCAGGTACGACGCGCCACGCGACTGGTTCTTCATCCGCTCCGGCTTCACCGATTTCACCACCCATCCGCTGCCGTCCTACGCGCTCGTGAACGGGCGCGTCAGCTACGACTTCCCGAACACCCGTCTGCGCGCGACGCTCTTCGCCAACAACCTGCTGAACCGGCGCCCCGAGGAGACGATGGTCGGCGTGATGAACCGATTGGCGGGACGGGAGTTTTTCGCGCAGATGGAGATGCGGTACTGAAGATTTACTACTCCGATAGAATTCGCCCACCATGTCGAACGAGATAGACGCACTTCTCCAGGAGAACCGCAGCTTTCCACCATCTGAAGAGTTTCGCCGCAATGCCAACGCGAGCTCGGATGCGGTTTACGACGTCCCGGATCGCGAGGCGTTCTGGGCTTCCTGGGCCGAGCAGCTCGACTGGAAGACGAAGTGGTCGAAGGTGCTGGAGTGGGAGCCTCCGTACGCGAAGTGGTTCGTCGGCGGGACCCTGAATGCATCCGCCAACTGTCTCGATCGCCACCTGGCGACGCGCGGCGATAAGCAAGCCGTCATCTGGGAAGGCGAGCCGGGCGACGTACGGACGTTCACCTACCGGGAGCTCCATGCCGAGGTCTCCAAGTTTGCGAATGTTCTGAAGTCGCTCGGTGTACAACTCGGCGACCGGGTCGCCATCTACATGCCGCTGGTGCCTGAAGCGATCGTGGCCATGCTTGCCTGCGCGCGCATCGGCGCGGCGCACTCGGTCGTCTTCGGCGGCTTTTCATCCGAAGCGCTGCGCGACCGCATTCAGGATGCCGAGGCGAAGGTGCTCATCACCACCACCGCCGGCTATCGGCGCGGCAATCTCGTTCCGCTCAAGAAACTCGCCGACGCGGCCGCGGCCGAGTGTCCGTCCATCGAACACGTGATCGTGGTAATGCGCCGCGCGGCGTCGGAAGAGATGGACGATACGCTGACGATGGAGCCGAATCGCGATTGCTGGTACCACGAGCTGATGCGCACCGCCTCGGCGGATTGCGAGCCGGCGTGGGTCGACTCCGAGCAGATGCTCTACACGCTTTACACCAGCGGCACCACCGGCAAGCCGAAGGGAATCGTCCACACCACCGGCGGCTATCTGACCGAGTGTTACGCCACCTGCAAATGGGTTTTCGACCTGAAGGAGAACGACGTCTACTGGTGCACGGCCGACATCGGCTGGGTGACCGGCCACTCGTACGTCGTTTATGGTCCTCTCGCCGCCGGCGCGACCGTGTTCGTCTACGAAGGCGCGCCTGACTGGCCGAAGCAGGATCGGTTCTGGTCGCTGATCGAGAAGCACAAGATCACGATCTTCTACACGGCGCCGACGGCGATCCGCGCCTTCATGAAGTGGGGCCACGAGCTGCCGCAGGGACATGATCTGTCGTCGCTCCGGCTCCTCGGATCGGTCGGTGAGCCGATCAATCCCGAGGCCTGGATGTGGTACCACAAATGGATCGGCGCCGAGCGCTGCCCCATCGTCGATACCTGGTGGCAGACCGAGACGGGATCGATCATGATCACGCCCTTGCCTGGCATCGTGGCCACCAAGCCTGGTTCGGCGACGCGCGCCTTCCCCGGCGTCGACGCCAAGATCCTCGACGAGCGCGGCAACGAAGTGAAGGTCGGCGGCGGCTATCTCGCCATCACCAGTCCGTGGCCGTCGATGCTGCGTGGTATCTGGCACGATCCGGAGCGCTATGTTTCACAGTACTGGTCGAAGTGGCCGGGGATCTACTTCACAGGCGACGGTGCGAAGCGCGATGCCGATGGCTATTTCTGGCTCCTCGGGCGCGTGGACGATGTGATGAACGTTGCCGGTCATCGCATCGGCACGATGGAGGTGGAGTCGGCGCTGGTCGATCACACCTCGGTCGCCGAAGCCGCGGTCGTCGGCATCAATCACGACATCAAAGGGACGGCCATCGCCGCGTTCGTGATCGTGAAGTCGTCGCGCCTGGAAGAAGCGAAAAAGGATCCGGCGAAGTTCGAGAAGGAACTGAAGGATCACGTCACCGAGAAGATCGGCGCCATCGCCCGCCCGGAGAAGATCCTCGTCACCGCCGATCTTCTCGGTGACGTGATC
>Ga0247668_1000038_pt1 | contig 48510 bp, 43 predicted proteins | sample CNK09_metaG_FD_182737 | JGI IMG/M metagenome (GOLD analysis project Ga0247668, IMG submission 182737) | Soil microbial communities from Purdue University Martell Research Forest, Indiana, United States - CNK09 | ecosystem: Environmental > Terrestrial > Soil > Temperate forest > Bulk soil...
GAGCGCTACGGATGCCGCCGTAGCTTTCGCCGAGGATGTACTTCGGGGAGTTCCAGCGATTGTGCTGGGTGATGAAGGTGCGGATGAACTCCGCCACCGAGTCGGCGTCTTCGTCGTAGCCCCAGAAATCCTCGTTCTTCTTGTCGCCCATGGCGTGGCTGTAGCCGGTGCCGACGGGATCGATGAAGACGAGATCGGTGGCGCGGAAGATCGTGTCGTCGTTGTCGCGCAGCTTGTAGGGCGGGCTGCCGGGATCGGCGGCGTCGCTGGGGATGTCGATGATCCGCGGGCCGACCAGTCCGAAGTGCAGCCAGAGCGACGCCGAGCCCGGTACGCCGTTGTAGACGAAGGTGATCGGCCGCTCTTCCTGCCGCGCCACGCCGTCCTTCGTGTAGGCGATGGTGAAGAAGCTGGCGGTGTTCTTCCCGTCGTTATCCTTGAGGAAGATCTCCTCGGCGGTGGTGGTGTAGCCGACGTCCGCGCCGCCGAGCTTCGCCCGATGCTGCCGGACGAATTTCGCCGGCTCGGGCGGCTTTTCGGCGGCCTTCTCTCCAGCCTTGTCCGCGGCCGGTTTGTCCTGCGGTTTGGGATCGTCCGCGCGAAGCGGGGCGATGAAGAGGAAAAGAGTCACCAGAGACGCCATCAACGGCGCGGTCGTTTTACGCATCACGAAGTACCTCGTTTGCTGCCAGAATTAGTAGACGTCGGGTCTGCTATACGGGTTAGTCTGCCAGGAGTTCTCGGAGGGACTGTCAATGATCGCGAAACGAATCACTCCGATCCTGAATGTATCCAAGGGACTCGAGGAGGAGGAGTAGCCACGGATACGCTGCATTCGCTGCTCGCTGATTCGCGATCGTTCAGCGCCAGCTATGCCAACGGCATGGCCAATCATCTGGCCATGGCGCTGGTCGCCCTCGACCGCCTCGGCGCAAGCGACGAGCGGCTTCGCGAGTTCGCTGCGTTCTACGAGCGGCGGCTGCGCGCGAAGCCGGAGAGCGAGATCGCGCGATCGACGAAGTTCGCCGCCGAGTTGAAGGAGAAAGGGAGAGAGACCTTTCTACGCGATGCCGTGGCGCCGCTGACTCCCGGCCTCGCCAGCGAGGCCTTTCACGGTCTGATTCGCACGGCCTATGCCGTCGATAGCGGAGACGACGTCGATCTTCCGGACGCCCTCACCTCGTGGGATCTCGGTTACGCGGAGCTGAAACGCCGTGAGGAGACGCGCTGGAAATCGGCGATCGACGCCTTTCTGGCCATGAACCGCGATGACCGTTTCCCGAAGAAGTTCGGATCACGCAGCATCAGCGGCAGCATCCTGAAGGTCGTCGCCATTCCCGCCTTCGACGACTACCGGTTCGGGATCAGGAACCTCGCGCTGGGCGATCTGGCGAAGATCGCGGCGCTGCTCTTTCTGGCCACCGGCGATTTCACGGTTCTCCATCTCGTCACGGCCTGCCACGCCACGCGGGTACTGCAGCGGTATCTCGCCGCCGATGCGGTCGACCACCTGGCCGTGGCCATGCTGGCCGCCTACGCATCCATCGGCCGTCCGGACTTCGACGCCGCGCTGCAGCCGGCGCACGACCTTCCCGATTGGGCGTCGCTCGCCGCGCGCGTGATCCCGAGCGACGATGAGCACGACCTCAAGCTCGTCTACAGTTGTCGGCAGGAAGAGAAGCAGTACGGCTGGCATCTCCATCAGATGGCCGCGGCGCTGCGACTGGCAAAGGGATGATCGTTCACCTCATCGACGGGACCTATGAGCTGTTCCGCCATTTCTTCGGGATCCGCCGTTTCAAGAAGAGCGATCCTCCCTTCGGCGCGGTGGCCGGCGTTCTCGGCACGGTCGTGCAGATGCTGGAGGGGGGCGCCACGCACATCGGCGTGGCCACCGATCACATCATCGAATCGTTCCGCAACGATCTCTGGCCGGGCTACAAGACCGGGGCGGGGATCGAGCGCGCGCTGTGGGCGCAGTTTCATCCGCTGGAAGCCGCGCTCGTGGCCATGGGCGTGGCCACCTGGCCGATGGTGGAGTTGGAGGCCGACGATGCCCTCGCCTCGGCCGCGTACCTGGCGGGGCGCGATCCACGCGTCGAGAAAGTGTGCATCTGGACGCCGGACAAGGATCTGGCGCAGTGCGTGGTGGGGGAGCGCATCGTCCAGGTCGACCGCAAGAGCGGCCTGATTCGCGACGATGCCGGCGTCCGGGCGAAGTTCGGCGTCCCTCCTTCGCTGATTCCCGACTACCTGGCGCTCTCCGGCGACGCCGCGGACGGCTATCCCGGCATTCCACGCATCGGCACAAAGACCGCCGCCCGCCTGGTCGCGCAGTACGGACCGATCGAACAATTTCCGGATCAGGTGCTCAATGGTCCGAACCGCGAGCTGGCATTGCTCTTCAAGACGCTGGCAACACTGCGAACCGACGCGCCACTTTTCGACGACGTCGATGAACTGCGCTGGCGCGGAGCCTCGCCGTCGTTCGCCGAGGTCGCGGAAACGATCGGCGACCCCCGGCTGTCGGCGAGGGTGAAAGCGCTGACGTAAGGTCTTCTCCTTCGCGCCTTCGCGTCTTCGCGTGAGATCGATGTCACGCGAAGGCGCGAAGCCGCGAAGGGGTTACCCTGCTGCCATGCTCAACCGCGACGACTTCCGACGCCGCTTCGGCCGCAACGCCATCATCGGCATGGTGCATGTCGATGCGCTTCCCGGCGCCCCGCGGTACGCCGGTTCGATGCAGGCCGTGATCGATGCGGCGTTGCGCGACGCGCGTGCCTTGCGCGAAGGCGGGTGCGATGCGATGGCGTTCGAGAATTTCGGCGACCGGCCTTTCTTCAAGGATCGCGTTCCGGCCGAGACGGTGGCGGCGCTGACACGTGTCATCGTCGCCGTGACGGCCGAGGTGGCGCTGCCGTTTGGGGTGAACGTCCTGCGGAACGATGCGGCGTCGGCCATCGGCATCGCCGCCGCGGCAGGCGCGGCATTCATCCGCGTCAACATCCACACCGGCGCGATGTTGACCGATCAGGGGATCATCGAAGGACGCACCGCGGAGACTCTGCGCACGCGGGCGGCCATCGCGCCGGGCGTCCTGCTCTTCGCCGACCACTTGGTCAAACACGCGGTGCCGCTCGCTGCGCTGGATGAGATGCAGGCGGCGAAAGACCTGAGGCATCGCGGACTAGCGGACGGCATCATCGTCAGCGGTGCGGAGACGGGAGCGGAGCCCGATCGCGCAGGCTTCGCAGCCTTGCGCGAGGCGCTTCCCGATGTACCGATTCTCATCGGCAGCGGATTGACGGAGACGAATGCCGTCGCGTTCGCGGACGCCGACGGCGCGATCGTCGGGACGTCGATCAAGATCGACGGACGCGTGGAAGCGCCCGTCGACCCTGATCGCGTCGCGCGGCTCGTCGCCGCGTTCAAGCGCGTCGCTTGATCAAACGACTCGCCGGCCTGTGACGAGCTGGATGATCAGCACGATCACCGCGATCACGAGCAGCAGGTGAATGAGTCCACCGCCGACGTGCATCGCAAAGCCGCCGAGCCACAGAATTACGAGGATCACGATGATGAGCCAAAGTAAGTTTCCCATGCGGCTGAGCAATAGCGACTCGCGTGCCAGTCTCAGTCGTTATCGAAGGTAATACTGCCGTCCGCGGCGCGCTTCGCAACAGGCGCGTAGGCACCGAGCGCTTCGCGCCGCCACCAGGCGCCGGTGCGTGCCCGCTCCTCGCCGGTGGTGAACCAGTACTGCCAGGCCATGGCGCGGACCGCGATGGGCGGCTTCTCCGCGAACGGATTCCCCGCGAACAGCTCCAGCACCGGAGGGGAGTTTTCGAGCAACCGTCCCTCGGCGTTCAGGACCCAACGGTTCTCCTCCCACGATCCCAGCGATGCGAACCAGAGGTTCCATTCGAAGCGCGGCTGGTAGGGAGCGTAGAGGCCCGGACGTTTGCGGACGTCCTGCGGCTTGTAGCGGAAGGGATAGGCGACCCAGGTAACGCCGTCGCGCGTTCCCTGGAACTCGATCTCGTACCGGTTGCGCGTCATGACCGCGAAGAGACCGTAGCGATTGGCGATGCGGAACGGTTCGAGCAACGCCGCGGTCGGGAATGATGGCATCACAAAGCTGGCGATCGACGTGAAGAAGATCGTCGTCAGCACGATTGCCGCGGCGATCGACGGTTTCCTGCCAGTTGGCGCGGCCGCCGGTCCGCGGAGAATCGAGTCATCGAGGAGCAGGACCCCGAGGCATAGCACCAGATAATTCAGGAACGCATAGTTCGCCGTCAGGATGATGCCGATCTGCAGCGGCGTGACGATGAGGAATGCGATCAGCCGGCAGAGCGAATTCTTGCGCGGCGCGAAGAGGAGCCAGACCACGAACAGCTCGACCACGAGCGTCAGGCCGGCGGAGAAGGCATGGAACGAGTGTGGCCATTGCTGCACGTACCAGCCGAGCCACGACGGCAGCGGACCGTTCTCGTAGTACTTGTCCATCGCCGTCAGGTTGCGCCATTGCTCCTCGCCGCTGAGGATCTTGACCAGGCCCGACTCGAAGTAGATGCGGAACCACTCCCACTGCAGCATGAAGACGGCCGCGCGCGACGGCGGCTGATTGAGCGCCATCCTCGGCCGGATGCCCCGCGGCGCCAGGAAGATCGAGAGGAAGGCCGCTTCCAGCAGCATCCCATCCGACTGATAGCCGGCGAACTCCTGTGCCGCGCCGATGAACGAGAGGAAGCAGATGCCGGCGATGGCAATGGAGAGCCGCGGCCACAGATTGAGGATGATCGCCACCGACGATGCGAAGCCGATCCAGACGATGACGCTCAGCATCCGGTCGCTGCTATTGAGCCAGAGCAGTGTCGGCGCGAGCCAGTAGCCTTTCAGTCCAAGGGCACGGTGAACGGCGTCGAGATACTCGAACGCCGGCAGGATGCCGTGCGGGCCGATGAGGCCGTGGATCTGAAAGTAGAGGGAGTAAAAGGCGGAGAAGAAAATCGTGCCGAGGCAGCGAAGCCAGATCCAGCGGGCGCGCAGGAACGACGGCGTGACCGACGGCGCGAACAGTCGCTCCAGAATCGGCGGACGCTGAGCCTCGGCTGTGAATTCTTCGAACATCATCGCTTGTAGATTCGGAGCTCCGGGTTGCTCCAAATCACACGGAACATTCGCGGCGGTTCCCCACGCCAGACCCGCCACCACCACGTCGATTCCGGTGCGCGCTCCGTGCCGAGGATGGCATTCGCGGAGGCGATGCCGAAGCGGGGCTGTTCGAGGATGAGGTAACGGACGCCGGCGGCGTCGCAGTAGCGCGCCAGCGTCATTTCGTCGTGCGCGAGAAGCGCTTCCTGGGCGCGCTCGAACGTGTTCGCGTCAGGCATCGTCCCGAAGTTGTCGATGACGACGGGATGCCGTCCTTCGACGTCGATGGCATGTCCCATCGACCACGGGGCCAGGATACGTCCGGGCGGGAGCGTGCGGATGAACGATACGGCGTTGAGCCACTGTTGCTGGTTCGGCGGTACCGGCGTGATCGGCGTCATCAGCCAGCCGGCGAGCTGCAATGGCGGCGGGAGAGCGATCATCAGCGCGGCCAGAATCGCCAGCCGTTTCCGCGCGATGAGCGGGACGAAGAGCCCGCCGGCGAGGGCGAGTAGCGGAATGGCCACGATCCAGAAGCGGCGGCTGGTGATCGTCAACCCGAGGTAGGCGATGGCGAAGAGGGCCACCGCGAGGCGGGCATGGTCGCGCGTTCGGATGGCGCGCACCAGAAGGAACCACACCACGATCGCACCGCCGGAGAAGCCGGCCAGATCGGAGAGGAGATCATCGCCGTGTGCGCGCCAGAGGGGCTGGAACTCCAGGATCGTTTTCAGCCAGCGGTCGCCGCCGAAGAAATGAGCGCCGCTGAGGAGGGAGGCGGGGACGGTGGGGGAGGCAAGGACGACGGCGATGCCGGCGAGCAGAGCGGCGACGCGCCATCGTGGACGAACGATGACGATCGCGCACGCGGCCGCCGCGGCGGCGAAGAGGGATGCATGCGTCCAGCCGAGAAACCACTGGTTGTCGGGAAAGCCGGGCGCGCGCGTAAGGCGGTAAATCGCCACGGCGACGGCGGCGATGCCGAAGCCGCACGTTGCCGCTACGCCATCACTCCAGAGGAAGAGGACGGCGAAGGCGAGCGCGGCACTGATGAGAAGCGCCGTCTGCACGAACATGGCCGCGGTGATGGCGATGCCGAGGAGGATGCCGGCCCGGATTCGTCGTCGCCGCGTGTCCGCGCGGATGCCGAGGCATGACGCACCGAGAATGGCGAACGTGAGCACCGGCTCCAGGAAATGATGATCGATGCTCCCGATCCACGAGGTGGTGACGAGGAAGGGTGAGGTCGCCAGTGCGATGCCCGTGATGGCCGCGACGAGCATGCTCGTCCTCGCCAGGATGAAGACGGTGATCGCCACAAAGAGAGCGAAGAGAATCGGCGGGAACCAGACGATTCGTTTGAGAACTCCGTCGGCACAGACAAGAGTGTCTGTGCCACATTTTCCCCGTCTTCCGCCGGAGACACTGTTATCCGCGCCACTCGCCAGGCTCAATGTGGCACAGACACTCTTGTCTGTGCCTGTGACGACTCCGATCAGCCTGGCCACACCTCCTGAAACAACATCGTAAAGCGGTGGCCACGGACAGAACGCGCCGCGAACCCCCCGGTCGCGATCGAATTCGAGCACTTGAGGAAAGTGCGCGGCCGAGTAGGCAATCCGCTTCCAGTGGTAGAGCTCGTCGACCGGAGTGATGCGCGGTTTGCCACTTCCTTCGAAGATGTAGGGCGCGTTGAGAAGGCGGACGCCGAGCGCGACCGCGAAGAGTCCCGCGGCGAGCCACCCCCCGTTCCCAATAATTTGTCTTGCCATTTCTCCCGCTTTGCCCGAATCTTATTCGTCGTCGTCCAAGACGTCCGAAAATTCAGGTGATTCTGCTGCGAAGAACGTTCGCCGCTGTTCTGTTTGCGCTGGCCGTCTACCCGACGGCCGCCGGAGCACAGGAGCTCGTTTCGACACGCTGCCGCGAGTCCGAGGTCGCGCTCGACGCGAATCACAACGCGGCCAGGCTCGACGGATGCGGCGACCCCTCGGCCGTCAATCTCCTCTGGCACCTCGACCGGATCGATCAAAGCGACGGCGTTCTCGACGGTCAATATCGCCGCCGCGCCCTCGGCGCCGGGGTGGTCGTCTACGTCATGGACACCGGCGTCATGGCTGCGCACACCGAATTCTCGACGCAGGCCGGCAGCCGTGTGATCGCCGGTTTCGACGCCACGCATTCGGTCGTCGTCGGTGTCTCGAACTGCGCCAGCACGAACAAAGCGCTGAATCCCTGCTTTTCGAACACGATGGAGCTGGTCGGCGCGCAGCACGGGACGAGCGTGGCATCGCTCGTGGCGGGGAAGAACGTCGGCGTAGCTCCCGAGGCGTTGATCGTCAGCGTCCGGGTGATGAACGAGTCGGCGCTTGCGACCACGCGCACATACCTGGAAGGACTGAACGACATCATCCGTCACGCCTGGGATCCGGCCACGCCGCAGTTTCATACGGCCGTGGTCAACATCAGCGGATGGGTGCTGGAGAAGCTGGAAGCGAACCCTGACAACGCGCCGGTGACGTTCGCGGCGGTGGAGCGGAAGATTCGCGACATGATCGGCGGCGTCGATGCCCTCGGCAATCCCGATTCCAACGGCAAGCGCTTTCTCTTCGTCGTCGCCGGAAACAACGTGGACAACGGCTGCGGACGCTCCGGCGTCGTCGACCGCTTCCCGGCCACGCTCGGCAAGGATCTCGATGGTCTCATCACCGTCGGCGGCATGACCGCCGACAACAGTTGGTGGCCGGGTGCGTGCCACGGCGGCCTGGAGATCCTGGCGCCGTCGCAGGGGATCTTCAGCGCTTCGATCACGGCACCGGATCACTATCGCGGCACCAAGCCCAACCTCCGTTCGGGAACGTCGTTCGCGGCCCCGATCATCTCCGGAATCGCCGCGCGCCTTCTGTCCGAGCGTCCGAACCTGACGCCGCAGGAACTCGAGTCGATCATCACCTCGACGCCGTCACGCATCGTCAATCCCGACGCCAGCCGCGCGGATGGAAAGGTTGCCTTCGTGCAAGACGCGCCGGCGGTGCTGACGGCTGTGACGGCGTCTCGGGGGACGGTCTCACGCGGAGTCGCGGAGACGCGGAGATGAGAAATTCCATTTAACGGCTGCCTCATCGGTGCGCGCGGTATCTCGCATCCCGCTTGCAACAAACGTGAGCGGAGGTACGTCATCATGAGAGCCAGGATTGCAGCAGTAGCGGTTCTTTTGATCGCGCTCAGCAGTGCCGCATGGGGCGCGAGCGATTCGTCGCCGAAGCTCAACATCAGCATGCAACAGTTGACGTCGTCCGGCGACATGTTCTATTTCCGAGGTCCGATCAACATTCAATACCAGCTCTCGATCGAGAATCCGACCAATCAGCCGGTGACCTTGAAGCGTCTCGAGCTCAGCAGCTTAGGACCCGGTTCCTATTCGATTCACACAGGCTCGACGCCGATCACGCGGACGATCGTGCCGCGCGGTACCACCACCCTGACGCTTTCCGCGTGGGGACGGTCGACAGGCGGATACCTGCGTTCCGAGGAGCCGGTGACCATCCGTGGAGTGGCGTACTTCGACACGCCGAGTGGACATTCGTTCGTACGGCAGTTCATCCAGAACTTCCAACCGTAAGCGGTGAAGGCTGGTAGACGCCCCGCGCGACGATGCTAAACTCGGAGCTTCTTCAAAAGGGGGGCTTTGCATGCGTCAGGTCGCCGGGGCGTTGGTTGCCGTTCTTCTTCTCGTGGCTCTTCCTGCCGTCGCGGTCGATCCCGGCCGTGCCGAGGGAACCTTGACTGTCGACGGCACGAAGATCCCGCTCAACTATGCGTATGCAATCGGAAGGCAGAAGAACCTGCTGACCGACCGGAAGGAGATGACGCGCGTCATCCTCACGGACAAAGAGCTCCCGGCGGACGCGAAACTGGCCGATCTGGATGACAACCTTCCTGGCGATCTGAACGGCGTCATCATCTCCATCGACAAACAGGGACGTGTGGGCCACGTCGCCATTCAGCACCCCACCGGGAACTACGACGGCGGCTACTTTGAAGGGCTGCCGGACTACGAGTTCAAGCCGCACAAGGGCGACTCCGGGACGTTCGGTGGGGTTGTGTCGTCGTTGCGCGTGAAAACGAACACGATGACGTTCTCGTACGACGCGACATTCGTTGCGGCGCTGCGATAAGACGGTAGACTCTCGCCGTCCATGGCACTTTTCTCCTCTGACGTCAGCGACGCGGTGAAACGGCTGGCGGCGAAAACGTACGCGACGCAGGAAGAGCGCGACGAGCTTCTGGGCCGGGTCGAATCGGCGGAGGGCGTCCGCGGGCGCGACGTCGTCTGGATGATGTTCCGTCCCGATCGGGCGCTGCGCGAGGCGGCCGTGCGCGTGCTGACCCGCCTCCGTGACCCGGAGACGCTCGACCTCTTCATCATCGAGTCGAAGGGGAAGCCGGAACAGGCCCTCCGCGCCGCCGCGGCCGGCCTCTTCACGCTCGGACTGCAGGGGATGGATGCGCGCTTCGCGCAGTTGCTCACGCCGCCCGCGAAAGAGACGAAAGAGACGCGCGAGCTGCAGGAAGCGACGCGGCGCCTGCTGGCCGAGGCGCCGATCAGCAGGCAATTCGAACCGATCCTCTGGCAACTGGCATTGACAGGCAGCACCGAAGATCGGATGCCGTTCATCAGCAAGCTCTCGGGGATCGAGCTCGATGAGAACGGGGTGAAGCGGTGGCGCCGCATGGCCGTCGAAGCGGATCCGGCCGTTCGCGATAAAGCGATCGAGGTCCTGGCCGCGCGCGCGCCGCAGCATTCGCTCGACCTGCTGATCGATGCCCTGCCGCATGCCGGCTATGCCCTGCAGCAGATCATCGTCGAGGCGATGACGCGCACCGCCGCGGGGCAGGGGGTGGCATTCGCGGAACGGCTTCTTCCGGCGCTGGCGTCGGGCGATGCCGCGACGCGCACGTCCGTTCTCAAGATTCTCCTCGGCATCGGCGATCCGGCCGGCGTGATCAAACGCTACATCCGTTTCTCGGCGACGCTGCCCGGCTTCGTGCGCGACCGCTCCCTGGAGTCGCTGCGCGAATTCGGCGCCGCGCTCGTCGATCCGGTCATCGAGCTTCTGCAGGACCCCGATCCCGATATTCGTTCCGGCGCCATCGCCGTGGCCGCCGGCTTCGATGACGTCCGTATCGTGCCGGCCACGATTCAGTTGCTGCGCGACGCCGACTGGTGGATCCGCATCTCCGCCGCCGACACCCTCGGACGGATGAAAGATCCGCGCGCCGTCGAGCCGCTGGTAGCCACGCTGGCCGATGCCGAGATCAAGCGGGCCGCCATCGAGGCACTCGGCCGCATCGGCGATCCGCGCGCGCTCCCGGCCCTCGGACGAATGCTCGCCGATCCTTCCCCCGACGTGCGCATCGAGGTGATGCTGGCGCTGAAGCACTTCAAGCATCCGCAGGTTCTCAACGCCCTCACGACCGTGGCCCAAAGCGATCAGGATCGCGGCGTGCGCACCCAGGCCATCGAGATCCTCGACGAGCTGGCCAAGGCCGACCGCAACTCGCAAATTCAGTTGGATGCCATCCGCAAGGCGGCGCTGGCCGTATCCGGCACCCAGGGCGAGGCGCGGCTCAACACGCTTCTCATCGCCACGCGCAATCAGGGTGCCTCCGATTTTCATCTCTCCGTCGGCCAGCCGCCGATCGTCCGGCTCTCCGCCGATCTGCTGCGCGCGCAGGGCGATCCCTTCACGGCCGCGCAGACCGAGGCCATGCTGAAGGAAGTGCTCACCGAGCCGCAGTGGAGCACCCTGGAGAAGACGCATCAGATCGATTTCTGCTACGTCATCCCGCAGGCCGGCCGTTATCGCGCCAACGTTTTCTACGATCACCGCGGCTACAACGGTGTCTTCCGCGTCATCCCCGAGAAACCGCCGACGATCGTCGAGCTCGGGCTGCCCGGGCACCTGGCCGAGATCGCCGACTATCACCAGGGGCTGGTGTTGGTCTGCGGTCCGTCCGGATCGGGCAAGTCGACGACGCTGGCCGCGCTGGTGAACCTTTTCAACGAAACGCGCAACGATCACATCCTGACGATGGAGGATCCGGTCGAGTTCGTCCATCCGTTCAAGAACTGCCTGGTCAACCAGCGCGAGGTGGGATCGCACACCGATTCGTTCGCGCGGGCGTTGCGGGCCGCGCTGCGCGAAGATCCGGACGTGATCGTCATCGGCGAGCTGCGCGACAACGAGTCGGTCTCGCTGGCCCTCACCGCCGCGGAGACCGGCCACATCGTCCTGGGCACGTTGAACTCGACCAGCGCGCCGAAGGCCATCGACCGCATCCTCTCCAGTTTCCCCGCCGACGAGCAGCCGCAGATCCGCGCCTCGCTCTCCGAGTCGCTCAAGTACTGCATCGCCCAACGGCTCCTGCCCGCCAAAGAAGGGCGCCGCCAGGTTGCGGCGTTCGAGGTGCTGAAAGGGACCAGCAACATCGGCACGATGATCCGCGACGAGAAGACCTACCAGATCTATTCGGCCATGCAGATCGGCCGTTCGCTGGGGATGCAGACGTTCGACGAGGCGCTCAAGGACCTTCTCCGCCGCGATCAGATCACCCCGGAGACGGCGTACATGGCCGCGCTGAAAAAAGAGGACTTCGAGTCGATGGTCAGCGCCGAGTTCATCGAGCGGGGGAAGATGTAATGGCCGCGCACAAGATCGATCGCTTCCTCAAGTTGATGAACGACCGCGGCGCGTCGGACTTTCACCTCACCGTCGGCCGCCCTCCGATGCTGCGCGCCTCGGGGCTGATGGAATCGATCCGTTACCGCACGATTTCCGAGATCGACTTCGGCGAGATGCTCAAACCGGTCACGCCGGAGAGGCTGTGGACCGAGTATCTTCAGTCCGGCGACATCGACTTCTCGTACGAGATCCCCGGCGTGGCCCGCTATCGCGTCAATCTCTTCCGCCAGCAGCGCGGCGGCGGCGCGGTCTTCCGGGTCATCCCGACCAAGATCATGACGCTCGAGCAACTCGGCCTGCCCGATCAGGTGCGCCGCGTCGCCTCGATCCGCAGCGGTCTCGTGCTCGTCACCGGCCCGACCGGATCGGGGAAGTCGACCACGCTGGCCGCCGTCATCGATCTGATCAACGAGACGCGCAGCCTGCACATCATCACCATCGAAGACCCGATCGAGTTCGTCCATGCCAACAAGAAGTGCCTGTTGCACCAGCGCGAGATCGGCACGCACGCCAAGTCGTTCGCCGAGGCGCTCAAGGCAGCGGGCCGCGAAGACCCGGACGTGATCCTGGTCGGCGAGATGCGCGACCTGGAGACGATCGCCATGGCCCTCTCCGCCGCCGAGCGCGGCACGCTCGTCTTCGGCACCCTGCACACGAACAACGCCGCCAAGACCATGGACCGCATCATCAGTGTCTTCCCCGCTCCGGAGCAGGAAGGGGTCCGCAACGTCCTCGGCGAAACGATCCGCGGCGTGGTGGCGCAGCAGCTCATGCCCAAGGTCGGCGGCGGCCGCGTGGCCGCCCTGGAGATCCTCTTCGCCTCTCCCGCCATCGGCAACATGATCCGCGAGGGAAAGACCTCGCAGGTGACCAGCGCCATCCAGACCGGTGTCACGCAGGGGATGATCGACATGGACAGCTCCATCCGCCGTCTCTACGAAGCCGGTACCGTCACCGCCCGCGCTGCATACGACAAGGCCATCGACAAAGAGCAGTTCAAGGATCTGCTGGAGAGGCCGGCGTAGGCCGGCACGGCCGGCGGCGCTGGTTGCCCAACTCGGCCACCATCTCCGCTCTATCGTCCTGCCGCGCACACTTCTAGAGGTTCGCTCAGTCGGTCTTCGGGAGCAGCGGCGTCAGCCGCGACATCAAAGCCGGTTCGAGCGACTTGAGTTTTGCGCGCACGCGGCGAAGCATACGCGGCCGTCGTGAAAGAACCTTGTAGGCCGCGGTGATGTCGTCCGGCCTGTCGTCGATCAGCACTTCGAGGATCTGCGCGGCCTGGCGGAGGTCCTTTCTCGATTTGGCGGCTTCGGATGGCGAGCGCTCGGCGGCAACCCACAGCTTGTGTAGCGCAAACCGGCCGGGAGACGGGACATTGACTCGGATTCCGCTTCCTCCGATGACCGCGGCGTCGACCGCCTCATCGATCAGAAAGTCGAGTCCATACAGCGGTTGGGCGGCGATTCCGAGATGAACGAGAAGGACAGGCTTTGTGCTCTTGCCGCGGCTCCGGTCCGGCGTAAGAAAGTCGACGCTGAGATCGCGCCCTCGCACTTTGAAGGAGGTACTGGCCTCGCGTGCGTTAAGACCCGGTACAGCGAAGAATCGCCGATCCGCCGAACGCAGCCGCAGCAGCAGATCACTCTGGAGTGGCCGTTCACTCAGTCCGACAGGAATGGCGGTGTCGTGCGCGATGTCGATGTCGGCCGTGCGAAGGCTTTCTTTGTCGAACGAAACCCCGAGCATATTGGCGATGCAGGTAAAGGCCTGCGTGCCGACCAGAACACCACCGGCGCGGAAGACGCTCGCATCTGCGAGCACCCGGAGCACAGTCGCCGTCGCGGCCGAGTCGCGGAACATGCCGCCCGTGGCCAGCATGGCCACGAGCTCGCGGCGGCGGTTTTCATCGAGTGCAATGTTCGATCGATGCTTCGTGGCTGTGCTGATTCGCTCGAGCAATTCAGGTGTTTCGGCTCCGAGGTAGATCTGCCGCTTCGTGGCTCCTTCGCTCTTCTGAAGGTACCAATAGGTTCGTCCGCGGATCGCCTTCGACACGTACGAGCCGCTCGTCCCTCCCAGCGCCGCCTCGGCATCGGCCGCGCGCACCTGCTCGAGAAGCTCCGCATAGAGCGTCTGCACGGATTCAGGAAGGCGGAGATAACCCATCGACGAATTATACGCAGAGTTCCGCAACTCTGCGTATAACAACCGCTCCCTTCGTCGGGGATGAGCTCAGCGGCCGTGAGGCTGCAAGATGGCCTTTGCCAATGAGAAGGCCATGCGTGCCAGGCCGGTAACGGGCGTCTCGAGCGGGACGCGCGGCTTGAGCGGATGCGGCGGCGCCGGGTCGGGCGATCTCACCGGTATTTCTTCCGGGGTCACCGATGGTTCCCCCGGAGCGGAGGCGGTTACCGGGGTTGCCTGGAGAGTAGCCACCTGGGTATGCGGCGCGTTGAACGAGCTGGCGAAGAGATAGATCACAAAGCCGGCGACGTGCATGATGGATAAGTGTACCGCCGTCGCCGGGCGATTGTCAGCGTCCTCTCCTGATGACTTTTCATACGCCGCGTGAGCTCGTCGATGTGGCTTCCGTGTATGCCGAGGAGCTGGCGGGTATGTCAAAGCCTCGTGGGGTAGGCTCAGAGCTCACCCTGTGAACCCCGGGACTTGACCGCTCGGCGGCCGTGAGACCAGAAACGAGTGAAATGCAATGCCGCGATGAATCTGGCGCGGCGAGCGCCAGATTCATGCGGCGAAGCATCGATCAGTCCTGGCACAACGTCATGGTGAAGCACTGATCCAACTGGTATTCGTGGCAGACCTTGAAACAGACGCCGCGGAACAGCAGCCGGTAGTTGCCGCCGACCGCGCCACGCGTATACAGCACGATCTCGCGCGAGACGCAGCCCGGACGGCCGTCGACACACGGGCCGATCTCGTCGAAGCAGATCGGGCCGGATGGGATCACCTGCACCGACGGCGTGCCGTCCGGCAGCGTCGGTACCGGCCGGCCGTTGGCGTCGGTCACGACGATCTGGCCGATGGTGAGGTCTTCGAACGAAACGTTCGAATAGCAGTTGCAGACGGTGATGCAGAGCACCTCGACGTCGTCGGTCTCCATGCAGTCGCACTTGCTGTCGCCCCACTTCACGGTGATGCACGGTTGCACGTCCGGGAACTGCAGCGGCTTGCAATCGCACTGGCAATGGCAGGCGTCCTCACCCGGTTTGACCTCGACGGCGTTCTGTGCAAGGAACCCGACGTAGTCCCGGCTGGACTTCACGTAAACGATGATTTCGTTCTCGCAGCGCCGCCAGCTATTGTCCAGCGTAATTCTCGCGGCGCTTTTCGGACCGAAGCCGGACGCGCCGTAGCCAGTAGCGCTCGTGTTTCCAACCTGTGGCAGCACGCCGGAGCCATTCGGCTGCGTGCTCTGTTGCACGCCGTTCACCCAGATCTCGGCGACCTGATTGTCGGAAAAGAAATCCATGGTAACGGCGAATGTGGCAGGATTCGCCGACGAGGCGATGTTGAACCGGTAGCGGAAATAGACGTCGAGGTTGTTGGTTCCCGCCGGATGCTTTCCGTCTGAGAACGGTGAGATCCAGCCGGCATTGTGGAACGGACTGGTGGTCCAGGCGCTGGTCGGGTTGACGACGACGGGCGCCGGTGCCCACGAGGTGACGGATGTGACGCCGGCCTGCGTGCCGAGGCCGACCTCCCAATGCGCATCATTCCCACTTGCGAGCGCACCTCCGGTGCTCGTGTCATAAGCGGTATTGAGCAGTTGTGCGTCCTGCGCGGAGGCGAGGACCGGATAGCGCCCGTCGCTGTCGCAGCCACTGCACCGGCATGAAAGCGTATTGACCTTGTGAGAACAGAGATCAGCCAAATGGCGGTTTTGCGCCGCCTCGATCTCCTCACACGTGAAACGGCGGATGGGTGGAGCGGGTAACGGTTCGTCGGGGATGGTAGTCATTGCATTATTCCTCCTCTCAATACTCACGTAGTGACCGAACTGTCCAGACCGTTACATCCGACTCACTTTGTTTGCCTGATGTTGCGCGTTGCAGTTATCGCGAGTTCGTCTTCGCGAAAACTGCCGCGGCTCGCGAGTGTTGCGAAGAGGCTTATCCGCAGATGGCGCAGATGGAACGCAGATGGAAGACGGTTTTATCTGCGCCGCATCTGCGTTATCTGCGGACGGCTCTCGGGGACGGGGAGGCAGGTCACTACTGCGACGGCACGTACGTCGGGTCGGTTGTCCGATTGTCGATGACCGATCCGTACGCGGCGACCCGCCCGGTGCCGCCGACGACACGCGCGCTGATGCGGCCGTTGTAGACGTTGCTGAAGCCGAGCGATTTGAAGATCTGGCCCTGTTGCAGGTACTGGCCTCCGGCGAGTGGCACCGTCGCTTTCGCGGCGATCTTCGAATCGGGGGTGAAGGCGAGCAGCTCGACCGTCGCGCTGTTGCCGGTCACTTCGACCAGGCCGAGGTTTGTGCGGAAGGCGGGCGACTCCTCGAGCTGCACGATCTGCAGCGTCCGGTCGCCGTTGCCGACGGCATCGGCGGCGGTGACGCCGGGGATGAATTGTCCGAAGGTGCCGCCGTTGACCTTGTCGCGGCTGAAGGTGCGGGCGGTGACGACGAGCTGCGAGTCGTTGGCAGTCGTGGCAACGACCGATCCGCCGCCAGTGATGTTCCAGAGCGTCGGCAGGACGTTGTCGATGGCCAGAGTCTGGCCCGCGCCGATGGTCCTGACTTTGTTCGGAACGCTGGCGCCGGTGAAGGCGAGCGTGACGTCGACGGCCGTGCTGCCGCCGTTGTAGATGCGCATGTCGGTGTGGAAGTTGGAGAAGGAACTGTCGAACTCGGCCACGCCGGGGACGACGAAGCGGCTCGACAGGATCTTCGACGGATCGACCGGGAAGACCAGGAGGGGATCGGTGGTGGTGTTGTCGAGCACCGAGGCGTACGCGGTAACGCGGCCCGTGTCGCTGGTCACCTTCACCTCGACGCGGCCGTCGGCGACGTTCGGCAGAGTGACGCCGGTGGCGTTGAAGAAGTTGTCGAGCTTGATCTGTTGCGACTCGTACGACATCAGGCTGTAGGCACGCTCGGCGATTTTGCCGCCGGCGTCGTCGAAGAGAGTGACCACGAAGTTGACCGGCTGCCCGGAGCCCTCCACGAATCCGAGGTTCGTACGGAAACCTCCCGCGGCACTGCTCTGCGAGACCTGCTGCAGCGAGATCTTCGAGACGTCGCTTTTGGCCAGGAAGTTCGCCAGCGGCAGGGCGGGGATGAATTGTCCGAAGGTGCCGAGCGAGGTCACGCTGTAGGTCCGGCTGGCGGCGACGCTGACGAAACTGACGCTGACTGTGTCTTTCCCCGCGGTGTTCAGCGGGCGGATCTCCAGCGAGCCGAGGCCGGGCTCGCCCTGCGTGCCCGAACCGTACCAGTCTTTGACGATGTCGTTGAGCGCCTTGGTGTCACCGGCGGAGACGGTGATGTTGGCCTGCTTGCCGTTCTGCGTGCCGTCGGTGTTCGAGGGGGTGTAGGTGAGCTGGTAGTTGATCGGCTGCGAGGAGGTGTTGGTGAGGCGGACGTCGGAAACGAAGCGGGTGCCGATGCCGTCCGCGTGCGCGATGGCGGGGATGAGCAGCGTGTTGAGCGGCGCGTTGGGATTCTTCGGCGTCGGCGACACCGGGGCGACGACACTGACGGAGACCGGCACGGTGATCGGGGCCGGTGGATCGCCGAAGGCGCCGACTTTGGCCGCTGCCGGAAGTCTGTTGAGGATCACGCTGCCCTGCGTCGAGCCGATATCCAACTGCGACGTGTCGACCGTAACCGTCACATTCGCCCCCTCGGGTGGAAGCGGTCCGCTCGCGGGCGAGACGGTCATGAACGGTTTGTCCGAGGCGGCGCTGAAGGTGTCGCCGGTGGCGAGGGCCTCTTTGCCGGCCGTGACGATGCCAGGGATGAAGATCTGCTGCGTGATCGTGCAGTTCTGTGTGCACGGAGCGTGGGCGAGGTTGTAGTTCGGCAGGTTTGACGGCTGCGGCGCGGTGACGAGCATGCTCTGGCTCGTCGAGTAGTTCCCGAAGTTGCCGCCGCAAACGGGGGCGGCGTGCGCGCGGTAGTAGTAGCGCGTATCCGTCGTCACGGTGTGGGTGAACGTGCGCGACGGGGTGCCGCTTACGGAGAACGTCAGCGCGTCGCTGAAATCGGCCTTGGTCGCTTCCTGCAGTTCGTAGCGGGTGTCGAACTGGGCGTCGCCGTTCCACGAAACCGTGTAGGCCGACGCCGATGGGGCGGTCGGCGGAACGCTCATCGTCAGCTCGCGCGGGCCGCAGTTCACGGTGACGTTCACCGTGTTGCTGTTCGCGCTGCTGCACGGGCTCGATACCTTGACCCAGTACTGGGTGACACCGGTGTTCACCCCGGCCAGGGTCAGGACCGGGCCGGTGCCGCCGGGCACCGGGTTCGACGGATCGCCGGACAGGGCGCGGTACCACTGATAGGTGAGGGTGCCCGGGCCGGAGGCGAGGACGCTGAGCTTCGCCGTTCCGCCGGTTGTGATGACGGCATCCTGCGGCTGCGTCACGATGAGGGTTTGGCACTGCGGGATGGTGAGGATGGCCGTGGTGCTGTCGGTCGAGCCGCAGGTGTTGGTGGCGCGCACCCAGTAGCTCGTGGTCGTGGCGATCGGATCAGTGACGAGGATCGTGCCGAAGTTGAAATATTCGTCGGCGCCGACGATGACGGCGATGACCTGTTCGTCGGTGCCGCCGCCGATGATCGAGGCGGAGAACGCGATGGTCTCGCTCGCGGTCGCGGCGCGGCGAAGGAAGCGCGGGAAGTACTGCTGCACGCGGCGCGAGATCGCTTCATTCGAGTTGAGGATGGCCAGTCCTACGGTCGTCCGCGAGGAGCTGCCGAGCAGCGCGGCGAAGCCGCTCGCCTCCAGGGCCGAGGGGGAGCGTCCGAGGACGTCGTTGTAGATGCGGTTGATCCAGCCAGCGTTCGTGCCGCCGGCGAGGGAGAAGTATTCGGGCGATGCGGTGATCTGCGCTTCGATCTGCTCGTCGGTCAGGCTCGCCGCGAAGGCAGGCAACCAGAAGCTGATCTCCGCGGCCGAGGGCGCGCGGCGGAGGAACGTTGCATAGAAGCCGGTCAGGAGCCGCGTGCGATATTCGGCCGAGGTCAGCACAATGCTGGCGACGGTGCTGCGCGGCGTGCCGCCGGTGAGGAGACCGCCGAGGGTCGCCAGCCCCGCGGCGTCAGCCGGACGGCCGAGAAGGTCGAGGTAGATCTGGTTGATCCAGCGGTCGTTCGATGGGCCGCTGCCCGCCAGCGGCGTGGAGGTGTCGCCGGCGTTTCCCTTGTACCACTGGTAGGAGGTGGCGCCGGTGGCGAAGGCGATGAGGAAGGTCTGCGAGCCGGCGACCGCAATGCTGCTCGACGGCTGGATGGAGAACCCGGGCTTGTTGCAGGCGCCGGCGATGGAGATGGTGGCGACGTTGCTCATTGCGTTACCGCAGGCGTTGCTGATCATTACCCAGTAGGAGGTCGCCTGCGTCAGCCCGGGGGTGGTGAAGATGGGGCTGTTGGTGCCGACCGGATGACTGGTGTCGGCGTTGCTGGTGGCTTGGTACCACTGGTAGTTGAGCGGTCCCGAGCCTCCGGCACTTACCGTGAGTGTGGCGCTGCCGCCGGAGTTGATGGTCTGCGAGGCCGGCTGGGTGCTGACGGCCGGCGGGGTACAGGTGTTCTCCTGCGCGAAGACCGAGGTCGCCGCGCTGACGTTGCCGCAGTCGTTGTTGACCTTGACCCAGTAGTTCTTCGTGCCGGAGGGGATCGGCGGGGTGGTGAAGGTCGGGCTGTTGCTACCGACAGGGTGGGAGGTGACCGATGGGAAGCCTTCGAACCAGGCATAGGTGAAGGTGCCGTTGCCACCGGTGACGTTTGCCATCAGTGTAGCGGTGCCGCCGGCCGGGACGGCGCCGCCTCCGCTGATGGAGACGGAGGTGGGAGCGACGCACGGAGGGGCGACCGGACCGTTGCCATAGACAGTGTCGATCGCGTCTCGATCCCATTGCTGGAGGTTGGAGCCGAATCCCTGGTTCACGGGAAACGTCATGATTGCGTTACCGTCAGAAGGTGTGCCCTGGTTTGAGTGCCGGAGTCCGATGGCATGCCCCAACTCATGGGTGATCAGTGCTTCAAACTGGGCTGCGCCGACGGAAGCGCTCACGACGATATCCGCGTCGGAGATGGAGATGAACGTTTCTCCTTTGTAGTTGTGCTGAAAATTGCCTGAGCCGAGCATGCAGGCTTGGCCGCCGTCACACGTAGGGTCGGCCGGCGTCTGTCCGAGGTAGATGATGTTCAAACCGTCGTCGGCGAAAGGGGTTGTGTGCGAACCGGGCGGAGGCGCGCCGCCGCCGTTGAGAACGATGAATGCGTTTGGATCGTTCGTCCATGCAGCGAGGCCGCTGGCAATGTTCGACGCGGCGTTCGGTACGTTGGGGAGCGTGCCATTGACAAAGAACGTTACCGTCGCACCCGATTCGCCGCCCTGCCAACGGGCGCCGAGCGTATACGCCGATGCCGGCGGCGACGTGAGCGGTCTCGGGTGAAGTGAAGTTACGATGGGTGTAAGCGTCGTCGTGTAACGCTCGCTTGCCGCGTGCCCTTGCGCAGTCTCGCGTACGAACCTTTCGAACCCATCCGCCATCCTTGCAGGATCGTCACGCAACTCGGAAACCTCCCGCGTCACCACCGCTTCCCCGCGCGCGTTGCGCGTGAACGAGAACTTACCCATCGCCATCGACGTCGTGAAGTACGTCCCGTCGCTGCGCTTCTTCAGGAACACCATCACCCGCTCGCCGGGGGTGTACGTGGCCGAGTCGGAGATAAACGTGAATCGCGATCCAGCCGCACCGCCAAACTCGCTGACGGTGATCGTGCCTGCGGCCGTTCCTTTGAGCGTCTGCTCGACGTCGAGCCGGTAGTCGGTGACGACGTAGCCATCCGCCCGCACCCGCGACGCCGCGTCCCGCACCGCGGCCACGACGACGGACTCGGATCGGTCGACGAGTTGGCGGTCGCTGGTGGGCTGGAACACGGTGGCCGAGGCGGCGGAGGCAAGGAGAAACGCGACGGCGGTAACGAGTCGAATCTGCTTCACTGAGTGAGACCTCGCTTAGTTGGTTGCGGGGAGCGGACGGCTCGCCTGGTTTGGATTTGTTCCGCTACTTATTTGAATAACCGTGACATTGTAGTCAAAGCAATCTCATTCGGAAACTTGCCGGGCGCTGTGACGCCAGATACAACGGATTAGTGCCGTTAGCGGAGAATCCGTTTCATGTCCCGCTTCCTCATCTGCTTCCTAGCCTCGGCAGCCCTGGTCTCGGGCGCGGCCGCCCAGTCACCTCAACCAGGCGGCGCGCTCCCTCAGCCGCTTCCGCTTTTTCCCCTCACCAACTGGTGGAACACCGACATCAGCGCGGCCCCGGTCGATCCGAAGAGCGCGGCATACATCGGCGATATCGGCGCGACCCGCGGCATGCATCCCGATTTCGGCCCCGACAGCGGCGACCCCTCCGCGCCGATCTACGGCATGCCGTTCATCGTCGTCTCCGGCACGCAGCCGCTTCTCCCGGTGACGTTCGATTACGCCGATGAGAGCGACGTGTCCGCACCGGGCCGGCCGCCCGGCTATCCGATCCCAGAAGAGGCGAAGACCCAGCAGAAGTGGATCGAGGGAGGGCTGGCCGGCGGCGATCCGAATGCCGACGGCGACCGACACATGCTTCTGGTCGATCGCGATCACCGCATGCTCTACGAGCTGTACGCGCTGCATTGGACCGGCTCGCAATGGATCGCCGGCTCCGGCGCCACGTTCCTTCTCGACGCGAACGCGCGCCGGCCGGAAGGCTGGACGAGCGCCGACGCCGCCGGCCTGGCCATCCTGCCCGGCCTGGTGCGCTACGACGAGGCGTACGGCAGCGATCCGATCCGCCACGCCTTCCGTGTGACGGTGCGCCACTCGAACGGCTACGTCTATCCCGCCTCGCATCGCGCCGGCTCGACCAGCGGCGCGCTGCCGATGGGCGCCCGCCTGCGGCTGAAGGCGTCGAAGGACATCTCCGGCTTCCCCGAACCGCTGCGCCGCATCTTCCAGGCGATGAAGACCTACGGCCTGATCGTCGCCGACAACGGCACGGATCTGTATGTGACCGGAACCTACGACCCGCGCTGGGACAACGACATCCTCAACCCTGCGTTTGGTGCGATCAAAGGGAGCGACTTCGAGGTGGTGCAATTGGGGTGGCAGCCGTCGGCAAGGGTTGGCAGGGGGAGGGCGGTGCGGCATTGATGGCTGCCAAACGGAGCGCCGTCCGTCTCGGCGGCTGGCCCGGGGGCGTCTCGCCCCCGGTCTGGCAAGACTCCAGACATTTGCTCGTAATCCAACACCGGAGGCGAGACGCCTCCGGGCCAGCCGGCGAGACGCCAGCGCTCCGTTACGCGGCTTTCAGCCGCTCCGCAGTTACTTCGTCTTCCTCACGAACTCCGCGTCGATGCCGTGGATCCTCATCGACACCAGCTTCTCCACCGGGATGCCTGCGTAGCCGGCGCTCTTCAGATCGCGGATGTAGCTGGTCGAGACGCCGTGGATGCGCATCTGTACGATCTGGTCGGCGGTTAGGTTGGGGTAGCCGAGGTCGCGAAGCTCGCGGACGTAGTCGACGGAGGCACCGTGGATGCGGAGTTTGACGAGATTGTCGGACTCGAGGTCGCGGACGCCGAGCTCTTTCATCCCCTTGATGAACTCCGGTGAGACGCCGTGGATGCGGAAGCGGACCAGCGCCTCGCCGTCGGGTTTGTATCCGAGGGCGTTGAGCTCGCGCACGAACTGCGGTGTGGCGCCGTGAATGCGGAAGGCGACGTATCGGTTGAGATCTTCGCGGTAGCCGAGCGACTGCATTTCCCTTATGAATGACGCCGAGACGTCGTGAATGGCGAGGGAGAAGAGACGCTCGTCGTCGAGCTCACTCGCCTCGACGCCGAGTCCGTGCAGCGTGGCCGCGTACGAGGCGTTGGGCTCGAAGGTGAAGCGGCCGACGCCGTCGCCGTGGAGGAATGAGCCGGTGAAGTGAAGCGTGCCGGCATCGCGCACCAGCCGGAAGTCGACCGGCGTGTCGGCGCTGGAATCGATCTGCGCCGCGGTGAGGCCGGTGAACGCTGTCCGCTCGATCGGATGGCTGTTCTGGTTGTGATCGCTGATGAGATCGATCTGCATTCTGCCGTCGTTGCGTTGCGAGAGATGCCACGCCCCGTGCTGTGCGGCGCGCGCGGTGAAGGCGGCCAGGAAGAAGATGGCGATGGCTAGGGCACGGCGCATGGTGTTGTCTCCTTGTTGACGGGGTCTCGCGGTCTCGCGGTTACGAGGTCTCGCGGTGTATGGGCTCGCGGTCGCGGGATTGCCGGTCAAACACCGCGAGACCGCGCAACCCCGAGACCGCGAGACCGCTACATCACTTCACCTTGTACTTCGCCAGATCCCGAATGAAATCGGCATTCACGCCCATCGCGGCCATCCGGACCAGATCCTTGACGGAGAGGTTGGTATAGCCGGCGTCATGGAGCGATTTGATGAACTCGGGGTTGACACCCTGCGCGCGGAGCTCGACGAGCTCGTTCGGTGTCAGGTTGCGGTAACCGGCATCGGCGATCTGCTTGACGTAGGCGGGGGAGACGCCCACGGCCCGAAGGTTGGCGAGCTGTTTCGTGGTGAGATTGGCGTAGCCGGCCGCGCGCATCTGGGCCGCGTACTCTCCGGTGACGCCGATGGCGCGCAGCTCGGTGACGTTGCGGGCGCTGTCGAATTTGATCCCGGCATCGCGAAGGGCGCGGATGTATTCGGGAGTCACGCCGACGGCCTTCATCTCCGCGATCTCGTCGAGCGAGAGCTCGCCGAGTCCGGCACCGCGCATCGTGTCGATGTAGGCCGGGGTCACGCCCGCGGCACGCAGCTCGATCAGATCGTCGACCGTGAGCTTCCCCCCTTCGCCGATGTGCCGGCGTTTGCGGCCGTCCGGCCGCGGGGTGGTGGGGACGCCTTCGATGTCGCTGAAATCGAGGTTGGCGAGGGCGCGCATGGCCGCCCTCGGCGCCGCGATCGCGACCATCGGCGCGGTTACCGATACCCTCGGCGTGGCGACCGCTACCCTCGGCGCGGCCATTGCCACCATGGGCCGAATCCTCTGCGTCATGGCGATGGCAGGGGCGACGTTCGTGACGATACCGTCGGTCACTCCATCCACGATCCCATCAGCCACGCCATCGGCAATTCCACCAGGTACGCCGCCGGCGATTCCACCTGGTATGCCGCCGGCAATTCCGCCGCGAATGCCTCCCGGAATGCCGCAGATGACGCGCGGAGCGATGGCCGGAGTGGGCGGATCCGGCGGTTCCGGAACTCCCTCCGCCTCGGGTGCCTCGGCATCCGAGTCGTCATCCGCTTCCGCGGTCTCGGCTTTCACGTCGACCGTGGTCTGTGAGACCTGCGGCTTCGGCGTGTCCGCTTTCTGCTGCTGTCCGCGGAGAGGGAGCGACGGCGCGATCAGGAGCGCCAGGAGCACGGTGAGGAGCGCGGCCCCGGCGACGAAGCGCGAAGGGGCATTCGGCGATTCGATGCGCGTACCGGCCAGACGGCGGATGCGGCCGATGAGCGAGCCGCCGTTGGCGGCCACGAAGGCCTGGGCGTCTTCGACGCGCAGCTCTTCGAGCCGGGTGAGGGCGCGGGCGTAAACCAGCGGCTTGCCGGAAACGGAGACGGCGACGTCATCGCAGCAGTGCTCGCGCTCGACGCGGATGCGGTGCGAGATCCACCACACGGCCGGATGGTAGAAGAGGAGCGTTTCGACGACAGCCTGCATCAGGTTGACGAAGAAGTCGTTGCGGCGGACGTGGGCCAGCTCGTGCGCCAGGATCATCTCCATCTGTTCGGTGGAGAGGCCGGTCAGCGTCGCCGCCGGCAGGAGGACGACCGGACGCAGCCATCCGATGACCGTCGGAACTTCCACCGCCGCCGATTCCAGGAGCTGTACGACGCGCCGCAGTTTGAGCGCATGCGCCAGCCGGCTGGCCGCGCGCTGCCACTCGGGAGCGGCGCCGGTGGCGTTCCGTTTGGCGATCGCATGCGCCCGCAACCATCCGAAGAGCAGACGGATGGAGAGGAAAAGGACGCCGGTCAGCCAGACCAGGACGATCTGGGGAAGATGGGATTTGGCGAAGGTGGCGAGAGTGGTGAACCGGTTATCGGTTGTCAGTTGTCGGTTGTCAGAGTCGAGGGGTTGGAGAGTTGCGTCCTGAGTTGGTGAGGCGCTCAGGGCGACGTTGCTCGCGTCGCTCCGACCCCCGACTCCCGACTCCCGATCCCCGTCATAGAAACGATATGCGGTCGCCGCTCCGAGCACGACGAGCAGCGCCAGGGCGCCGCAGGAGGCAAGGTAGCGGGCGTTTGCGCTCTGGCGCGCGAGGAGAGCCAGGGTCGCGGCGAGGATGGCGGCGACGAGCACTCCCTGCCAGAGGAGGTGGAGGAGAGCCCAGCCGATGGCCTGAGCCAGAGGAGTGCCGAGGAGTGTGCCGATTCCGTTCATCGCGATTCTCCTTCAAGAGTGTCGAGCAGCTCGCGGATGGCGTTCAGCTCGGCGGCGTTCGCTTTTCTTCCCGATAGAGCCTGCATGACCAGCTTGGTCGCCGAACCGCCGAAGGCGCGCTCGGCCAGATCGGCCAGCAACTGTCGCTGCGTCTTCTGTTCGCCGTAGCGCGATTGGTAGACGTGCGCACGCTCGCTCTCGTCGCGGACGACGAGCCCCTTCTCGGTCATGATCTGCAGGAGTTTGAGGATGGTGGTGTAGCCGGTGGAGCCATCCTTGTTGAGCTGTTCGTGGACGTCGCGGACGGTGCTCGGTCCGCGCTCCCACAGCACACCCAGGATGGCCAGTTCGGCGTCCGTCGGTCGTGGTGGTTGTCGGTCGGTCATGGTCATTTCCTCTTGTACGCAAGCAATCATACGAAGTTTTTCGTTGATGTCAACGAAGAGTTTCGTAATGGAGAGGAAGGGAGTCTCGATCGGAGCGCCGTCCGTCTCGGCGGCTGGCCCGGCGGCGTCTCGCCGCCGGCCTGGCAAGTTTCCATACAGTGGCTCGTAAGCCGACACGGAGGCGAGACGCCTCCGGGCCAGCCGGCGAGACGCCAGCGCTCCGGATGCGAGCTCCTATCGGCTCGGCATCACAAACGTCCGTCGCGCGAGCTCCGAATCGAGCGTGGCGCGGTCGTAGTAGCGGTCGAGGATCGATGGTTTCCAGACGAGCAGGTCGGCGTTCTCGTCGGCGAACGATTCGAAATCGGCGGCCGAGGTGCGCTGCATCCGTTCGTGGATCAGGAGGAGGTAGGCCCAGGTGATCGTCTCGTGGTAGAGCCCGGGGTTTCCGTTCGCGGCGGCGAAGCGTTTGAGAGATGCGGTGAAGCGGGTCAGGGCATCGAGCGGCGGTCGGTCGCGGAGGTAGATCCAGGCCAGGCGGACGTGGTCGCGGTGGTGGAAGCTCTCGTTCGGAAGGGTGCAGCGCTCGAAGGCGTCCGCGAATTCGCGATCGGTCATGAGGCCCTTCCTTTCGACGGTCTTCGTTTCGCCGGCTCTTCGATGAGCTTGTGCGAATCGGCGGCGGTGAGGGTCAGGCCGTAGATCTTCTTCAGCTCGGCGATCTTCTTCAGCGACTCCCGCCCGAACGGCGCCTTCCCTTCGAAGGCATGCAGCACGATCCCTTCGATGAGATCGCCGAGCGACATGTCATGCACCTCGGCCATGGCCTTGAGGACTTTGAGGATTCTCTTCTCGATGCGCATCCCGGTCTGGGCACGTTCGATTGTTTGTACCATGGTATGAGTGTACCACGGTAGGAACGAGGTCGCGAGGTCTCGGGGTTGCGGGGTCTCGCGGTGGTTGGTTGCAAGGTTGCTGGGTTGCAAAGTTGCTGATCAGTAGGTGTCAGTCTTCAGCAACTCAGCAACCAAGCAACTCAGCAACTCAGCCACCGCGAGACCGCGCAACCCCGAGACCCCGTAACCCAGCAACTCAGCAACCCAGCAACCTACAAACGCAACAACCCGTCCAGCACATCATCCTTCTCCCGCCACATCCCGTCCATCCACACCTTCAGTTCCTCGCGCTCGGGACCGGGGCGGGTGACGGCGGGATCGAAAAAGTGCGGGAGTGGGTTGACGCGGCGGGCGTGGATGATGATCTTCGGGATGCGGCCGCCGATGAACCGGCCCATGGTGACGTCGTTGTCGGGCGGGTAGGCGAGCGTGACGTCGTAGATGGCGTCGAGCTGATCGCCGAGGGAGGCCAGGACGAAGGCGATGCCTCCGATGCGTGGGCGGAGGAGGTGGCGGTAGGGGGACTCCTGTTCCTCGTGTTTCGCTTTCGTGAAGCGCGTTCCCTCCAGGAAGTTCAGCACGGCCACCGGGAAGTTGCGGTAGCGCTGGCAGGCCTTGCGCGTCGTCATCAGGTCCGTGCCGCGCTTTTCGGGATGCTTCTCCAGATACTCCGGCGTGTAGCGCCGCATGAATGGAAACTCCAGCGCCCAGCAGGCCTGTCCCACGATCGGCGTCCAGAAAAGCTGGCGCTTGAGGAAGAAGCGGATGAATGCGGCCCGGCCGTGGAAAGCGCGGAAGAGGGCGAAGATATCGACCCAGGAGAGGTGATTGGCGACGATGAGGTAGCGCCCCTCGGGCGTGACATCGTCGCCGATGCCGTCGATCTCCCATTTCGTCGGCAGCATCAGGTCGAAGATCCGGTCGTTGCCGGCCACCCAGCGCGTGGCCAGCCAGGCCAGCATCAGGATCACGCGCGTGCGGGCGCGGCTGCGCGGCGCGGTGATGTGGATGGCGAACTTCACCACGCCGAGGAGGACGATGCATGTGCCCCAGAACGCGGCGTTGAGGGTGAGGAGAAGGAGGGTAAGTGGGGCGCGGATCATGGCTTTCGGGAGGGGGTCGGAGTTCGCAGGGTCCTGATCAGCCGCACGATGCCGATCATTGCAGCACATCCGGAGGTCACGAAGAGCGCGGCACGCCAGTCGGGCTCTTTCCATCCGCCGAAGTCGAGGGCGGTGGCCACGACGCCCATCGCCAGTGCGCTGATCAGCGCCGTGAACAACTCGCCGATCCAGCCGGCCGGGCGTGCGTAGGGGACGCGCCGGACGACGAAGAAAACCACCAGCGCGCAGCCCGACCAGAGGGCGATTCCCATCGGCGGCTGAGGTTAGCACGCCTTTCGCATCAGGCGGACTCGAGGAGTCTCGCGCATGATGACCGAAGCGACGACGAACACCAACGCAGCGAACCACAAGATCCTCGCCATCGAAGATGATCCCGACGTTCTCGCTCTCTACAAGTCCTACCTTCAGAAGCGCGGCTACGAGGTTCTCTCGGCGACGGGCGCCACCGAAGGGATCTCCCTCCTGCTGCGCAATCCCGACACGCGCCTCATCCTGCTCGACCTCAATCTTCCCGGCGGCATGAGCGGCGAGGAGTGGATCGCCTGGTACGTCGCTCAGGGAAAGAAGACGCCGGTGGTCGTGGCCTCAGGGAAGGGCGACATCCTGACCATCACCAAAGGGAACAACCGTACCGCCGCCCTCACCAAACCGTTTCACATGGAGGAGCTGCAGGAGCTGATCGAGGTGCTGCTGGCCGACGACTGGCACGAGCAGGTGAGTGAGGACAAGAAGATGCATTGATGTAACCGGAGCGCTGGCGTCTCGCCTCCGGTGTTGGATTACGATCAACAGTATGGAGTCTTGCCAGGCCAGCGGCGAGACGCCGCCGGGCCAGCCGGCGAGGACGCCAGCGCTCCGGTTCCTAACCGTCGTTGCCAATCGCCTCTACCGGACAATTATCCAGTGCATCCTTCGATAATGTCTCCTCATCCGGCGTTTCCGGCTGCTTGTAGACGTAGGAGAATCCCTCCTCGTCGTTGCGCTGGAAGTTGGCGGGGGCGGTCTCCCGGCAGAGGTCGCAGTCGATACATTGCGTGTCGACGTAGTATCGCCCGAGTGCCTGTCCCGGCACGCGATCGTTTGGATCAGCCATTCGTGTTTTGTCTCCCGTGGGCGCCGCGAGCCGCGACGTTTCGCAGGCACGGGGCGCGCATTGTAGCGCGCGCGATCATCGAGTCAAAGCAGGAGGTCGCATGAAAAGATTTCTGATTGCCGTGGCTGCTCTCGCCCTTTCCGCGGGCGCGCTCGCGCAATCGTCACCACCGCCTCCCGATACCGTCAGCGTCACCGGCACCGGCCGCGTCCGTGCGGCGCCGGACCGTTTCTCGTTCAACGTCTCGGTGCAAACGACCTCGCCGACGGTCGAGGAAGCGGTGAATGAGAACAACACGAAGGTGGCGGCGGTCATCGCGGCGCTGAAGAAGGCCGGAGCAACGGCCGACGAGATCCAGACCTCGAATTTCTCCATCTATCCACAGCAGGACTACAGCCAGCAACAGCAGGGGAAACTGCCGCGCGTGGTCGGTTATCAGGTCTCGAACAGCATCACCGTGACAAAAAAACAGGTCGCCGACGCCGGCCGTCTTCTGCAGGTTGCCATCGCCGCCGGCGTGAATCAGACGTCGGGCCTTTCGTTCTCCGTTTCCGATACCGCGCGCGGCCGCGACGAAGGGCTGCGGGCAGCATTCGCGGACGCCCGCGCCAAGGCCTCCCTCCTCGCCCAGGCCGCCGGCCGCTCCCTCGGCCCGGCCATGATCATCAACGAGATCGGCTCGATGACCCCCCAGCCGCCCCGGCCGATGGGCGTCCGCGCCATGGCCGCCGTCGTCGCCGAGCCGGTGCCCGTCGAGAGCGGAACGGAGGAGCTGATGTTTACGGTGTCGGTGGTGTTTTCGATGAGGTAGGGTGGGGTTGCTGGGTTGATACGTTGCTGGGTTACCAAGTACGGCGCCCTGGAAGAGAGTGTCCAATCAGAATTAAGGCGGCAAGGCTGGCTTGAGAGTAGCCTGAACGTACGCAGTTTACGGTCGGAGCGCTGGCGTCTCGCCGGCTGGCCCGGCGCGCGTCCCGCCGCCGGGGGTTACCGCGAGTGTTGGAGTCTCCGTTCAGAGTTTGGACCTGACCCTCGGCTCCAGTTTTCTAAGGCCATCCCATGTATGACGCCCGCTTTGCCCCGGCTCCCGTCGCATCAGTGGTGACCGTAGCAGTCAGGGGAGGGGCGGTAGCCTTTGGAGATTGCCGCCGTTCGTTGCATTGGTTTGGCAGTCGTCGGAGCCGCGCAATTCGACCGGTAGTAAAGCTTCGTGAGTGCATCTGCGAGAACGGTTACGCGCGGGATTGTTGAGGGCGCCGCTTGAGAAGCCTGTTTCTTCGTCGGTGCAGACGCCGTCTGAGTGGGCCATCGGAGACGAACATCGATCAGTCTCGGCTCTGAAGGCGAGTCCGGTCGATTCGCATCAAGGTCGGTTTCGTGAAGTGACGGAGTGCCTGAGCCGGGTGCCGATCGCACGTAACTGTTGACGTACGTTCCGTCCTTTCGGGTGTAGCCATGTACGTTGACACTGCCGCTATGCAACCCGCCGGATCCACCGCTCTTGCCGCCACCGCCGCGTCCGGATGCGAAGGTCGAGAAGGCGAACACGAACATCACGATGACGATTGCGCTACGGTGTATCACACTCATGGGTTCTTCCTTTCTCGCTCTCGCGAGCCGATCTGTTACCCGTGACCCCTGAATACGCTCGTGAGAAAACCAGCAAACGTGAAAGCCAAGAACAGGATGATCAATAGAGCCGGAATTGATGCGAGTGCCCACTTGACTATGAAGCCAACCATTGACGCAAACGGCATTTCAAGATCGACCACCACGACAGGGGTCACTTGCATCTGTCTTCCACGAACATTGAAGTTCATCGTGGCCGAGCCTTGCGGTGTCGATACGTCGGCGATCGCCAAGTCGGGCACCTCGCGTGCCGGACGCCATGTCTGTGCAATCGGACTCCAGACCTCATCGTCGTAACGAACGTTCCCGATTCGAGCCCAATCCTGAAGCATGTCAAACCCGGTCATACGCCATTCTTTGTTGCCTCGCTTCAGGAGCCATCGATCTGAGTTCATGAGATCCCTTTCCGAATGTGACCGAGCGGCTGTTGCTGCTTGATTCTCAGAGAAAACAACTAAGTTGTGACTCGTAGCGCGGGTCGTAGCACGGCATCTGCGCCGGGATGCTGCATATCGACAGGTAGAAAAGACACGGTTTCGATGCACAAGTGGCGCATCGAGTGTCGCCGCAGGCTGTCAAGGTCGTCGTCCGCCTTCTTCGCGAACAGCGGGAGGTAACAGCACGCGGGACGGAGGGTCTGCGCGTCGCGGTGATCACTCCGATCACGCCGTGAATCGTCCGCGTGCACACTGAATCGACACGATCGCAGGCGCGAGTGACGAATTTCAGTTCCAACGCCGGCTATGGAAGGAACGCAAATCGCCAAAACTGGGTAAGTCGGCGGACTCCGGGAGTCCATTAGTGGCCTCCACGAGTCCACTAGTGGCCTCCGCGAGTCCACTAGTGACCTCCACGAGTCCACTAGTGACCTCCACGAGTCCACTAGGTGGCCTCCACGAGTCCACTAGTGACCTCCACGAGTCCACTAGTGACCTCCACGAGTCCACTAGTGACCTCCACGAGTCCACTAGTGACCTCCACGAGTCCACTAGTGACCTCCGCGAGTCCACTAGTGACCTCCGCGAGTCCACTAGTGACCTCCTGGAGCCCACCAGTGGACTCCGGGGGTGCGCCGCATCTCCCGAAATTTGTGGTCAGCCGCAGCGGCGAGCCCTTTCGGCTCCGTTCGTGGCAGGTTGCCGCCGAGACAGCCGGCGAGGACGTCAGCGCTCCGCCGCGAACGCCACCAGAACGGGGCGATCGGCTGTTGCGGTCTCGCGGTCTCGGGGTGTTCGGCTTCACACGCCCGCGTTTGCTACCTGAACACCCCGAAACCCCGCAACCGCGAATCAGTCCCCCGAGATGATGTTCCCCAGCACATCGCCCGCGAACCCACCTAATCCTTTCGACTCATCCTGGTGGTGTCCGCCCGCGGCGGCCATGAGGCGGCTGGCCAGCCTGCTGAATGGCAGCGTCTGCAGGACCACGTGTCCCGGACCGGTGAGCGTGGCGTAGAAGAGACCCTCGCCGCCGAAGAGGGCGTTGCTGAAGCCGCCGACGAACTGGATGTCGTAGGCGACCGTATCGGCCATCGACACGATGCAGCCGGTATCGACGCGAAGCTGCTCGCCCGCACTGAGATTGAACTCGAGCATGTTGCCGCCGGCGTGAAGGAAGACCAGACCCTGGCCGCTGATCTTCTGCAGCAGAAAGCCTTCGCCGCCGAACAGGCCGGCGCCGAAGCGCTTGGTGAAGGCGACGCTCAGGTCGACGTTGCCGATGGCGCAGAGGTAGGCGTTGCGCTCGGCGAGAATGGTGGTGTTGTTGAGCTGGATGGGGAAGATCTTTCCCGCGATCGGATTGGCCAGGGCCATGTGCGCGCTGGCGGTTTCGCAGCGGAAGACGCTCATGAAGAGCGACTCGCCGGCCAGGAACTTGCGCATCAGCCCTTTCATCAGACCGCCGGTCATCTTCGCCTGCAGGTCGATCCCCGGTCCCATGTAGAGCATCGATCCCGCCTCGGCGTAGATCTCTTCGTTCTGGTGCAGCGTGATCTGCAGCGCCTGCATCACGTCGCCGACGATTTTGTATTCCATGGATGGTCCCTCCGTGGGGTGGATTTTGTCATGGCAGGGGTCTCGCGGTCTCGCGGTTGCGCGGTCTCGGGGTTGCTGGGTTGCTAAGTTACTGGGTTGCTAAGTTCCTGGTGTAGTGACTCAGCAACTCAGCAACCCAGCAACTCTTCAACCGCGAGACAATGCATCCCGTGCTTCGTACCGTACCAATCCCCCTCCTCGATGCGCTTTCGCAGCTCTATCCCGACTCGTCGCGGACGACACTGCGGCAGATGCTGCAGAACGGGCGCGTGCGGGTGAACGGCGACACGGAGAAGGATGCCAGGCGCGTCGTTGATCCGGACGAGATCCTCGAAGTGATCGCCAGGTCCGATCAACGCGTCCTCCCTCCCGGAATCGCCATCCTTCACGAGGACCGCGACGTCATCGTCATCCTCAAGTCACAGGGACTTCTGACGGTGGCGACGGAGCGGGAGCGCGAGGCGACGGCGCAGGCCTATCTGAACGCCTACCTCGGCAGCGCCGGTGAGGATCGCGTGCAGGTGGTCCATCGCCTCGACCGCGATACCTCAGGCGTCCTCGTTTTCGCCAAGAACTTCTTCGCCCGCGAACGGCTCAAGGAACAGTTCATGATCCACAGCGTCGAGCGGATCTACGTCGCCATCATCGAAGGGGCCATCGATCCGCCGGAGGGGACGATCGAATCGAACCTCTTCGAGCAGCGCGACCTGAAGATGGTCAGCGTCGACGTGCATCCCGACGCCAAGCACGCCGTGACGCACTACCGGACCATCGCCGTGAAAGGACCGTTCTCCATGCTCGAGGTGACGCTGGAGACGGGGAGAAAGAACCAGATCCGCGCCCACCTCGCCGAGGCCGGCCACCCTGTCGCCGGCGACAAGATGTATGGAGCGAAAACGAACCCGCTCGGCCGCCTCGGCCTCCACGCCAAGCTCCTCGGCTTCGATCATCCCACCAGCGGGAAACATCTGGTGTTCACGGCGGCGCTGCCGAAATCGTTCCGCGATGTGCTGCGCTGAGGCGCGTTGTCTGCGGCTTCGCCGCGTTGTCGGTTGTCTGCGCGCTGCGGCGCGCGTGGTCCGTAATTGGGCTTGTCGGTTGAGCGGCGGTTGGTGAGCGGCTGACCGAGGTCGTCGACTCTGTTGACTGACAAACCCATAGCATAGTTACTGTCCACGCGCCGCAGCGCAGCCAACCGACAACGCGGCGAAGCCGCAGACAACGCGCGAAGCGCCGTTACCCGAACGATACCGCCAGCTTCGATCCCTCTTCGCGGTGGATCGTGTCGACGAAGCGGATGTTGTTCGTCTTCAGCGACATGAATAGCGATGAGGTGCGGATGCCGCCGCCGAAGAAGCGGACGCCGCGCAGCAGGTCGCCGTCGGTGACGCCCGTGGCGCAGAAGATGATGTCGTTCCCCGAGGCCAGTTCCGCCGTGTCGTAGACCTTGTCGCCGTCGACGTAGCCCATCGACTTCAGTCGCTCTTCCTGCCACTTCTCCAGCGGTTTGAGGCGTCCCTGCATCCGGCCGTTGAGGCAGCGCATGGCCGCCGCGGTCAGGACGCCTTCCGGCGCACCGCCGATGCCCATGGCGGCGTGGATGCCGGTACCGCGCACGGCCGCGGCGATGCCGGCGGAGAGGTCGCCGTCGGTGATCAGCTTGATGCGTGCACCCGCTTCGCGGATCTGGGCGATGAGGTCGTGATGCCGTTCGCGGTCGAGCACGACGATCGTCAGTTCATCGACGTCCCTCTGAAAGGCCTCGGCGATCTGATTGAGGTTCTCGTGCACCGAGTTGGTCAGGCTGACATAGTCCGCCGCGGTCGGGCCGACGACGATCTTGTCCATGTAGACGTCGGGGGCGTTGAGCAGGCCGCCCTTTTCCGACGCCGCCAGGACGGCGATCGAGTTCGCCGAGCCGGTGGCGCAGAGGTTCGTCCCTTCGAGGGGATCGACGGCGATGTCGATCTCGGGATAGATCTCTCCCTCCGTCCAGCCGCGGCCGAGCGGCTCGCCGACGTACAGCATCGGCGCCTTGTCCCGCTCTCCCTCGCCGATGACGACGGTGCCGCGCATCTTGAGCCGGTTCAGCTCTTCGCGCATCGATTCGACGGCAACCTGGTCGGAGTACTTCCGTTTGCCGTAGCCCATCGTCCGGGCGGCGGCGATGGCAGCTTTTTCGGAGACACGCAAAAAACCGATCTCGAGACTGGATTCCATGACACTCCGTTCCTGCGGAATTTGGCGGCGCAGACTCTAGCAGAATCCGCGGGACGGAGGTGTGCGGGATGGCACTCATTCGACGATGACCGTCATCTTCATATTGCCGTGTCCGGATCCGCAGTAGTGGTCGCAGATTGCCGGGAAGGTGCCGGCGGTGTCGGGCGTGATGGTCTTCTCGGCCGGTTTTCCGAGGTCGGCGTCGAGATCGAGCCCGAGCGGCTTGACGAGAAAACCGTGGGCGCGGTCGCTGCTGACCACGCGGATGGTGACGCGCTCGCCGCGTTTGAGCGTGATCTGCTTCGGGTTGAATTCGAACTTCTTTGCGCTGATCTCGACCACGCGGGGGGTTGGCTCCTGCGCCAGGCTGAGCTGCGTTGCGGCGATGAGGGCGATGACGGCAGTGATGACGACCAGTGTGCGTTTCACAGGCTTTCTCCTACTTTGAGCAGTTGTTGAATTCCTTCCGTGCCGGAGAGCTCGCGAAGCGAGAGCTCGACGTCATTGATGCCGGCGGAGAGCGCACGCGAAGCGGTCGTGCCGCTGATCGTGCGGATTCCGAGGTTCTTGAACGGCTGTTGCGGGTTGAAGGGGAGCGGCTTCTTCTCGGCCACTGACGGATCGGGAAAGGCAAAGATGAGCGAGCGCGCCGCGTGGTGCTGGGCGTGGCCGATCGTTTTGTGATCTTCGCGATGAATGTGGCCGTAGAGGACGGTCACGTTCTCGTACGGCGCCAGGACGTTCATCACCGCATCGCCGTCCGAGGTGAACCACTCCCAATCGGGCTTGAGGTCGAAGAGCGGCCGATGGGTGAAGACGACGATCGGCGCCGTCTTCGGGAATCGGGACAGATCCTTCTTCAGCCAGGCGATCTGTTCGTCGCCGACGATCGGCTTCCCCTGCGACACGTTGTCGAGTGCCACGAAGTGCGCTCCGCGGTGATCGAACGAGTAGTGCGTCTCGCCGAAGTTCTCGCGAAACAGGACCCCTCCGTCGAGCGCGGCGTCGTGCTCGCCCGGCACACGCATCTGCTTCTTCACCCGAAGGCGGCCGCTGATCTCGCGGAATGCCTTGAAGCGTTTCGCGTGCTCGGCCGGATCGTCGCTGTCGTGGGTGAGGTCGCCGGTGAAGAGGATCAGCTCCGGCTGCGGATCGAGGGCGTTGACGACGTCGACGGCCCGCTCGAAGGCCTTGGTGCCGAGTGGATCGGGTGGCCCCTGAAAGCCGACATGGGTATCGCTGAGCTGCACGATGGAAAACGCTCCGGGTGCTTCTCCGTTCTGTTTGCGGCCGAGGCCGGCCATCAAGGCTCCACGCGCCGTTCCTGACAGCGGGGAGAACTGCAACAGTGCTCCCGCGCCGATCGACATTGCGGAAATGCGCATGAATGCGCGGCGGTCGAAATCGTTCTTCATGATTTGTCCTTTCTGAGGTGTGGAACTGGCGGCGGGCTTTTTTCATCCATTCGCCGGTTACATGAGGTAGAAGTGCTTCGAATGACGCAGGACCCGGCTGACCCGCGGGCAGGGTTCGAGGAGCTGGCTATGCCGCTCTTCGAGCCGCTGTACAACTACGCCCGCTGGCTGACGCATGATCCGATCGAAGCGGAGGACCTCGTGCAGGAGACCTATCTGAAGGGATTGCGCGGCTTCGGCTCGTTCGCGCCGGGGACGAATTTCCGCGCCTGGATGTACCGCATCCTCCGCAACACCTTCCTGACCTCGCGTAGCGGCCTGCGCGCCGTGCCGCCGCTCTCGATCGACGAAGATCCCGATACCTACGAGCAGCTCAGCGTGGAGGAGACTCCGGAGTCGCTCTTCCTCGCGCGCGTCGACAGCGAGATGTTGCGCCAGACGATGGAAGCGTTGCCGCTGCCGTTCCGCGAGGTGCTGGTCCTGTCGGACGTCGAGAACATGAGCTACCGCGAGATTGCCGAGACGCTGTCGATCCCGATCGGAACGGTTACGTCACGACTCATCCGCGCGCGGCAGAAGGTGCGCAACACCCTGCGAGGCGACCGATGAACCGACATCTGACAGCCGAGGAGATCGAGCAGTACGCGGATGGGGAGGTGGAGGCTGCCGAGCACCTTCACGAATGTGCATCCTGTGCGAGCGCGGCCCTGTCGGTGATGCAGATGAAGCGCGCCCTCCGCGCCATGCCGCGTTTCACGCCGCCGGCCGCGTTGCGTGCACGCGTGCTTGCCCGCCCGCCGCGCCGGTCTTACACGGCCCGGTGGCTCGCAGCCGCCGCGATTCTCGCGCTGGTCGTCGCCGGCGGCGCGCTCTGGCGCACGCGCGACGCGATGGCCGGCCAGCTCGTCGACCTCCACACAACCATCCTCGCCAGCGCGAACCCGGTCGACGTCCTCTCGACTGATCGCCATACCGTCAAGCCATGGTTCGAAGGGAAGCTCCCCTTCGCCGTCGACGTCCCCGATCTCGCCCCGCCCTTCCACCTGATCGGCGGACGCGTCATCTACTGGCGCGGCCAGCAGGGCGCCTATCTATTGATCGGCAAAGGAGCCCACCGGGTCTCGCTCTTCGTCTTCCCCAACGACGCCGTGCCGCGCGCGATCGAATCGCACGCGGGGATGACGATCGTCGTCTGGCGGGCGAGGGGACTGGCGTACGTCGCGGTGGCCGATGTTCCGGCGGAGGATCTACAACCGTTGCGGCAGGCGTTCGCGAGGGATTGACTATTCGTCCGGTTCCCACGGACGCTGCCACCACTCCGGCGTCTCCCCGCGCTGCAGGCGCAGCGCGTAATCGATCCGCTGCAGCTCCATCACCTGACGCACCTTCTCCGGCAATGACAACGCGCGATATGCCGCGTGAAGCGCGCGCTTCGACGCATAGATCGACTCCAGCAGTTCTTCGGTAGGGCGCGCCGGCATGTTCAAAACTCCAGATGGAAACGGGTCATCAGATCGCCAAGCAATGATGCATCAATGTTGCCTTCATCGCGAAGCACCGCAGCACGTTCGCGCCGCTGACGCGTTCGCGCGGAACCGTGCAGGTACATCGCGATCAAGTACTCCGGCCGCACCACGCGAATGGTCGTATCGCCGAACTTCAGCGTTGCCGCGCTCTCGATGGCCTCGTCGGTGAGAGCGCCAGGCGAGACCAGAAACTGTACCGGTATCTCGCCAATCACGACATGCTCCGCGAGCATGCCGTAGCCACGCTTCTTGGCCCACTCGTAGATTGGAGCGAGCGACACGATGATGCCCTCCGCCTGAGGAAGCGAGACCAGAACATCGAGATCGTACGTGGCGATCGCTTCCACCCAGAACCCCTGAGCCATCCCGCCGGCCACGGCGTAGTCGGCGATCACGCCGTCCTCTTTCATCGTATTCAGCGCGCGCAGCGCGGTTTCGAAGGAGGCCATGCCGCGGACATTCTCCTCGGAAAACGGGCAACGCCCAACCGCCGCTGCGTCGGAGCGCTGGCGTCTCGCCAGCTGGCCCGCAGGCGTCCCGCGCCTGCGTTCTTTCGACATCGCCACAAAGTTGGCGCTTGCCGGACAAGGTGCGCTCGTCCCGAGTGTCAGACCTCGGTTTTCGCACCTGGGCAGCGTCTTCAAGAGTGGGGAATAAAGTACTGCTGATCGCGACCGCTCACGTGAGCCGTTGCAAGTGCCCGTGTCTCAATGGGTTGCAAGACAGCCAAAGAGATCCACTCGTACAATCCCCTGCTTCGCGAAGCAGAAAGTCAGCTTCACGAAGCAGAAAGTTAGCTTCGTGAAGCAGAAAGTTAGCTTCGCGAAGCAGAAAGTTAGCTTCGCGAAGCAGAAAGTTAGCTTCGCGAAGCAGAAAGTTAGCTTCGCGAAGCAGAAAGTCAGCTTCGTGAAGCAGAAAGTCAGCTTCGTGAAGCAGAAAGTCAGCTTCGCGAAGCAGAAAGTCAGCTTCGCGAAGCAGAAAAGCTAGCTTCGCGAAGCAGAAAGTCAGCTTCGCGAAGCAGAAAAGTTAGCTTCGCGAAGCAGGAAAGTCAGCTTCGCGAAGCAGAAAGTTAGCTTCGCAGAGCAGAGAAGTTGCTCCCCAGAGCAACCAAGCTGCTCCCTGTGCGTTTGGACGTTTTGCCGGCGAAGCCGGCTTGAGATCGTAGCCCCCGGTTTCAACCGGGGGTTTCGAGGTCGCCCCCGGATTGCAAGCCCGCTTTAGCGGGCGACAGAATCCGAGGTGCATTCCGCCGGGACGTCCGCACGTGCCTGCTCTGTCGCCCGCTAAAAGCGGGCTCGCAATTTGGGGACGACCATGAAACCCCCGGTTGAAACCGGGGGCTACGATCTCAAGCCGGCTTCGCCGGCGAAAAGAGCAACGAAGTTGCCCCTCGGAATCCACGCAGTCTCTTCGGGAAACCACGGCGAGCTATCGAGTGTCCTGTCTGCTCTCGGGGCCATCCGCCTCCGCTGATCGCCGTACTATCCGTTGATATCCAACGACTCATCGATCAGAGCCCGCAACTCCGGCCACCGCCTCCCTCGCCAACTCCAACGCCGCGATTGCCTGCTCCCGCGTAACCGAGGGAAATGAGGCGAGAAACTTGTCCAGCGAGTCGCCGGCTTCGAGATAGTCGAAGAGGTTGTAAAGCGGTACGCGGGTTCCCTCGAACACAGGCGTTCCGCTCACGATCTCCGGATCGATCTCGACGACGTTCAGGCTGCCTTGCACGTGCGAATTCTACGGTTTCCACCGGAAGTGACGCACGAAACATGCGCGTCATGGCCGCGCAATCACCGACAACCGACAACTCGGCGACGCCGTAGTCGATGCGGCAACGAAAGCAGCGCCGCAACCCCAGGGATCCAGCCACCCCGATTTCGCTGACATGACGTCACGCAACTCGCGCGCGAGCTTCCTCGCCGTCATCCAGCGCGGCCCCAACATTCCGACACGTTCCACCGTTCTGCCCGAGCGATCGGTGTGAAACCATCGACGATCATGAGACACTCGATGAATGAACTGTTTCGGCATCGACGCCCACGGTGTGCAACGGTCGCTGGCCGCTCCTTAAAAATGACATGAGTTTCGAATTGATTATCAGACTCCTGAGCGCGATCGCCGCGTTCGTCACCATCCTTGGTGCTTTCGTCTCAGCCACCGCGACCTCCTCAACCGCAAGCGCGTGGGCAAGAGGAATTCGCGCGCGGTTGCCGCTAAGGAGTGTGCGAAAAGAGCCCGTTGCTCCAGACGGCGTAACGCTCCGGCTCTTGGAGGCACATCAAGTTCTTCGACGTCAAGAAAGTCTCGCGAAGGCCCACCGATTCGGTGGAGGCCTGCTCACGTTCGGTCAATTCGTCGTAGGCGGGCTGTTGGCATCATCGTTCATGCAGCAAGAGATAGCGAAACAGATGATAGGAATTCTTGGTCTTTTGGTGCTGGCTTCATCCATCATTAGGCAGCACTATCAGCCAGAGATCGCCGCTGTCGCCGCTCGCGAAAGGGCAGTCAAGCTGAAAGCGATAATTCGCGAAGTCGAAGATCAGATGTACTACGCAGAACAAAACTTGCCAGAAGCGCGCAGCCCGAACGAACTTCGGCGAACGCTCACGGAAGCGCTGAATGATGTCGATGCGGCAGAGGCGCGTGCGTTGGCTGCACATGCCACGTTTGTCGGTAAGCCAAAGCCGCCGATCTAGCCGCGCGTTTAGACGTCGATGGTCCTGTCTCCGAGACAGGATGCTGTCAATGCGATATCCTTCGCGAATGCAAGCTGAAAAAGCTAAAGAACGACGCCGCGTAGGTTTCTGTCCGAGCTGCGGCAATACAGCGCCTCAGAGGATCGTCCACACGCATAGGTATACAACAACATGGTACCGCGAGGACGGAAGTAGCCACCGCGATGGGCCAGACATGATCGCCCATTTCTGCGTCTGCGAAACATGCGATGCACCGCTCTTGTACGATGGGATAGATCCCACGGAGGTTGGCGGAAACTGGACTCCGCTAGCCTATCCAACGCCTGCAGAGTATGGGAATGAAGTGCCGTTAGCGGTTCACAAGATTTATGAGCAGGCCTCGAAGTGTAAGGAACGGGCGCCGCTTGGATTTGCCGTTCTAATTCGGAAGGCTCTAGAAGCGATTTGTGATGATCGCGGAATCGAGAAACCCAGGAGAGAGGGCGACCTTTTTCACCGATTGAAGAAGCTTGAGGCGCGTGGCGACATCCCACCGACGCTGGCACGGATGTCTGACGTGCTCCGAACGCTGGGAAATACCGCAGCGCATGATGCACCCGAGGAGATCACGGTGCCAATGACGTGGGCTATCGATGAGTTCTTTCGTGCCATCGTCGAATATGTATACGTGGCGCCGGCAAAGATCGAGAAGTTCGAGAAGCGCATGAGGCGCACGCGCAGTGCGCGCGACGCCAGCGAGTAATACGCCGTCACCGTCCGCTTTGCCTCGCAGGGCTTCTCCTCGGCTTCGGCTCACACCTCGGCCGCACTGAGTGTCGTAGTCGAACTCGAGATTTCTCCGTCAGCGGCGCCGCGCGCTGAGCCGCGTGAAGACAATCCGACACCGCGGTCTTTGCCCCTCATGCGCTATCCTTTTCCCCCACCAAGATCGGAGACTCCTGACATGACCGTGCAGGCCTCGCCATCCTCCCTCGAGCGGGAGCTCGAGTATCGGAAGAAGCTCACCGGGATCACCAATCAGATCAACGCCGCGGAGTCCATCCCGCACATCCTGATGACGCTCAAGGACAAGATCCTCGAGCTCCTCGATGCCGAGCGGCTCACGATCTATGCGGTCGATACCAAGAACCAGGAGTTGTACTCGCTGACCAAGGTCGGCGACGTGCCGAAAGAGATCCGGGTGCCGAAGTCCTTCTCCTCCATCGCCGGCTTCACGGCCCTGGCGCGGAAGACCATCAACATCAAGGATGCCTACGACGCCACCGAGCTGGCAAGGTTCCACGCCAACCTTCGCTTCGACCAGCGCTGGGACAAGCAGACCGGCTTCCGTACCAAGGCCGTGCTCGCGGTTCCGATCCTCTTCGAGAAGTATCTCCTCGGCGTGGTGCAGCTCATCAACAAACGGCACGGTGTCGCCTTCACCGCGCAGGACGAGGATGCGGCCGAGGAGATCGGCAGGATCCTCGGGATCGCCTTCTATAACCAGCACCGCGCCACGCGGCAGACCAAGCCCTCACGCCTCGGCGCGCTCGTCGACAAAGGCATCGTCTCGGAGAAGGACATCGAGGCGGCCGTCTCCAGCGCGCGAGTGAATAACACCACCATCGAGAAGGTCCTCATCGAGGACTACAACGTCCCGAAAGACGAGCTGGGGAAATCGCTGGCGGCGTTCTACAGCACCAGCTTCTTCAGCTACGACGGCACGCAGACCATCCAGAAAGAGTTCCGCGACCGCGTGCCGTCCGACATGTGGAAGAAGTACGTCTGCGCGCCGATCGAGCGGCGGCCGGGGGTGCTGGTCATCGCCGTCGACGATCCGCACGACCTCACCCGCCTCGACGCCATCCGGGCCATGAACCTCTCCCCGCGCTACGACTTCTGGGCCGGCATGAAGCACGAGATCCTCTCCTACATCGCCGTCTCGTATGGCGAGGCCGAGGAGTCGGCGGTCGACAGCGCCGACCTGGCCAAGATCCTCGACCAGCTTGGCGAAGGGGAGGGAACCGCCGAGGAGGAAGAGAAGGACAAAGACGAGATCGACGAGACCGATTCCGGCATCGTCAAGCTGGCCAATCAACTGATCATCGAGGCCGCGCAGCGCGGCGCCTCGGACATTCACGTCGAGCCGGACGGCGCCAAGAATCCCTGCCTTATCCGTCTGCGCATCGACGGCGACTGCGCCAAGTTCATGGAGATCCCCGGCCCACATCGCAATGCGCTGGTGCAGCGCCTCAAGATCATGGCCAAGCTCGACATCTCCGAGCGCCGCAAGCCGCAGGACGGCAAGATCCGCTTCAAGTCGTCGAAGGGGGTGATCGAGCTGCGCGTGGCCACCATCCCCACCACCAACGGTAACGAAGACGTGGTCATGCGCATCCTGGCGGCGTCGAAGCCGCTGCCGATCGAGAAGATGGGATTCAGCGAGCGCAATCTGAAGAACTTCAAGGAGATCCTGGCCAAGCCGTACGGGATCTGTCTCGTGGTCGGACCGACGGGGTCAGGCAAGACCACCACGCTGCACTCAGCCCTCGGCTCGATCAACACTGAGGACATGAAGATCTGGACCGCGGAAGACCCGGTCGAGATCACGCAGAAAGGACTGCGGCAGGTGCAGGTGCAGCCGAAGATCGACTTCACCTTCGCCGCGGCCATGCGATCGTTTCTGCGCGCCGATCCCGACGTGATCATGGTGGGCGAAATGCGCGATCACGAGACGGCCGCCATCGGCATCGAGGCGTCGCTGACGGGACACCTGGTCTTCTCGACGCTGCACACCAACTCCGCGCCGGAGACGATCTCGCGTCTGCTGGACATGAACATCGATCCCTTCAACTTCGCCGACGCGCTCCTCGGCATCATGGCCCAGCGCCTCATCCGCACGCTCTGCCCGAAGTGCAAGGAGCCGCATCACCCGTCGGAGGAGGACTTCGACGAGCTGATGGAGATCTACGGCCGCGACTACTTTCCGCAGCTCGGCATCAAGTATTCGCCCGAGTTCGTCCTCTACGAGCCGAAGGGTTGCGCGAACTGCAACAACACCGGCTACAAGGGGCGGATGGGAGTACACGAACTGCTCACCGGCACGGATGAGGTGAAACGCGCCGTCCAACGCCGCGCCCCGATCGACGAGCTGCGCAACCTGGCCATGCAGCAGGGCATGCGCACGCTGCTGCAGGACGCGCTGGAGAAAGCGATGCGCGGGGTCACGGACGTGAAGCAGGCAAGGTCGGTGGCGGTGAAGTGACGCTGGCGGGGAGTAGAAGCAACTGAGGAAATAACCTGTCATCCTGAGGCGGCGCCAGCCCCGGAGGGGCAGAGCGCTCCGAAGGACCCGCAGCCCGCAACCCGGACAGGGCGGGGGTTGTCGACTATTCCGCCGCCCAACCGGGATACAACTTGGGGGTCCTTCGACCGTCCTACGCCGCGCAATCGCTCCGCGATTGCGCGGCTCCGGCGGCTTCTTCTAATGAACCTCCTCGTAAGTCATTGATTCTTCAGCAACCCCTATCGCGGGTTCATCTCCACTTCACCGGCGCCAAAAGGCGCCGTTAACCGGCTCAGGATGACAGTTCTTCCCTACGCGGTCTCGTGCGAGACCGCGCAACCCCTCATCCGCAACCGCGCTAGAATCCACATCCGATCCCGCGCGGGCGAGTGAGTGATGCGCGGAGCGGGACGAAAAACGAATGTTCAATGTTGAATGTTGGATGTTGAATGAAGGGATTCAACGTCATCGGCGAACGCTGTCTCATTCAACATTCAACATTCAACATTGAACATTCCGGTTCTCAACATGACCACTTCCTACGACAGCTCTGCCATCGAAGTACTCACGGGACTCGAGCCGGTGCGGAAGCGCCCCGGTATGTACACCACCACCGAACGGCCCAACCATCTCGCGCAGGAAGTCATCGACAACTCCGCCGACGAGGCCATCGCCGGTCACTGCAAGGAGATCGTGGTCACGCTGCATGACGACGGCTCCCTCTCGGTCGCCGACGACGGCCGCGGCATGCCGGTCGACCGTCATGCCAAGGAAGGGGTGACCGGGGTCGAGGTCATCCTCACGCGCCTCCATGCTGGGGCCAAGTTCTCCGACAAGAGCTACCGTTTCTCCGGCGGGCTGCATGGCGTCGGTGTCTCCGTCGTCAACGCGCTCTCCAAGCGTCTCGAGGTACGCGTGCGCCGCGATGGCAACGAATACTTCATGGACTTCGCCGACGGCAAGAAGAAGCACGAGCTGAAAATCGTCGGCCAGGTCGGCAGGCGCAACACCGGCACGACCCTCCGCTTCTGGCCCGATGAGAAGTTCTTCGATACGCCCAAGATCAACGTCCCGCGGCTCAAGCACGTCATGCGCGCCAAGGCCGTCCTCGCCCCGGGACTGCGGCTGCGCTTCATCAGTGAAAGCGACCCTTCCGAGAGCGAAGAGTGGTACTACGAGAACGGACTGCCGGCCTATCTGATGTCGGAGCTGGCGGGACTGACCACGATTCCGGAGATGCCGTACGTCGGCACGTTCAAGGGATCGAACGAAGAGGTCGACTGGGCGGTGGTCTGGCTGCCGGAAGCGGATGGCGCGGATCTCGTCACCGAGTCGTACGTGAACCTGATCCCGACGGCGCAAGGTGGCACGCACGTCAACGGCTTCCGCACCGGACTCACCGAGGCCATCCGCGAATTCTGCGAGCTGCGGAACCTCCTGCCGCGCGGCGTCAAGCTCGCCCCCGAGGATGTCTGGTCGCGCTGCAGCTACATCCTCTCGCTGCGGATGACCGAGCCGCAGTTCACGGGACAGACCAAGGACCGCCTGTCGTCGCGCGAAGCGTCGGCCTTCGTCTCCGGCGTGGCGCAGGACGCCTTTTCGATCTGGCTGAACAACAACGTCGCCGACGCCGAGCGCATCGCGCAGGTGGCCATCGCCTCGGCGATGACGCGCCTGCGCCAGGGGAAGAAGGTCGAGCGCAAGAAGCTGACCAGCGGCCCTGCGCTGCCGGGCAAGCTGGCCGACTGCACATCGACCGACCTGAGTCTCACGGAGCTCTTCCTCGTCGAAGGCGATTCCGCCGGCGGCTCCGCCAAACAGGCCCGCGACCGCGAGTACCAGGCCATCATGCCGTTGCGCGGCAAGATCCTGAACACGTGGGAAGTCGATCCGAACGAGGTGCTGTCATCCCAGGAAGTCCACGACATCGCCGTGGCCCTCGGCGTCGATCCCGGCAGCGACGATGTGCGAGGACTGCGCTACGGCAAGGTCTGCATCCTCGCCGACGCCGACTCCGACGGCGCGCATATCGCTACGCTCCTCACGGCATTGTTCGTCCGCCATTTCCGCAAGCTCGTCACCGACGGCCGCATTCACGTGGCCATGCCGCCGCTGTATCGCATCGACGTCGGCAAGAACGTCTTCTACGCGCTCGATGACCAGGAGCGCAACGGCATCCTGCAGCGCATCGAAGCCGAGGGGATTCGCGGCAAGGTGAACATCCAACGTTTCAAAGGCCTCGGCGAGATGAACCCGCTCCAGCTCCGCGAGACCACCATGAACCGCGACACCCGCCGCCTCGTGCAACTCGTCCTCGTCGCCGAGGATGGCGCAGACGCCACCATCGACATGCTGCTGGCGAAGAACCGCGCGGGAGACCGGAAGGTGTGGCTGACCGAGGAAGGGGATAAGGCGGAGATCCTTGAGTGATCCGCAGATGACGCAGATGGACACAGATCAGCGCGACGCGATTTTTTCATCTGCGTTCATCTGCGTCATCTGCGGATGAACGTACCCTTTATGACAATCCCTTCGATCGAAACAATCCGCGCGCATTTCCCTGCGCTTGACCGCCTCCACAACGGAAAGCCCGTCGTCTACTTCGACGCTCCCGGCGGTACCCAAGTGCCGCGTGTCGTCGCCGAGGCGATGAGCGACTATCTGTTTCACCACAACGCCAACACGCACTGGCTCTATCCGACCAGCGAGGAGACCGATGCCATCATCGATCGCTCCCGCGAGGCGGTGGCGGATCTGATCAACGCCACGCCGCAGGAGATCGCTTTCGGCGCGAATATGACCACGCTGACCTTTCACCTCGGCCGTGCGCTGGGGCGGACGTGGCAGGCGGGCGATGAAGTGATCGTCACCGAGCTCGATCATCATGGGAACGTTGCTCCGTGGCGGGCGCTGGAAGTCGATCGCGGCATCGTGGTCCGCACGGCGCGCATGATTCCGGAGACGGCGCAGATCGACTACGAGCATCTGGCGTCGCTCGTCTCGCCGCGCACGAAGCTGATCGCGGTCGGCGGTGCCTCGAACGCCACCGGTACGATCAACGACCTCGGACGCGTCGCAGCAATCGCGCGCGATGCCGGCGCGCTCTTCTTCGTCGACGCGGTCCATCTCGCGCCGCACGAGTTGATCGACGTGCAGATCCTCGGCTGCGACTTTCTGGCCTGCTCGTCCTACAAGTTCTACGGCCCGCATGCCGGCATCCTCTTCACGCGCCGCGCGCTGCTCGATGTGCTGCCGTTCCCGAAGCTCGATCCGGCGCCGGACTGGTCGCCGGAACGGGCGGAGAGCGGGACCCAGAATCACGAAGCGATCGCCGGCATCGGCGCGACGATCGACTTCCTGGCCTCGCTGGCCGGCGACGGCGGCACGCGCCGCGAGCGCCTGGCGCGGACATACGAGACGCTGCACAGCCGAGGCTCCGTTCAGGCGCGCATGTTGTGGGACGGGCTCACGTCTCTGCCGAAGGTCCACGTCTACGGCCCGCCTCCCTCGGAACCGCGGACGCCAACGGGCTCGTTCACGATTGATGGTGTCCATCCCGATGACATCGCCCGCCGCCTCGCCTCGGCCGGCCTGTTTTGCAGCAACGGCGACTTCTACGCCGCCACCTGCATCGAGCGCCTCGGCTGTCCGGATGGGATCGTCCGCGTCGGCTGTGCCTGCTACACGACGGACGATGAGGTGGGGCGGCTGGTGGACGAGGTCGGGATGATCGCGGGACGCTCCTGATCAAAGAACGTGTCTCAAATCTGGATACTTTTGCCGGTCAACCGACTTAAACGACTGAAATTTAGACGCCACTGACCCAATCATTGCCACGACTGATGGCATCGTTGCCATTATTGATGTCATCGATGCCGCGTATGGTGTCATAATGGCAATGATTAATTGCATTATTGACTTGTATTATGGCATTGATGCAATGACTGATGGCATCATTGCTATGACTGGTGGCACTTGTGCCATGACTGATGGCACTGATGCCACTGTTGGCGGCATTAGTGCCATGAATAATGTCATCAGTGCCATGAATGATGTCATCATTGCCACGGTTTCTGTCATCGTTGCCACCGCCGGTGCCATCGATGCCACCGCGGCTACGACCGAATCGCCCGCGTAACCTGAGGCGTGTCACGTGCAGAAGCCGTGTGGCTTCGCGTCAGACGATGCGAACCACGACGATCGTCACATCGTCCTCCTGCGCCCCGGCCCCTCGAAACTGATCGACATCGCGAAGGACCGTATCGCGGATCTCCTCGGCGGTGCCATCGCAGGCAGCGACGATGCGGCCGAGGCGCTCGAGGCTGTACTCCTCGCCGGCGGCGTTCGTCGTCTCGTAGATGCCGTCGCTGTGCAGGACGAAGACGTCGCCTGTCGTGAACGGCACGACGGTCTGCGGAACAGTGTCGCCGAGGCGTGCGCCGAGGGGAGGGGCGAAGAGCTCGATCAAGTCGGGGGTCCGGGTGGAGGCGTGGACGTGAAGCAGCGGCGGATGGCCGGCGGAGGCGATGGTGGCGCGTTGCGTCCCGGGATCGAGCAGCAGCACCGAGATCGTCACCATCATCCGGCGGCGGCTGCTGTGCGCCACCACCTCCTGCAGCCGGTCGAGCACGTGCGCCGGGT
>Ga0247668_1000039_pt1 | contig 47674 bp, 57 predicted proteins | sample CNK09_metaG_FD_182737 | JGI IMG/M metagenome (GOLD analysis project Ga0247668, IMG submission 182737) | Soil microbial communities from Purdue University Martell Research Forest, Indiana, United States - CNK09 | ecosystem: Environmental > Terrestrial > Soil > Temperate forest > Bulk soil...
CGGGTGTTTTCGTTAAGGCACGTAAGCCGCTGGACTGGTCCTGGCCGGAGAGCACCGGCTGGGATGCTATTGAACTTCCGACTCCGTGAGGAACCGCGAATGAGCCTTCTTGTTATTGTCCCTACCCGCAGCCGTCCTGCGCAGTGCACCCGGCTGATCAAGAGTTTTGATGCTACTGCTGATATGGCGGAGCTGCTGTTCGTTACTGATGATGATGATCCGTCGTATGAAGATATGAACTGGGAAGGTCACAATCATGTTGTGATGAGCCCGCGCGGGAACCTGGTTGAGAAGCTGAACGCTACGGTGATCGGTTCAGCGGGTGATTATGAGCACATCATGTGGCTCGGGGATGATCATGTGCCGGTGACGGCGCACTGGGATACGCTGATGCTGAAGGCGCTGGATGATATCGGGGGTTCGGGGTGGGTGTACCCGAATAACGGGCGGCGTACGGATATTCCGGAGACATGGCTGGTGTCGGCGGATATTGTGCGGATGTTCGGCTGGTTCGCTTACCCTGAACTGAACCATTATTGCATTGACAATGTGACTGGTGATCTGGCTAAGCGGGCGGGGTTGCTGAAGTACTGCCCTGAGGTGATCATCTTGCATAAGCATTATCAGGTTGACCGGGAGATAGAGCGGGATGCTCTCTATTCGGAGACTGAGGAACGTTACGGGAGCGCGGACACTAAGACGTTCCATGCGTGGCGTGGCGGTATGGATTCTGCTGTTGCGGTTTCCCGGCTGCGACGGAATTTCAATCCGGATGTTGAGTGGCTGCTAGGGAAGGTTTGATCCCATGGCTTTGGTCCTCGGGCAGATCAGTATAGGTACTGCTGTCACGTCGGTGCTGAGTATCCCGCCGGGTACAACGTCGGTTCTGTGGTACAACCTGAACACGGCGAACACTATTTACCTGGGGTTGAGCACTGCGGTGACTTCCTCGAACGGCCTGGCGGTGCATAGTGTGCCGACGAGCTTCCAGGGGGCTCCGACGAGTAAGGGTGCGACGATTTTCGGGTTTTCGACGCCTGCTACTACCACGTTGAACTATGTTATTAGTTCGGGGCAGTGATGCCGAGAATTAATCTTCCGGCGGGCTGCGCCGGATTCGCGGATGGCGATCGTAAATATTTGGCTGAGCGGGGTGCGGGGAGTTTCGTTAACCTGGACTCTGACCGGGATGCGAATGCGCTGCGGAAATTGAAAAACCAGGATTATGCGTCGGCTGGCTTGATTGATGCGGGACCGCAGAAGGAATTCATCCGTGATCCTAAGCAGCAGGGTCGCTGGTGTCGGGATTGCAACCGGCTGTGGCATGCGTGGACGACGGTTTGCCGGTGCGGGCAGCCGACAATTCCCGAGTCGGAGATGACCCGGGAATTGCCTGAGGAATACATTCCCTGACCTGCCGTGCCTAGCCATGACAGACCGCACATCACAATGCCGTGCCTGCCAGACCACACCTTGCGGTGACATGCCGATCCGCGCCATACCTGCCGATCCGCACCAGAACCTGCCCGGCCCCGCGTCACCTCGCCCGACCTAACCTGCCCGACCACACCATGCTGTGCCGTGCCGTGACGTGCCATACCTGCCATGCCATGCGATGCGATTCCAAGCCAGACCTCACCTAACCTGCCGTACCCGACCGCACCAAACCACGCCTTGCCCGTCCAGACCTCACCTTGCCTGCCTTGCCCTGCCCAGCCCCGCCGTACCACACACTACCGCGCCGTGCCATACCTGCATTACCACGCCAAGACAAGCCGCGCCACGCCTTACCTGCCGTACCTTTGAGACCGTCCGGGCGGCAGGTGCACCTCCCCCAGGCCCCTGGGATCATGGGATGCCCTTACCCGGCGTGACCCTCGAAATGGGACCGGAACCGCCCGGACGGTGGTCTGTTACGCGACAGCCGTGACAGTAACGGTGCCGGATTCAACAGTGAAAGAGCCGGCACCTCGGTCGCTGTCGTAGCCGAATCCTTCGATGTCGATCTGCCCGTTGGTGACAGTCACGATCTCGCTGCCGAGAATGTACTGGTCGATGTTGTGGATGGCGGGGAGTGCCCCTTCACCGGCGTTGAACAGGTCGTTGCTGAAGTCGGCGAGCGGGGTGCCGTTGTACACGGCGATCAGCGGGTAGATGCTCGCTGCCTGGCCGTCTACGTTCGCAACCTTGACGTCGAGGCTGACACGGTACTTGCCGTTCGGCACGGTGACCTTGACGAGATCGGTCCGGTTCGCGAAGAACGGGCCGCCGGTTGCGACGGTTGCACCGGGGATGGCGGTCTGGGAGATGAGAGTCTCACCGGCTGCGCCAGTGTCACCCTTGTCGCCCTTGGGGCCGACGGGTCCCTGTGGGCCTTGCGGTCCCTGGGGGCCGGTTGAGCCGGAGGCGCTGCCGCTGGTGTTGAGCTTTACCTCGGTCATGCCGACAGGGCAGGTCTGGGTGTGCTCGGTGAGTGCTGTTTTGAGGGTTCTTGTTGAATTCTCACATGAGTAGAGGGTCTGGACGGTGCGCGGCCCTGTGCTGAGTGCCGCGTAGGCGGTGCCGCCGCCCATGAGGGCGAGTGCGGTGACACCGACTGCGGTGACCAGGGCGTGCTTACGGCTGAACTTCATTGACTGCTCCTAGCTTGCTGTTCGCTTTCCGGTTTTCCCTGTCCGCCCAGATGTTGTACTGCTCTTCGTACCCCTCCCTGAACCCGGGAATGTAGTCGAATAGCCGGGTGGGGTCGATGTGCCACCAGACCCAGGCGAGTGCTCTTCCGATCCTGATCATGCCGTACCTGCCTTGCCCAACCGCACCCGGCCAGACCGAAAACTGCCATACCTGCCGTACCTAATTAAAGCGGGAAAATGGCATCCTGTTCGAATGACTCGACTTCGTAGCCGGTGACGGGGAATTGCCGTCGGTCAGCGAACGCGATACCCCCGTTGAGGCCCTTCTTCGCCCAGCCGAGCTGCTCTCTGATTTCCAGCTTGACCAGCTGGTATCGCTCTTCCCAATAGGCGCGATTGTATTTCGCGATGGAGAGCATTTCGGCGAGTTCCGGGCCGAGTTCCACGGAATTCGTCTTCGGCTTTGGGTAAAGGCCGCGCAGCCTGTCCGTTTCCGCCTCAACGTACTTTTCCAGGGTTGTTCCTGGGGGGAGCGTGACGGCGAGGAGGCGGCTGGGGACGTCCTGGGTGATGACGGAACGCTGACTGACGGTAACTGCCATCAGAGGACACCTTCCTCGTGGAGGAGTTCGCGGGCGAGGCGCACGTGCTCGGTGGTGACTGCCTGGTACTTGCCGCCGCCGTTGGTGCGTGGCTGCCAGATGTCGTCGTGGTCTTCGGTAGCGGGGGAGAAGCCGACGCGGGAGCCGTCGGTGAAGTAGACGTACCCGAATGAGGTGGGTCCGGCGGGACCTCCGGAGCGGTCTTCCCAGCTGTCGATTTCGATCTTCATTTTCGTTCCCTTCTTTCACCTTCCCCCGAATCATATACCCGAGTCGGTGGTTTTGTCAACACTCCTATGAGAGGACAGGCGCATGACCCTGTACGCAAGATCAGACATCTTGCACATCTCCATTCCGACTGCATCCGGAGGCTGCGGGCAGAGCCACAGCCGACCCGTCCGCAACGGAGCACCAGCAAAAACATGGCAGCTGGACTGCCTCGGCTGTGAGGCGTACCTGAAAGGCGGCGGACGTACCCGCCTCCAGTACTCCCCCGGCGACAAAGAAACCGGCCTTCTGCCGAGGCAAGAGCGAGTCGCGGACACTGATCCGCACTGGAGCGCCACCCCGGAGAGCGTCCCGCAGACTCCTGACGAGTCAGTGCATGTGCGCAGGCGCAAGCAGCTCGGCGCGGAGGAATTGGAATTCATTAAGGCGCTCGCCGCTGCGAAGGCAGCTGGTATCGATATCCCGGCGAACGCAATGTGGCTGCTGGAACAGAATTTCGATCCCCGCGTTCTAAAGGGGACCACGGAGTGCCCGGACGGGCATGAGAACACCGCTGGCAGTGAGTACTGCTCTAAGTGCGGCAAGCCGATGAGCGGGCGCGCATCGGCTGCTGAGCTGCCTGCTGCGGAGTCGGTGAATCTGACCCTGGCGGAGCTGAAGCGGCGGTGCAAGGAGCGGGGTTTGCCGGATTACGGGACAAAAGCGCAGATGATGGCGCGTTTGGGTATCGCATAGGGGGAGCTTTTGTCGAGAGCTGCAGGGTTGTGCCGCAGGTGCGGAGGACCGAAAAGGGGCAGGTCAGCGCGGATTTCCGCACCTATTGCGCAGTGCGCTCGCTGCGGTGACGATGTTTGCGCGAAACATTCGAAATGGGTGGATGGGGCGTATTATTGTTCTAAATGCCTCCGCGCTGCTAATGAACGCGGAGGCATTTAGAACCTGCCTTACCTGACAGCACCCGACCTCGCCCAACCTTATCGAACCCAGCCATGCCAAACCTGCCGTACCTACTGGTCGGGTAGCGTTGACTTTATCACAGGAGCCGATGTGACTACGCCGTTGCCGCTGATCCAGATCCCGTATGTCACTCCTGAGATCCTTCAGAACGCACCTACCGGAATTGACTTCTCGACTATCCCGGCTACTCCGACGTTTGATCCTGCTGCGAATGCGTCTGAGCTGTGGAATCTGTGCCAGCGGGCGACGGCAATGGCCGATCAATATTGCAATCAGACTTTGCGGGCGACACTGGATACTGAGGTTCTGCACGGGCCTGATTACCGGGTGACGGTGGGACCTGCTGCGGGGGGTGGTACTGCTACTCCGTACTGGGGGACTGCGGGGTCGAATACGCGGTGCATTATGGCGCGGTGGCCGATCCTGGGTGTGACGAAGGTGCAGGTGTCTGCGAATGCGTCGTGGCCGAGGAACTGGGTGACGCTCCCGGCCGGGTTCGCGGAGCCGGAGTACCCGCCTTTCGGGTTGTATAACAGTGTTGCGCCGGCGAGTGATGCGAACGGGTCTCAGGCGATCCTGATCGCTCCGGGGTATGTGGACAGGTGCCTGGGCAGGAACGGGTACATTCTTCAGATTTCTTATATTAACGGGTGGCCGCATTCGGAGATTTCCGTTACTGCGAGTGCTGGGGCGTCCACGATCACGGTGAATGACACGACCGGGTGGGCGGTGTCTAACTATCAGACGACCATTACGGGTGCGACTGGTGTTATCAAGGATGCGGGCCGGCAGGAGTCTGTTCATATTACGGCGTCGTCTACGACTTCCGGCCCGGGGACGCTGACTCTCGCTTCGCCGACGGTTTACCCGCATCAGGCGGGGACGCTGATCACGACTATTCCTGCGGCTGTTGAGCAGGCGGCGATTTTGTTTTGCTGTGCTCAGGCGCTGGTGCGCGGGGCTACGTCCACGACGATTCATTCGATCGGGGGGCATTCGGCGAGTTCGGATCAGGATATTTCCACGTTGAATGCTGAAGCTGAGCTGCTTTTGCATCCGTACAGAAGGACGATCTGATGTCTTGCGGGCGGGCTCCTACCCGGCGCATTGTGCATGTGAAGCAGAAGACGCCAGTGAAGGGCAAGGCGAAGAAGAAGGCTGTGGTGCATAAGCTGGTGCATCAGCCTGCGCCGAAGGTGAAAGCGAAGAAGAAGATCAACAAGCTGGTGCACAAGCCGGTGAAGAGGAAGACGAAGAAGCAGCTGATACATCATCTGAAGCACAAGGTGGTCTGTCAGAAGAAGACCCGGCATGCGGTGTCGACCAGCGTCAACAAGAAGAAGAAGGTTGCGTACAAGCCGTCGGGGCGGATCATGAAGGCAGCTCATGCGCAGAAGGCCGGGCGGGCGCAGAAGGCTCAGACGGCTTGGCGGGCACGGTAAATGCGGTCTGTTTAGTGGTGGCGTATAATCACGGCTGGGTGACTATTGCCCGGGGGAGGCTGGGATAAGTGCCGATTGTGTCGGTCCAGTCTTACCTGCTGCAGCTGCTGGACGGGTTGCAGATGCCGTACGGGCAGCCAGCGGCGAACGCGTTCGTGACTCCCCCTGACCCCCGGGTGCAGGCGAGGATTCCGGCGATTTACATCTGGCCTGCGCCGTCGGAGGAGAACAGGTCGGACCGTCTGGGGGGGACGGTGCCCCGTAATACGGGGAAGGGCACCGCGTCGGGCACTAAAGGGCTGATGCATAACATGGACATCTACCTGACGTGGATGTCGATTAACAATGCGCAGCAGTCTGACCCGATTTTCCCTGGGATGATTGATGCCATCCTGGCGGCGCTGCGGTACAGTCAGCCGAACCCGGCGTATGTGACTGACCCGAACCTGAATATTACCTCCACGATTTATAACGTGGGGGAGGAGATGCGGTGGACGCCGGGTATTGAGGCGCTGGAGGATGAGCGCTGGATACGGTATGACTGCCTGATTTCTTTGCCGGTCTGGGAAATCATCAACGCGTAGGAGGATGGTTATGGCTACTGTTTTCAACGGTCATGTGACCATGACCTACATGGATTACATTGACACGGCTACGGGTAAGACACTGGTTTGCGTGCCGGGGCAGAGTTACAACTTTGTTCCGAATAACGGGCATGCGGTTGCGCGGCCTGCGGTGCCGACTGACGGCCGGTTCTCGGCAGGTACCGGCCGTGAAGTGAAGGCCCCGGTTGAGATTCCGGCGGAGGACGCCGGGAAGAAGAACAGTCAGCCTGACGAGGGCTGACGTTTACGTTTTAGCAGAGGAGCTGTGTGGCCCTTGGCGGTCCCAACATCTATCCTGGCGTCCTCACCTGGCTGGGTGTTGCGCGGGAACTGACCGGCGGCGTCCCGGTTCTTCCTGTTATCACTCATCCGCTGGAGCAGGGCTCGTTTGAGCCTGAGGACACGCCTAAATTCCTTCAGGACAAGTCGATCCGTGGCGCGATGACTGACCTGTTCTACGAGACGCTCGGTGTTGAGTCGGCGACGTTCTCGTTCGGCGGCCCGAACTTCCTGGACAGCCACGGGTACTTCTTCGACAACGTGTTCGGGGACCTGTCCACGATCGGCAGCACCCCTACGAATGCGGCTACCATGTCGGCGTCGACTGCGCCGATCGGGAACACGCTGATGACGCTGGCGTCTGCGCCTCCGACGCAGTACACGGCAGGTGCGGTTATCCAGATCGGCACGGGTGCCAGCGCTGAAGTGGTGATTATCTCTTCGACGGCTGCATCGAATGTTGTCGGTTTCACTAACAACCCGCTGCGGTTCGCGCATGCTGCCGCGACTGTCAATACTGTTACTTCCCCGTATACGCATAAGTTCGCGGCACTGAACTCACAGCTCGGGTATGGCGGCGCTTTCGGTGCTCAGCCGCCGACGCATACGTTCACTGACGTCACTAACATTGTCAGCACGTTCACGAACGCAACATACGGTACTGCGGCGACTAACCCGTTCGGTGCAAGGTACTACCCGTTCTCGGTTCTGAAGCAGCTTGACTTCTCCGGGAATGCGGAGCAGTTGTTGGGCATCAAGATGTCGGGTGACTCGTTCCTGTCGCAGCCATGGCCTTCTGCTTCCGCCCCTACGAACATAACGACTAATAGCCGGCCGATTCCTAACTGGAACAGCACTGTTTCAACTATCGGTCCTGGCGGCAACCAGGTTATGACGGATGTCGGCGAGTTCAGTGTTTCGTTCAAGCGGCAGACGCAGGTTTACTGGACTGTCCAGGGTACTCAGACGCCGCTGGTTATCGCCCGTGGTCCTTTGAATGTGGACGGCACGATTCAGTATGACCCGACCATCAATGAGTGGCCGCTGGACTACATGCTGCTGAATGCGCAGGCTCCGATGACCATTGTTGTGACGAACTCGGGTATCCCGAACTCGGGTACTCCGTTTACTTTGACGTTCACTATGTCGCAGCTTGCGAATGTTAAGGCGAAGCCGATGCGTTCCAAGGCGCTGTTCGGTTATGCGAACAGCTTTGAGGGCATCGCGAACTCTACGGATGTCGGGGGTTCCGGGGGGCTCGGGCCGGGCACGATCACGCTTGTGAATGCCACGCCTACCTACTAACAGGTCAACCCCCCGGCTATTGCTGGGGGGTTGATTCATGTCTAATACGAGGAAAGCGAAGGGACTGCGAATGGCACGTGTTGAGCTGCCAAGTGGCGGATGGGTTGAGTACCGGGATCAGCTGAAGGCCAGTGACCGTTTCCATGTGCAGGATGCGGTGATGCTGGAATTCCGCAGTGAGGGGAACCGGGCTTCTCTCGGGATGATCAATGATCAGCGGAATGCGCTGCTGGGCCGGATCATTGAGAAGTGGTCGTTCCAGGTGCCGGTGCCGAAGGACAACAGCTTCCAGGCAGCAGACGTGATCCTGGGGGAGCTGCTTGACCTGGATGATTACCAGGCGCTGGTTGACGCGGTTCAGCCGCTGATGGACAAGATCTCAGGTACGTCTGTGAAGGGCGACCCAAAAAAGCAGTAGGCCAGCTGGCGCAGGTTTTCAGTTACCGGATGCGGGGAGGGCGTCCGGAGTTCCAGCCGGCTTACCCGGAGGGTTTCCCTCAGAAGATGCTTGTGTATAACTGGTATGCACGGGCACGGAACTGGCATCCCCGTCAGGTGGATGAGCTGCACCTGGATGAGATGGAGTGGCTTCCTATCATTGAGGAAGCTGTGCAAGCTGCACTTGAGCAGGATCGCGATTAGGAAGTGAGCGGCGAATGGCTCGTATTCTCTGGCATTCTTGCAGCCCGTGGGCTCCGTCGGGGTACGGTACTCAGACGGCGATATGGACGACGAAGCTGAAAGAGATGGGGCATGAGGTATCGATTTCCTCGTACTGGGGGATTCAGGGGGGTGCTACCCAGTGGAACGGGATTCCGGTGTACCCGGGGTTCGGGAATGCGTACTGTTCTACGTCTCTGGGGCAGCATGCGCTGATGGTGAAGCCGGATCTCATCATCACTTTGGGTGATGTGTGGGTGATGGACCCGAATATTCTGCGGGAGCTGCCGATTGCGCACTGGCTGCCGTCGGATTGCAGGCCGATGTCGCTGGCTGACCGGATGGTGGTGGATGCTTCGGGGGCTCAGCTGATCGCGATGAGCCAGTTCGGGCAGCGTAATTTCCGGCAGGCGGGTTATGACTCGGTGTATGTTCCGCATGCGATTGACACGACGGTGTTCCGGTGGCTGCCGGACCGGGACAAGCTGCGTGAGTCATGCGGTATTGATGATGATCAGTTCGTGATCGGTATCAATGGTGCGAATAATGATGCGATCCGTAAGGCTCTCCCGGAGCAGATGCTGGCTTTTGCGAAGTTCGCGAGGAATCATCCTGATGCGATCATGACTCTTCATTCTGGGGTGCATCAGGATGGGGGGCAGGATCTTGAGGCGCTCGCGGAGAACATCGGCATCCTGGATAAGGTGCGGGTTGTCGATCAGTACAGGTATACGGCGGGGCAGATCAGCCAGCAGGATCTGAATGAGTGGTACAACGTTATCGATGTGCTTTCCGCTGCGTCCTATGGTGAGGGTTTCGGGTTGCCGATCATGGAGGCGCAGGCGGCTGGCTGCCCGGTTATCACTACCCGCTGCTCTTCGATGGAGGAGCTGAATCCGCTGGGGATTCAGGTGGACGGGGAACCGTTCTGGAACGGGGTGCATAAGGGCTGGTGGACTCGTCCGGCTGTGCCGGGGCTGGTGCAGGCGTATGAGGATGCGTATGCTGCGCGGGCGGATGTGAAGCCGGGGAAGCTGCGGCAGTTCGCCCGTGAATATGATGTGGATAAGGTGGCTGTGGAGCATATGGGGCCAGCTGTGGAGGAGCTTCTGTCCCGGATGTCGCGTCGCTGACAAGAGTTTTTAATAGGCGGGGAGGGTATGCATGGATACTGCATCCCTCCCCGCCTATTTGCGTGCACTGAAAGATGCTGCTGCGGGTGGTGCGGCTCCGGCGGCGAATGCGATGGCGGGTGCTTTCCAGGATCGTGTGGTTAGTGTCACTTTGCGGCAGACGGTTCACCCTCCGGGTCTGTTCTGGAAGGCGATGGCGGGCCGGCCGCCTGCGTATGCGTCGGGGGAGCTGGCCCGGTCCGTGCGGATGACGCCGGCTAAAGGTTCGGTGCTGGCGACAGCGTATGTGGGGGCGTATGCGAGGTACGCGGCGATGCAGGAGTTCGGCGGGTTCGCGCGGGCGAGGACAAGCGCGTACATGCACTGGGTGAACAGCCGGGGTTCGTGGTGGATGAAGCAGGTTTACGTTCCGGCGCACCCGTATTTTGAGCCGACGGTGGTGCAGATGATCCAGGACGGGTCGCTTTCCCGGGCGGCTGCTGATGCGTTTTACCGTGAGATCCGTGGTTTTTTCACTGCGTGAGGAGGTGTTGGTGCGCCTGATCTGCCCCCGGTTAGCGAGTCATTTGATGCTGATGCGTCTGGTTTTCTTTCTGCTTTGCAGGAGATGATTGACCAGGCTGATCGTCTCGCTTCGGCGATCCGGGAAGACATTGACAGGATCGCTGAGCTGCGCACCGCGATCAACTCTCTTCCTGACACCAAGGTCGTCAATGTTATTTACCGGATTACGACTGAGGGTAACGCCCCGGACGTCGCTTCGGTGCAGCAGGTTGTGGAAACGGTGACGACCGCCGGCGGGGGCTCTGACGCAGCTGATGAGATTATCCGGATCAGTCGTGCGCTTCACGCTGAGGCGGAAGCTGCGCGGGATGCAGCTGCGGCGCAGACGGAACTGCGTACTGCAACTGCGGGGCAGATCAGGGATGCGAACCGGGTCGCTGAGGCTATCTACGCGATGGGCCTGGAGCTGGAAGACATTGCCCGTGCGGAGGCAGATGCGGGCAGGCAGGCAGGGGTGTACGCCTCGCAGCTGCGAGAAGAAGAAGCTGCGATGGCGGAGATCGATGACGTCATCGCCAGGATGGGCGAGTCTGAACTGGCCATGGCTGCCCGTACCCGTGCGGCGGGGGAAACCCTGGAGTGGCAGAAAGGCGTCCTCAAGGACATGCCCGGCGTTGTCGGGGAAGTGAAGCGGGCGTCGGACGGCGGCGGTCTCGCGATGCTTGCCCTGGCCACAGCGGCAAAGCAGGCTGGCAGTTCCATAGGCGCGATGGTCATCCCGACGGGAGCTGCCGCGTTCGGGATGGGCGGCGCGGCGGTCATCTTCGGGTTGTCCGCGCAGGCGCTGCACTTGATCGTAATGGGCGTGTTCGAGTTCCTGGCCGTGTTCATCCCTGCCATGTACGCAGCCGGGGCCGCAGCGGCGGTGCTTTACCAGGGGCTTGCGGAGAAAGTTGTCCCGCAGATCGTCGCCGTGAAGACGGCCACTGAGGCGATGGGCGGCATTTTCGGGAAGACGGCCGGTGATGTGCTGGGGTTGGGGCATTCGCTTCAGCTTGCGCAGAACATGGCGAACCCGGGTGCGTACGAGCTGCTCGGCGAGGCGATCCTCGGTGCTAACGCGGCGATGGGGAAGCTGAACTCCCAGGGGCTTTCCCCGTTCGCTCAGCTGGGCCTGGATGTTACGCACATGCTGGACCAGTTCGGCGCGAAGGTTGTTGTTGAGCTGTCCAGCAACATGGGTGCGCTGAACAGCCTGCTGGCGAATTCAATGACGGACCTGCGTGAGTTCGGGCAGATCTTCGGGAACCTGGGGCATGCGATCCTTAACTTCGCGGCGGCGATGCCGGGTGCTGCGGAGATCGTGCTGCGGCTGATCGACATGTTCACCCAGCTGATCAAGTGGGTGTCCCAGCTGCCCCCGGCGCTGATTTACGTGATCATGGTGATTGAGGAGCTGTACCGCTGGTCCGGGGTGCTCGCGGGGATCTTCTCAATGATCGGACGGGCTATTGCCCTGGTCGGGACGCTGGGCATCCCGGTGTTCGCGAAGATCGGGATGAACTTCGGGATGATGGTCGCGAACATCATCACCGGCGTTGGCAGCGCGATCATCAACTTCGTCGCGATGGGCGAGAAGATCGGCGTGCTGGGTGCCAAGACGGATGCGGCGGCCACGAAGATGGTCGGTGCGCTGGGTGCGGCAGCTGACTTCATGTCCGGCCCGTGGGGTGCTGCGATTGCTCTGGGCGTGCTGGGCCTGACAGCTCTCGCTATCTGGATGATGCACACTAAGAACGCCACTGACCAGCTGGTCAGCAGCATTAACAGTGCGGTCACCGCCGCGACCAACCTGACGGTGATGAACCGTATCTCCCAGGGCATGGCGGAAACATCGAACGCGCTCGCGGGTGCCCAGCGGAACCTGAGCACCGCCACGAGGAGCGTTTCGACTGAAATGCTGACCGGCACAGCCCGCATGGCACTCCACACTTCGGCAGTCAACCAGGCTCGCGGCGCTGTGGAGGAACTGACGAACGAGCAGCAGAAGCTCGCTACCCAGAACTTCACTGTCATCCAGGGTGCTGACGCCATCGCGAAGACGTACCACGTGACGTACGCGAATGCGCTGGCACTGGCGGACATGGCCGGGGTGAAGCTGGTCAACGGGTTCGTCGGCCAGTCGAAGGCGGCGCAGCAAGCGCAGCTCCAGATTCAGGCGCTGCTCCTCGGCTACCAGAAGATGGACCTGACCGGCGGTGCGCTGAACAACACGATCAACGCGCTCAATGTGCAGGCTGGCATTCAGGCTTCCCAGGTGGGGAAGGTGAACAGCGCCTGGGATTACTTCATCGGCCTGTCCACCAGCCTCACCGGCGCTTACTCGCAGCTGCTGCTGGACTTCCAGCAGCTCGGCAACATCGCGCCGACCGTCGGCGGGAAGATCGCGGCGTTCTCCACGACAGCGCAGGGCACTCAGCTGACTGTCAGCCAGATCGCGCAGGCGCTGACGAAGTTCAGCGGGTCGTCCGCGCAGATCTGGCAGTCATTCAACCAGTCTGTCACCCAGGCGAACACGCTGCTTGACAATTTCCGTGTCGCATCGGTGGCGGGGGTGCTGTCGCAGAAGCAGTACACGGAGGCGGTCGCGACGGTGGTCGCGGAGCTGCTGCCGTACGCGTCGAAGTCGAAGGCGGCGCTGGCGGAGGTGTCCGCGCTGGCGCAGGAGGCAGGCGGGCCTGCTGTCGGCGGGTTCCAGGCGCTGAAAGACTGGGTGGACAAGAACGCCACGTCATCGGACAAGTTCTCCGGGATGATCGACTCGCTCACCCAGAAACTGTCGAACGTGACGCAGGTGGCACGGACGTTCGCGTCCACGCTCCAGACGGATGTGCTGAACGCCATCGCGCAGGCGGGGATATCCACGTCGAACATCACGGGCCTGACGCAGAACTACACGAATGCGCTGTCCCAGTACGGGGCGAAGGCACCGCAGACGCAGAGCGCCCAGGATGCGCTGACCAAGGCGCTGGAGCATTACGGGTTCAAGGCTGTTGAGGTCAAGCAGATTGAGCAGGAACTGACCGGCGCGTTCAGCCAGACTGAGCCTCCGGTGCACCACTTGAGCAACAATTTCGATGACGCGAAGGGGAAGACGGAGCATCTCGCCGCGCAGATCTGGAACAACCTGATTCCCGCACTGTCGCATGTGCCGAAGAACGTGAACACGAACATCACCGCGCATGCCAGCGGTTCGGGCGGTGTCGTCGCGACGATCGCGGGACTGGCGATCCCTGCGGGGCAGAAGAACGCGCTGCTGCACTTCGCGGGAATGGCGAGAGGCGGCCGGATTCCCGGCTTCGGAGGCGGGGACTCAGTGCCGGCGCTGCTGGAACCCGGGGAGACAGTGGTGCCGAAGCACCTGACGAACATGGTCGCGCCGCTGATGCGCAGCAAGGGCGTTCCGGGGTTCGCTGCGGGCGGGTTCGTGGGTCCTGCGGGACCGGAGGAATTCACCGCGTACAACGCATCTAATTTCGTTTCACAAGCGATGGCCGCTGAGATGAAGTCAGTGGTTTCCTTCTTCAAGAACCAGGTGTCCCAGGCGCAGGCGGTAGCGAACGGGATTTCAGTTCCGGGGCATCCGTCAGGGTCAGTGATGGCATGGATGGCTAAGGCAATGTCGCTGACGGGTGTCCCGCAGTCCTGGCTGCCTGACCTGCTGACCATTGCTTTCTATGAGTCAGGGCAGAACCCGAACGCGATTAACCTGTCCGACTCTAATGCTGCTGCCGGAGATCCGTCTCGCGGGATCATGCAGGTCATCATGAGCACGTTCCTGGGGAATCACCAGGCGGGGACCAGTTTCAATATTTACGATCCGGTTGCGAACATCGCTGCGGCTATCCGGTATATCGAGGCGCGGTACGGGACGGTGTTCAACGTTCCCGGCATCCTGAGCCTTGACAGGGGCGGGAAGTACATCGGCTATGACAGCGGCGGTTACCTGATGCCAGGGCTGACGCTTGCCTATAACGGCACCGGGAAACCGGAAATGGTCACTCCTCCGGGTGCCGGGGGCAATGGCGGTGTTGAGGTGCACCTGCATGGTGACCTTGCCATGGACAACCTGTGGGACCGCCTGCAGGTGCAGACCGTTCGTTATAACTTGCGCAACAGCGGGCGTGTTAACGGCGGCTGGAGCCCGCTTTAAGGAGAGAGAATGACTTCGCATATTTACGATACCGGGATCACGACTGCGCTGAATGCTTACGGGGCGCTGATGAATTCAGGGTTCCTGAAGGTTTACACGGGTGCGCAGCCTGCTGTGGACGCAGGGGTGACGGGGACGCTGCTGGCGTCCCTGTCGATGAGCGCTACCGCTTTCCAGACTGCGGGTGCAGCCGGGTCAGGCGGGTCGATGACAGCGAACACGATCACTGCGGCGACCGCAGGCGCGACCGGCACCGCCGGCTATTTCGCGTTGTTCAAGTCGGATAACGCGACAGTGGTTTCCACGGGTGCATGCGCTACGTCCGCTGCTGAGCTGAACTTCAACACGACATCAATTTCCGCTGGCGACACCGTTTCGGTTTCCTCTTTCGTCGTGACCCAGGCTCAGCCGTAATCTTTAGGATCGCGTAATGGCGAATAACGTCACTGTCAACTTCACGCAGAACGTCGCGACGACGGACCCGCTAGGGGCGGGTTTCGTGTGTTCAGAGTTCCTTAACAACGGCGGAATTGTCGCCATTGTCAGCGATAACACATGGAATGCGGCGCTGGCGGCGCTCGGGGTGGGGCACATTCGTTTCTCGCTGGCCTGGTACAACGGCAATCCGAGTTACGGTGCGGGCGGCAGCCCCGGACAGCAGGGCTCCGGGGGGAGCGCGGCCAGCGGGCTACTGAACGCGGTGAAGAACATGGGCGCGATCCCGCTGGTGTCATTCAACGGGAACACGGCGGACAATAACTTCCAGCCTGCTGACGGCGGGTCGCTTGTTCATTTTTTCAATGACAACGGCGGTCAGCATGGCGGGCGCATTCAGTACTGGTCGATCGGGAATGAGCCGGAGTTCAGCGGCGGCACCGGCATTTACCAGTCCGGCAGCGGTCAGGGATCAGCGTCGGCAACGCTCGCGGCGATGCACACGGCTGATCCGACGATCAACATCGGCATCCCGACTGCGGGACACTGGGATGCGCCGCTTTTGCAGTGGTCGGCAGGCGTAGCCAATATCGGCACGATGTCCTACCACGCGTACGACGGGGCGAACACTGACGACTCGACGGGTTCCGCGTACCCGACCGGGCGGCAGCTGTACAACCACATGAAGAATGACATGCCTAGTTACAAGGCTGGCATTCACTATGGCATTGAGGAATTCAACTGGCATTCGTCCTACAACAATGACAACACGTTTTACTCGGCTACTAACACGTGTTTCATCGCTGACAACATCGGGATGGCGCTGAGCGCCGGCGGGCACGCGACGATGTACTCGGACGCCAACGGCGCGCTCGGCATGATGAATGACGGTTCCAACCAGAACAACATGCCTGGCGGGAAGTACACGAAATTCCCGGCATACTGGGGTCTCGGCATCTGGTGCGGGATGAACGGCCAGTTCAAGAAGTACGGCGCGCATTTCGTGTCCGCTTCCACGACGCTGGCTTTCGGCACGCTGTCCGTTTACGCGTCGGACAGCAACAAGATCGTCATCGTCAACAAGTCCGGGTCCAGCCAGGCGCTCTCCATCGGCATCACGCTGACCGGCGGGGTCACCAGCGGCACGTACAACGTCTGGAAGACGCAGAACGCGGGTAACCCGCCCGGTGCCATCACGGAGGATGTGCACAACGCAGGGTTCTCCGGCGGGACGATTTCCTACACGGTCCCTGCGAACACTGCGGTCAGCATCGATGTGTTCCCGAACGGGCAGACCGGCAACACTGTCACCGTCACCAACCCGGGTTCCCAGTCGAGCACAGCCGGGTCGGCTATCGCGACGCTTCAGATCAACGCCACGGACTCCGCAGCAGGGCAGACCCTCACCTATTCTTCTAACGGCCTGCCCACCGGCCTGTCCATCAGCTCCACCACCGGGCAGATCACCGGCACCCCCACCACCCAGGGTGTTTACACTCCCACGATCACCGCGACGGACACCACCTCAGCTGCGGGGTCCACCTCGTTCACGTGGACGATCAACCCTGCCTCCGGCAACACTGTCACGGTAGCGAATCCCGGGTCGCAGACCGGGGTGGTGAGCACCGCCGCATCGTTGCAGATGACAGCGACGGACTCCGCTTCCGGGCAGACTTTCACCTGGACATCCTCCGGGCTGCCGACGTCTCTGTCGATCAACGCTTCCAGCGGCCTCATCTCCGGCACCCCGACTGTCGCGGGGACGTTCAACTGCACAGTGACAGCCACGGACGGGACTTCTGCTGCCGGCCGTGCGTCGTTCACGTGGGTGATCTCCCCGTCCGGGGGGCCGGGAACCACGACGCTGCTGTCAAACGACTTCAACGAGGGCACCAACGGCACCGGCATCACCACGGGCAACTCCGGCGGCGGTGTCGGGGAGAACGCGTTCGACTCGGTTACCACCACGAACAGCGCCACCGCCGTCTACTCGAATGTGGCAGCGATCCACTCGGGACTGTCCGGCGCGTTCACCACATCCGGCGTGGCCGGGGTGGCGATGGTTACCTGGGCGGCATCACTGGGGTCGCAGACGACGATTTACGGTCGCGTGTACGTGTACATGCAGGCGTACCCTGCTGCGGACGACAACATTGTCGAGTTCCGCAACTCGGGTACGTTCGGCGGCGGGGTGATGATCGCGACCAGCGGTCAGCTCCGCACGCAGAACGCATCGTCGGGTGAGGTCGGCGGCGGCCCGATCCTGCCGTTGAACCAGTGGACGCGGGTTGAGTTCAAGCTGGTGTGCGGCAGTGCGGGGGCAGCGTCGCTGAACCTGAACTACTACTCATCTGCGGACTCGGTGACGATCACCCAGTCAGTTATCGACACCGCAGGCGCGTTCGGGTCCGGCGGCAGCATCAACACGATCAACTACGGGCGCACCAGCAACCACGCGAGCCAGCCGGCGGTGTACCTCGGCGGCCTGAACGTGAACCTTCAGGGGTACCCGGGTCCTGCGTCAAGCGCAGCGTTCCTGGTGAACAACTGTGACATAACTCCCCCTGCCGGCGGGCAGACGGTGACTGTTGCCCTGTCAGGGACCGCTGTCACGAACGCGTTCGACGGGGTTACGACGATACAGGACCCGAACCCGAACGGGCTTATCTTCCCCGGGTACTTCTCGCAGTCGGCGCACGGCACGTCGATGATCGCGTTCACCACATTCAATGCGGGTCTCTGCAATGTGTTCTGGTCCACTCAGCTGGGCTACCAGACTGTGGTGTACGGGCGTGCTTACATCTTCATGACCGCATGGCCGACCTCAGATGACACTGTTGTCCAGTTCCTGAGCAACGGCGCGTTCGGCGGCGGGGTCATGATCACCGCTGCCGGGGCGCTGATGACGCAGAACACCTCAGGCGGCAGGAGCAGCGTCGGGGTGACGGTCCCGGTCGGCTCATGGTTCCGGGTTGAATGGCAGGTGGTCTGCGGGCCTACCGGCACCGCATCGCTGACCGTGAACTATTACCTGTCGATGGACTCCACCACGATCACGGCCACGTTCACTGACACCTCAGGCCCGTACGGGGTGGGTGCGGCGATCAGCCAGGTTTCGTTCGGGTGGAACACGGCGCTCGCCAACCAGCATGTTATGTACATGGATGACCTGGGCTTGTCCACGACCGGGTACATGGGTCCGGCGGGGCATCCGGTGACCGGCGCGCTGGTGCTGCAGACCCCCGCGTTTTCCACCAGCAACTCAGCTACCGACACGAACACGTTTTACTACAACACGTTCGAGGGCGGCACCAACACCACCACGATCACCACAGGGAACTCCGGGGGTGCTTCCGGGCGTGCGTTCGACGTGGCGACGGTGGCGAACGGGTCGCTGACGTTCTCCTCAACGCAGGCGGCGCACGGTTCCCTGGCGATGGCGGCGTCTACCACGGCAGGCAGCGGCACCGCTTTCGTCGGGTGGACCACGATTCCCGCGACGCTGACATCGTACGGGCGTGTTTACGTTTACCTGACGGGCTTGCCGGCGGTGGTGGACGCGAACGTTCAGCTGCGCGGCACCAGCGCATCTAATGCGGGGAACATCCAGATCGACACGGGCGGTCACCTGGTTCTCCAGAATCCCAGCTTCACGACGATCTTCACGTTCACCACGGCCCTGTCCACCAATACCTGGTACCGGATCGAGTGGTACCTGCTGGCAGGCACGGCAGGTAACGGGTCGTTCACCATCAGCTACTATGCGGGTGACAGTCTCAGCGTGATCGAGTCGCACACTGACGCGACAAGCGCCTGGGGTGGCACCGGCGGTGTCGCTGAGGTTGAGTTCGGGTGGACGCACAGCCACCCGTCCCAGCCGCTGATGTACATGGATGACATCGCACTGTCCCCGTCGAACTTCCTCGGCCCGGCCGGGAAGTCATCGTCAGGCAGCATGGGCATCCAGCCGTTCATGTTCAGTTCGAACGCTGCGGACCGGCTCACCTCGGAAACCGCCACCGGCACGTACGTGATGCAGCCGCTGGCACTGTCCGGGCGGGCCGCTACCGGGGCGCAGCCGTTCGTGTACAGTTTCGTGTCCGGGAACGTGATCAACGATTACGGGCTGGATGACGTCCCGTACACGATCAGCAGCACCGGCACGACAACGGGCCTGGTCGCGTTCATCGGCTGGAACGTGTCCCCGTTCTCCGCTGCCACCGCCCCTGGCAAGGCTCCTGCGGTGAACGTGTCGGACTCTGCGGGGAACTTGTGGCGGCAGATCGGGATCACCCCGGCGCAGGGGGTGTCCCGCAGCAGCATCTGGTTCTGCGACAATCCCCGTCAGGTGTCCTGGGTTTCGGTGGCGCTCACCGGGTGGGCTTACGCCACCTCGTACACCATCGCTGAAGTCCACAACCTGCCGGGCAGCTTCGGTACGCCGGTGATCGACTTCGTGCAGACCACGGTATCCACGGCGGGGGTTGCCGCCCTGACGATCCCTGCGGGGACAGCCACGACAAGCGACCTTGTGTTCGGGGTGCTTTCCACGGGCGGCGGCGGCGGTGCGCTGACGGTGCCGTCCGGCTGGTCGGGGATCGCGGCGGCGGGCGGGGCGCTGTCCGCGCAGGCCACCACCTATTCGATGTACATCCCGAACAATGCCGCCGGGGGTGTCCCGTTCGCTCCTACATGGGCGAACACAGTGCCGGCGTCGGGTCTTATCGTGGGCCTGAAGCTGACTGCGGCGGCACCGCTTCAGACGAACCCGAACTATCCCCTGGTCACGGTGGAGGCCGCGTTCGGGGCCACGCCGGGAGACTGGACGCAAAGCGTTGACTACACCTGGGACATCACAGGGCTGACGTGGACGGACATTTCCACGCGGGTCATCGGGGACAAGGGCCAGGGACGCATCAAGATCACCCGTGGCCGGCAGTACGAGATTTCCCAGGAGGAAACCGGGGAGCTGACCCTCACCCTGGACAATCATGACGGCGCGTTCACGTACGGCAATACTGCGAGCCCGTACTGGAGCAACGCGCTGAACCCGAACATGAGCTTCGGGCTGGGCACCACCGGGTGGACGGCGAACAACAACTCCGTCATGGCACCGTCAACCGCGTTCGCGCACAGCGGCACGACTTCCATGCAGGTGACCCCGGACGGGGTGACGAGCAACCCGTTCATCAGCTCGCAGCTGATCCGGCTGAACAGCGGGATCGTCACCGCCTCATTCTGGGTGTACATCCCGCTCGGGTGGAGCACAACACAGGTTTCCGTTGACTGGTACAACGCCAGCCAGGTTTTCATTTCCACGACTTCTGCCAGCAAGTCCGTCCCGGCCGGCGTGTGGACGCAGGTTACGCTGGTGAACACCCAGGCCCCGTCAACAGCTGTCTTCGCCCGGGTGGACGCCAAGCTGTCCGGCCTGCCTTCCGCTGCCACTGTCTTCTACGTAGATGAGTGCGCGATCCTGAACGGATCGAACCTGGTGTCAACTAACTGCGTTGTCCCGAACGTGCCGGTGCGGGTGACAGCCTGGTGGAACGGCACCCAGTACCCGGTCGCGTTCGGGTACGTGGAACGGTGGCCGCAGGAATGGCCGGACATGCCGCAGTGGGGATTCTCCACGCTGGTCGCCACGGACGCCTACGGGCCGCTGGCGAGCACCTCCCTGTCTTCCGCCGTGGAAGGGGACATCCGGAAAGATTCCCCGTACGCGTACTTCGCGACGGATGAGCAGTACAGTTTCACCACCCAGTCGCTGGACCCGATCAAGGCCCCGCTTGACGCTAACGGGCTGATCGCGGTGAACAAGGCTCCGGGCAACAACCGGGTCGGCGCGTACCGGGACGGCAGTGACCAGCCGGCGACGACAGGGCAGGCGCTGAACCTGCTGGGCGACAGTGACACGGTGATGGGTGCCTCAACGTACATTGCCCCGGAAACCAACACTAACGGTCCCGGCATGTTCTACTTCGATCCGAACATCCCGACGAACACAACCGGGATGACACTGGAGTTCTGGTTCACCTGGGGCGGTACGACACTGGCGTCTACCACGCTGCTGAACGCGTGGGCGGGACCGTCCAGTTTCTTCGCGGCTGCCCCGCAGATCGGCACGGTCGGCGGGGTGATCACCGTCGGGATCAACACCGGGTCGAACACAGCCAAGGCAACCGGCCTGTACGTTAACGGCACGGAGATCGGCGCGGCGCTCCACTTCAATCAGAACACGTTCGCACCGCAGCATTTCGTGCTGGTGTCCGGGCCGACTGGCCTGTACGCGCAGTCGCTGTCCTGTTACCTGAACGGGGTGGGGGTGGGGGTCAGCAACGGGATCGCGACGCACCCGCTGATCCGCGCGATCACCCTGGGACCCGCCCGGTTCTCCTATGACGTGTCTGACCTGTGCGTTTACAACGGTTTCAACTTCGCGGCCGGGCATCTTGCCATCTACCCGTATGAGCTGACCCCAGCGCAGATCAGCAACCATTTCGCGTCCGGGTTCTACGGGTCAGGGTACATTCCCGCGCCGGGCAGGTTCGCGCAGGTGCTCACATGGGGGCTGCTGGGCCTGAAGCGGGGCGGTACCGCCTGGTACGGCACTTACGGGACCGTTGAGAACACGTTCATGTCTGAGGCGTACTCCTATGAGGGCAGCACTGGCGCGGATGTCATGCAGCAGCTTACGCAGACGGAAGGCGGACGCTGTTTCACCCAGGCGAACGGCAGTCTTGTCTATGTCATCCGCTGGGCGCGGTACAACCAGCCGGTGGTTGCCACATTCGGGGACAACGGGACAACGGAACTGCCGCTCATGCAGGATTCCACGTTCTCCGTGGACAACTCGTTCATCTACAACACGGTGAACGCGACGCAGAACCGTGGCCCGGACCAGACATTTTTCTATCAGGTGGCAGACCATACCAGCCAGACGAATTACTTCAACAGGTCCGGGCTGGAAATCCAGTCGTTCGCGCTGACCCCGTTTGACGTCAATGACGTGGTGAACTGGTCGGTTGCGAAGTACCAGCAGCCGGTGCAGCGCAGTCAGGTGCTGTCCATTAACGTGGCTGCGGGGCAGGGCAAGTTCCCGACGCTGTTCCCGACAATTCTCGGGCTGGAACTGAACCAGACAGTCACGGTGAACCGCCGTCCGGTGGGCGGGGCAGTTCTCAGCGTGACAGGGGCAATCCAGGAAATCCAGCATGATATCGGCCCGTCACAGTGGACGACGAAGTACCAGATTTCCCCGGTTTACCCGGAAAACCAGGCGCTGATCGCGGATCAGTCGGGGCAGAACACGCCGGGCACTCAGTCCCTGAGCTGGTAAGGATAAAAGAATGCCATTGTCACCGTCTACCTGGCAGACTTTCTCGCCTATCACGGCGCACCAGCTGAACCAGGACATGTACACGTATGACGGTTCCTATTTCGCCGCTAACGGGGTGCTGTTCCACTCGAACCGGCCTCTGCTGGTCGAGACGTACACCACCGCGCAGGTGCTGGGCGCACCGAAAGGCGGGAAAACCACGATCCTCGGCGGCACCGTCGGCAGTGCCATTTCCGTGCTGGACAACGCAGCATTGTTCGGGGTGGGCGCAGATGCCCCGGCGGATGCAGCGAAATTCCGGTCAGCAGGCGCGGTCGCTCCCGGGTCAGCGGGCATCGCGGGGGTGCAGGGCGGCTGGAACCTGATTTTCAACTTCGTCCCGGTGTCACCGTTCTCGCAGACAACAGGGTCTGCGTTCGGCAGCGCCTGGTACCTGGGAACAACCGCGCAGCAGGACATCGGCCCTGTTCAGCCGGGTTCAGCGGTGTATGACAACTGCGGGTTCGCGGTGGACCTGGTGCTGCGCACCCCAGGTGACGGCGGCCTGACCGTGGGCGCATGGATGACGGACGGGACCGGGAGGAACGGCACCGTCAGGTCGAACGTGACCAGTACCTGCGGGGAAACACCGCGTGTGGGGGAAATCTGGTGCGGGGTCCTGTCCGGGAACAACCTGCTGATCAGGTCGGTGCCGTCGCCGATCACGTCGATCGGGGCGGCAACCCCGCTGTCTTCAGGGACACTGAACTCCTCCATCCAGCAGACTCTCGCGCTGCTGAACTACCCGCCGATGATGAGCATCCAGGCTCCGCTGGGCGGCATCCTCGGCACCGCGCTCACCACCCTGAACTGGTCCAGCAACACCCCGGTAATTGACAACTTCAGCGGGTTCAGCCAGAGCACGAACTATGTTGTGCCGCTAAGCGGACTGTACTTCTGCCATTGCACGACAGTGCTGGAACACGGCGGTGTCCCGGGGCAGTTCGCCACGGGATTCAAGGTGGGTGCGACGAACTATTTCGGCGGCTGGTACACCTACGGCACAGCGCAGAACCAGTATTACGGTGCGGCAGCCACGAAAATCCTGGACCTGAACGCAGGGGACACCATCACCACGTTCGTCCAGTCGTCCACCGGCGGGCAGATCCTGTCTGCGGTCAGTTCCTCGCACTGGAACATGGTGTGGATGGGCGCGATCACTTCCGGGGGCCTCACCTGGGTGCCCCCGGAGGTAACCGGCTTCCAGTTCCAGGCTGCGACCCCGCCCGGCACGGCAGCTACCCAGCTTGCCGGGATAATGAATACTAAAATTGCGAACGACCTGAACTTTCTCCTGAACCGCCCCTACCTGATGGTGCATCAGTCGACAGCACAGTCAAGCACGGTGAACCAGTTCGTGCCGGTCACGATGCAGGCAGTCGGGGGCCTGGTCCACGGGTCAACAGGAGACAATTACGGCGGCTGGTCAGCGGTGAACAACAAGTACACCGCGCAGGTAGCCGGCTGGTACCTGGCAGTGGAGGAAATCTCCGTCACCGCAGGGGCAGGCGCATCGGATCAGATCACAGCAGGGTTCTCCGTGCCGACGTCGGGAGGGTTCGCGTCGCCGGCGACAAGTCACGGGCAGCCGGACTGGTATCAGTCGCTGCCGCTCGTGTCGGGGGGCACCCAGCCGGCGGGCGCTACCGCGATCGGCTGCTATTACCTGAACCAGGGGGAGACGATCGCCCCGGCGATGATGTACCAGTCTCAGGCGCGCACCGCATGGACTACTGATGTCACCCACAATTTCAACAGCCATTTTGAGCTGCTGTGGCTGAGTAACTAGGAGTGTGTGACAACACCTTACGGGGCTTACCCGGCTTACGACCCGTATTCGCAGGCGTCGTCACTGCTCCCGTATTCCACGCAGGGCATGATTCCCGGGTATGCCATCGGTGCCTGGGGAATGACTGTCAACACTTCCCAGCTGAATTTCGCGTCGCAGACCAGCGGCGGCGGCATGTTCGGCTATTCAGGCAGCCCTTCTGCGGGGAACCTGTATTTCTCGCTGGCCGCTGCGGACGGCACCGACCAGTTCGGGAACACGTACGGGGCCGGGCTGAACGTGGCGGGCGGCACGCTGGCCACGGTGTCGCTGATCGGCGCGATCATGGACGCCACCACGCTGATGCAGGGCAGCACCCTGGCGAACGGGAGCGTGCTGACCCCGGTGATCAGCGGCGGCACCGCAGTGTCGCTGGTGCACACCATGACGAACGGCAGCGGGCAGGTTCTCGGGTACACGCAGGGTGCCACCGCTGTGACGTTCGCAACGAACGGCCTGTACCTGTGGACTGTGCCGACCGGGGTGAACTCCCTGCGGGTGCAGGCATGGGGAGCGGGGTCGGGGGGGTCGGGGGGGACAGCCACCCAGGGCGGTGAGGGCGGCGGCGGCGGGGAGTACTCGGAAGAGCCGCTGTACGGGGTGAATCCCGGCACTGTTTACGTGATCAATGTGGGTCAGGGCGGTGCGGGGGCGATCACCGGGCAGTCCGGCAATGACGGCGGGGACACCTCGTTCGCGCCGAACGGGTTCGGCGGGACTACCGTGCTCGCGAACGGGGCGACGGGCGGGTCCGCGTTCACCGGCGGTCCTGGCGGCACAGGGTCCAGTAACACGATTCATTTCGACGGCGGTAACGGGGCGAACGGGTCGGGCCTGTTCGGCGGTAACGGCGGCGGTTCCTCAGGCGGCACCACGAACCAGGGTAATCCTGGTGTCCAGTCTGCTGGTAACGCCGGCGGGTCGGGGGGTGCCGCACCGCTGAACGGGGGGGTCGGCGGCGGCGGCGGTGCATCTGACCTGAACGGCATCGGCGGCGGCGGGCCGGGCGGCGGCGGGGGCGGTGCGGGCGCTGCGGTGGTCAACTCGCATACGAAAACGTATGTTACGACTGGCACCTGGTCGTATTTCGGTGCGGATTCGCTGGCCCCGAACCAGCTGCGGCAGCATGGCGGCGGCATGTACACCGGGTTCCAGAACCTGGGCAGTTTCGGGACGCTGGCTGCAGGAAACCAGTTCGCTTATTTCCTGCTGCCGTTCGCGACGATCCAGTCTGACCTGGCCGGGGTGACGGTCACGTCCGTGTCGGTTGTCATGAAGTCCGTGTCGGTGGCGATCGGGAAGATCCTGCATTCTCAGGTGTCCTACTCGAACGCGGGCGCGTTCGGTGCGGTGGCCCCGACGGGGGTCACGTCGGTGCAGGTGACGATCAGCCCGTTCACGGTCGGGAAGGTCACCACGATCAACGTGGGCCGGAACGGGAACATCGGGACGGCGCTTCAGAACGGGAACGCGAAGTCGATGAAGGTCGGCCCGATCCCGTCGTCGCTGCTTACTAACCAGGCGTACTGGGGGACGTTCGACTCGGGTGAGGCGGGCGAGTCACCGCGCATCGTGGTGAACTATTACACGGGTTCCGCTGTGGTCACTGCGGGCAACGGCGCGGACGGGCAGGTCATCCTTTCCTATAACCCGTCGGTGCCGACACTGAACCTGGCTATCGCGTCGGTGTCTTCCACGGATGCGTACGGGTACACGTTCGGCCCGGGGTTCACCGGGGGGCAGTTCAACCTGGTGGGGTCCGCTGTGCCGCCGTCCGCGAACGCGGGCACGTCGTCGCTGTCAGCGAACCTTGCGGGCACTCCCCTGGTGAGTCTCCCGTCGGGGTACTCGGGGCTGCTCGGGTCCGCGCAGGTGGACACGACACCGCATACGGTGACGCAGGCGGCGCAGGCGCAGCTGACTAATCTCTGGAACATCCAGGCGGGTGACCCGCAGGTCAACACTGTGTACCGGCTTACCGCATCGGGGTACGGCACGTGGGGGTCAACGCAGCAGACTCTCCAGTCGATCGGCTGCATTGACCTGGGGAACGTGACCGGCGGCGGCGGGGTGGGACGGATCGCGGCTACCGCGTTCGCGATAAGCACCCCGGTGTGCTGGCGTGCGGTGTTCGAGATCACGGTGGTGACAACGGGCACGGGCGGGACGGTGATCCCGACGCTGACTTTCTGGATTTCCGCGAACGCTGCGGGTATCAGCCCGGGGACAGCTGCGGTGAACTCGATCGTGGTTGTCACGGGACCGAATAACACGCTGACAACTTTTAATACAACAATTAGTCACACTATGGAAATCGAGTCGCTGTGGGGCAGCACTACGGGTGCCCCGACGATTACGTGCCTTACGTCGTCGTTTGAGCGGCTCGGAGCTTGATCAAGGGGAGATGTGTGGCGGATGATGAACTGCAGTTGGAAGCTCGGGCGCGGGAGAAGTGAGCTGTGCCCGATTCTGCACTCCTCAGTATTCTGTCAAGCGCTGGGGTGGCCGGGGTGTTCTGCATCCTGTTCATCCTCGGGCTCGTCTTCCCGCGTGCAGTTGTCACTGACCTGAAGGAAGAGAATAGGGAACTGAAGGCTGATCGTGACAGCCAGCGGGAACGTGCCGACGCCGCTATCGCGGCAATGCAGGCCACACGTGATGTGATGGCTGCTATCCAGGCAGGAATCCAGATGGCACATGATCAGGATTTGCGGGTAAATGAGAAACGCGGGCATCCGTCGCTGGAGGGTCCGCCGTGAACTGGCACCTGTTTCCGTGGCCTCGGCGTGCTGAACGTAAGCAGCGCATCAAGGAGGCGAGGGCAGGTGCTGTGAGGTCCCGCCGTCAGGCTGAGGACGCGGCTCACCTTCAGCGGGACGTAAGACGGATCGCTTACGAGGAGAACCACTGGGCTGCCAGGGTCGCCGGCCAGCTCCACCCAAAATGATAAACAACTCCATTCAGGGGGGATGAGGATCACATGTTTTTCCGCAGGGTCACCTGGCGGGTGTGGGCCGGGGTCGCGGTCGTTCTCGTTTCTTACGTTGTCCTGGGACTGTGGTTCCGGAATGACGGCGTGTTCGAGGAGCAGCTGTACAGGTGGGGGCTTGTGTCCCTCACGTTCTCCCCTGTCATCCTTCTGGGCGGTTACACCGTAACCGGGAACAAATGGTGGCGGAACGCCGTGGGTACGTCACTGGGACTGCTTGCGTTCGGCATCACCTGGATGGCGTGGCCGCTCGCGTGGACGTTCCTGTTCTGGAACGGGATGCTCCGGCCGGGATGGGTTGCCTGGACTGAGGTGTCCGGCCCTGCGGTGATTTCCCTGGCAGCACTGTGGTTCACCGAGGTGAACATACACCTGGACTTTAACGACAAGAAGAAGATCAACAGGATGCCTGACGACAGCGGAGGCGTGTGAATGAGGTCGCAGCTCATACCCAGAAGGTAGCCCATTCGTACTGGGTGTCCTATCCGGCTCATCCAGCTCGTAGGGATGATCCCCATTACAAGGACTTCGAGGAGTACCGGCGCAAGACGCATGACACTGCCAAGTGCAGTGTCGGGGAGCACCGCAATGACTTCTCCGAATGCCACGGGGTCCTTGAACTTCATCATGCTCATGTTGAGTTCAGTCTTCAGAACGGGGTGGACCTGGCATGGCTGGAGAAGGATTATCCGGGTATATCTGACCCGGATAACGTCGGCGCATGGGTAGAAAGCGCCGACAACCTGATCTGGCTGTGCGAGAGTCACCATCGCGGTCCTGGCGGGGTGCACACCAGCACAGCCAGCGACTACGAAGCTGAAAAATATGTGCGGGGGCTCATCAAAGGAGAACAGTGATGTTTTATCTCGCCGGGGTTGTTGCGTTCGTGCTGTCAATCATCTTCTACGCCTGGCACCTGGGACACGACGTGTGGACGTGGACTCTGTTCATGCTGATCGGGTTCCTGTGCATGGCACTCGCGGGAAGGTACCCGAGCGCGTGAAAGAACCGCATTTCGGGTGGACGCGTCTCGGCCACCCGGTGCATACGCGTACCGTCGATCATCTGCCGTCCGGCACTTTCATGCAGCGTGTCAACAAGCAGGTTGCCATCGCGGTCACCCGTGTTGTGGGGTCGATGTGGTGCGCTTACGCGTTCGCACTGCTCGCTTTCACCAGCCTCCCTGCTGTTATCGCCACCGCATTTCATGTGCACTGGTTCCCGCAGTGGCTGATCCAGGCTGGGCTTATCGCACTGGTCGCGTGGATCGCGCAGACTTTCCTGCAGCTCGTCTTGCTTTCCGTCATTATGGTCGGTCAGAATGTGCAGCAGGAAGCCAGTGATGTGCGGGCAGTGAAAACGTTCGAGGATTCGGAGATTGTCGTTGACAGGCTGAACCTGGACACTGAAGGAGGCATAGCGATCTTGAATGAGAAACTGGACAGGCTCCTGGCTGCTGCGGGAAAGGTTAAAACTAGATGAGCATCATCATGTTCGACTCGGCAACGAACAGCGAGTTCCCCGGCAACGCCCAGGCTGTCGCCGGCTATGTTGACGGCGGCATTCAGGATCAGCCGAACTTTCAGTGGCTGGTGAACAATTTCACTCATGCTTATCATCTGTCGATCGCACTGAACCCTGCTCATGATGCGTACTGCTTGGACATTGAGAACGGCGCGGCGACTCCCCAGTCAGCTGCCGCCTGGTATGCCCGGCAGAAAGCACGGGGCATACCCCGCCCGTGCCTGTATGCGTCCGCGAGCGTGATGGAATCTGACATTTTGCCGATTCTCAAGGAAGCCGGGTTCCCCCGGGGTGAGGTGCGCTTGTGGAGCGCCCATTACGGGCAGGGGCAGCATATCTGCGGGCCGCATTCTTGCGGGCTGATGAGCGTTAACGCGGACGGCACGCAATGGACGAGCACAGCACTGGGCAGGAACCTTGACCAGTCGATCCTGAATGATGATTTCTTCTCCCCGCCATGGCCGGTGTTCCCGGGTGACACGGGTCCTGCGGTGCTGACTTTGCAGCAGAGGATCAACGCCTGGCATATCGGTCCTGCGCTGGTCCCGGACGGAGATTGGGGGCCGAAGACGTCCATTGCGGTGACGATGGCTCAGCAGCTCCTGGGCCTGCCTGTAGCACCCGTCGTGGACGAGGTGCTGTGGCAGGATCTGGCGGTTCAGCCTCCGTCAGATCCTACGTATGGGCCGCCTACGAACCTCAGGGCACGAGGCGGGCACACGAGCGTGCTGCTGAGCTGGAAGCCGCCGGGAACCGAGGGGCTGCCTGCCCCGGCGGAGTACATCGTGGAAATTTACGATGAGACGACCGGGAAAATGGTGTCGTCCTATCCCAGGAAAGTCGTTGCGACTTCTTTCCAGGGCGGTTCCCTGGAGCAGGGCAAAGCTTTTATCGCTCATGTGGTCGCGTCTGGTCCTCACGGGACGCAGATCCGGCCGCACACTTACGCAAGCGTCAAATTCGAGACGGCTTAGTGTGACAGCTGAGGGGGCATTCAAAATTGCCGTCGCGGCTGGCTGCAGCTATGAAGTGTTCGCTCTGGGTACTAGGCGAACTCCGACTATCTCGCGTATCTGTCGGAGACATCGCTGGCTGGAATGCGCGATGCTGACAGCGTTTCTTATCCATCTGCATCGCGCATCCACCGAACCGGCCACACCCTACCGCACCTAGCCGTGCCTGGACGGAACTTGCCATGCCATACCTGCGTCACCGTACCTAGTTGCATTGACATTCTACAGCAAGGAGATGTGTGCCTGACCTGAAGTTCGGAAGGCTCCCGGGGAGTATCCCGGTCGGCCTGCGCTTCCTTGATTTTTACCGGGCCGGCACTCTCCCGCAGGCCCCGCCGAAAGTGGACGTTCCCGTAGTGCCGGCGCAGTCGGACGGCACCCCGTGGGGAATGCTCGGGAATGACAGTTACGGTGACTGCGGTGTCGCGGGAATTGATCACGGATTCATGGTTGCCGCATCGGTAACCGGCGAAACTGAGTCTTTCCCGTCATCCGATGAGGTCGTCCAGTATTACTTGGGGTACACCGGCGGGCAGGACACTGGCGTTGTCCTTTCCGATTTCCTAGGTTACGTTCATCAGAATGGTTTTTTTGGTCATTCCGTTGCTGCTTACGCGCCGGTGGCCGTGCATGACATCCCGACACTGCATTTTGCGGTGGACGCCTATGATTTCGCGTACACCGGCATCAAGGTGACGGCTGCTATGCAGCAGGCGTACGCCAAGGGTGATTCATGGGACCTGGACGACTTGTTCTCCCAGACTGTGGGCGGGCACTGCGTTCCAGTAGTTGGGTACGACTCTAAGTATCTTTACTGCATCACCTGGGGGAAGGTCCAGCCGATTACTTATGCGTGCTGGCATTACATCTCGGATGAGGCATGGGCTGTCATTCCCGGTGAGATTGTGTCTAAGGGTGATGATGGCCGTGGTATTAACCTGGCTGCCTTGCAGGCTGACCTGGGCGCTCTGACATCATAAGGAGATGTCATGTCCTTTATTGAGAAACTGTGGCGTTATGAGCCAGCTATTCTGGCGTGGGCTCTGAACGGGGGGCTGGCTGTTCTCCTCGGGAATGTGTTTCACATTTCGAGCACTCAGGAAGCCGCTGTCACGACTGTTCTGACGGCTGTGACGGTGATTTTCACTGCTGTTACTACGAAGCCGGTTGAGGTGTCGGTGCTGGTGGGCGGGGTGTCGACTATCGCGGTTGCTGCTGCTGCGTTCGGGTTGCATCTGAGTGCGGCGGAGATCGGTGCCGGTGCTGCTATCCTGTCTGGTGTCTTGGGACTGGTTTTCCGGGCGAACGTGAGCCCGTCGGCGGGTGTCCGGCCTGCGTAATTCCCCCTGCACAAGAAGAGGCTCGTCCCCGTGGAGAGGGGGACGAGCCTCTTCTGTTTTACCGGCCGTACGTGACCATACCCGGCCTCACCGAGCCATGCCGTGCCTGCCATGCCAAACCCAGCATTACTGTGCCGGACCTAACGAAGCCATACCTGCGTTGCCGGACATCAACTTGCGAAACCAGTCCAAGCCGTGCCTTGCCTGCCCTGCCGTGCCCTGCCGTACTGTGCCGCGCCGTACCGTGCCTGCCGCGCCTAACCATTCCTGACCATTCCTGGACAAGCCTCACCTGCCGTGCGAAGCCATTCCTGACGTCACGATGCCACGCCTCACCTGCCGTACCCAGCCAGACCGTACGACGCCGTACCGCACCTCACCATGCCGTGCCAGACCTGCCGAACCCGACGAAACCACGCCTGCGTTGCCGGACCTCACCCGACCGAACCGGGCCTTGCCTTGCCTGCCATGCCGCGCCGTACCCTGCGTAACCGCACCATGCCTGCCCTGCCCTGCCAAGCGATACCCCGCACCGCCTTGCCTGACCTGCCGCACCTAACCATGCACTACCACGCGAAAACCCGCCCCGCCTTACCTGCCACGCCACACCTAGCCGCACCTTGCCAGACCTGTCCGAGCCGCACCTGCCGTACCCGACCTGTCCTGACCACACCCTGCCGAGCCTAACCTGCCGGACCAGACCTCGCATTACCCTTCCATACCTCGCCTTGCTTCACCTGCCGTACCTTGACCTACCCTGACTGACCTTGCCCAGCCTTACCTGCCGTACCGGACCTTGCCGCGCCCAGCCGCACCATGCCCAGCCGCACCTGACCTGCCGTGCCTGACCTGAACCCTCCGGGCCAATCCTTGCCTTACCTGCCGTACCTTGACTTACCCTGACTGACCTCACCCAGCGTTACCACACCTGCCGAACCGAACCGGACCCGACCACGCCGTACCTAGCCAGACCCCGCGCTATCACGCCGAGCCGTACCTGCCGTACCTGAGAGATGAGAGGGGGACAACCTGAAGGTCATCCCCCTCCTCTCTGATCTACTTGACTTAGTCGGCCTCATCGGTCGGCTCAGTCACCTGGACGACACCCCGCACGATGTCCACGAATTCGGACAGGTGCTGGTATCTTGCCCACAGTGCCCGCCACTCGCGCTCCGCCTGCCTCAGCAGGATTTGCGAGGCGATCGGGTCCTGAACGATTTCGGACAAAGGGTTGTAAACCGTCCGATTGTCGTCCTGGGTCGCGTGGAAAAACCGGACCTTGCCCTGCTCGCCAGTCGGCCGCACATACGGCTCCTTGACGATCTTGACCAGCCGCCGCGCCTGGTTGAGACGGTACTGGTGGGCTGCTTCCGAGTCATCCCACTCGAACTGACTATGGATCGCGCTGGACTCGGAGGTGGCTGCGGCGACGATCGTCTCCGCCGTCAGCTCGCCGTACTCTGCCCTGATCCGCAGCAGCTCATCGCGAAGGTTGCTGATCTTCTCGGTGGGCTCGCTCACTTGACGGTCACCTTGTCGGCGGCTTCCAGTGCGTCGATCCACGCCTTGGCCTGCTCGGAGTCGCGGCTCTCATCGATGGTGTAGGTGCCGAACTCGCCCCGGTGCTCGGGACGCCATTCGCCTACGCCGACACCGAAACCGCCGGCGTCGATGAGGGACAGGACGGATTCCTTCGACAGCAGTGAGCTGACGTAGGTGACTTCCAGGACTGTGCTCCAGTCGGTGAACTCGGCACGGTAGCGGAGGTCAGCGGGGCGGCCTGCGCCGGCGAGGCGCACGTAGTCCTCGCGGATGTGCGGGGTTCCGTTGACCACGGCGAGCTGCTGGCCTTCCTCGGGGAAGAAGCGGCCCTTCATGAAGATGAACTGGCGCAGCTCGGTCATCTTGACGTCCTTGCCGTAGAAGCGGGCGGCGGACACGGTGGCTGCCTTGAAGCCGGTGACGGGGAAGCCGTAGAGCTGCTTGCCGGTGCCGTCAAGGCCGGTGTACATGCTGTCGAGGTACTCGCGCTCGGGGTCGCGGAGCTTCTTGGGGGACTTGCGTCCCTGCTGGGCGTCAAGCATCTGCTGCTTGGCTTTGGTGCTGAACTTGCTCACGATGAGGGGTGATGTGCCGATGATGGGCACGTACATCGTGGTGGTGGGGATGCGGGAGACGACAAGGATCGGGTTGACCGGGTTGTCGGGTCCGGGGCGGGCCGCCGCTGTGCGGGCGGTGGTTGTCATTGTTCCTTCTTTCATCGGGTTCGAGGTTATGTTCTCGTGTTCCGTTCAGGCATAATTATATACCCGCCATACGTCAACGTCAAGTCTTTCGTCAACGCTAGCGGGGGTGCTCCTGCCAGGAGTCGGACCTGGGACCAGCTCTTAGGAGGAGCCGGAATACATCCGGTATCAGGAGCATAGGGGAAGCCCCCGCCTCGCAACGGCACATCCCTTAAACGGGGTGGAGGATGTCCGGGTGGCGGGGGCTCCGAGACGGTAACCAGAATCGAACTGGTGTATCACGCTTTGCAGGCGTGCGCCTGAGCCTCTCGGCCATACCGTCATGTTCCGGGGGCAGGGATGTCCTGTACCCGGGTCAGCTTGCCGCATGCGTCGCATCGCAGCCAGGTGCACTGCACGTTAGGGCAGTGCACCTTGAGCTTGGGGCTTCCGCAGTGCAGGCAGGTCATCGGGATCGTGTCAGGCAAGGTTAGTGGCCTCCGTGGGCGCACATTGAGCAGTTGCCGTCCAGGCAGGCCCGGCAGCGGCACTTTTTATCACAGAGGATATCGTGCGGTGCTCTCATCTGTCTCCTCAGACTCTTCCGTTGACTGTCTGGTAAAGGCCGGTCTTGTCAGGGGGGACGATACGGAACCCGCCAACGTCGACTGCGGGGTCCGTGCCGCTTCTCTTGACTAGTCTGTACGGCTGGCCGTTCTTGGGGCACATAGGGTCGTTTGGGGTGGTGGAGATGTTGCCGTCAGCCTGGTCGAGCCACAGGCCGGTGGTGTCGAAGCAGGCGAAGAACTCGGTCACGACTGACGGGGGTGTTTCGACGCGCCACCAGTGGAGCACGATGTCGTAGGTGGGGTTGCCGCTGTCATGGTTGGTGGTGGAGCAGCCGGCCATGGCCAGGCATGCTATGGCGGCTGCGATGATCGCGCCGGTGATGCGTTTCATTTCTCTCTTCTCTTTTCTTGTGGGTGCTCCCGGCAGGAGTCGAACCTGCTGTCTCCAGCTCCGGAGGCTGGCGTATCGTCCGGTCTACTTCGGAAGCAACAGGCCGTCAGGTGCGCTTTACTTCAGTCTGCCATCCGCTGGCAAGCTGTTCCCAGTCACCCTGACGGGTCCAGCCGGCTGACGCGAACGCTATTTCCGCTGATGCCAGAAGACTGTCAGTGCTGATGAAGTCTTCGAACAGGACACGCTCATCTTCATTCATGATGATCACCGTGCCTCGTCGGGTACTCGCGTATGCCCAGTTACTCATCGAGCAGTCCGGTGAACCCGCTGGTGATCATCTCATCGCGGAGATGGTCCCCGTATCCGGTGATCATGGCGTCGGGGGCGATGGTGATGCCGGCGAGCTGCGCGAATTCTTCCAGGCTGATCATGCCGTCGAGCGGGTCGCCGTGGTAGAACTCGGCGATGTCGGCGATGAATTCGTCTTCGTCTTTGTGGTACCAGTGTTCGGTTTTGTATTGGCGGAGTTCACCGCAGCCGTGCCGGTAGCGGGCGTAGTAGTAGTCGCCGTTGTCGCTCCACAGGTTCCATTGGGAGGGGCAGGCCATGCAGGTCTGTACCGCCCGGGTGATGGTGATCATTGTCCCCCTCCTTTACTCTCTACTGTTCTTTACTGATTTCTACTGGAGAGATTTTCCCGGTCTCTACCCATGTTTTGTACTGTTTCCAGGTCCAGCCGAGGTACTGCCAGAGTTCCTGGTTACCGCCAGCACCATTGTGCCAGGCGTTGATCAGGTCGTCTATGTTGTCAGGCTCCTGCATATGCTGCGCCGGTCATTACGCAGAGCATCAGCATGGCTGTTACCCGACGGCGGATTTTCGGCTTGTCGGCGGGCTTGCGGGGTTCGAAGGAGCTGTCACTGGTCATCCAGGCGTAGCCGAGGAGGAACAGTCCTGCGAGACCGATGGTCATGAGGATGACTGCTGCTGTCTTCATTGTGTTTCTCCTTTTCTTTTTGTGCCGGGACCAGGACTTGAACCTGGGTAGCATACGCGACGCAGTTCATCCCTGGAAGCGCACGTCGGCGTTGCTGAGTGCTGCGCGGACAGCGGCGGTTTCAGTTTCTCCGTATCCGACACCTATCGGAGCACTACTGCCCTGATTTATGTACACCGCCGCATAGAACCCGGCGTCAAGGGAACGTTCAACTACGCCGCCGGGGCTACCAGGCACTTCCGGCAATTCTAGAGGGACGGTTACTATCTGATACCCGCCATTGCGGGTTGCGTATTTACCCACGTGCCAGAGGAGGGATTCGAACCCCCACTGCCGAAGCCACGCCTTTACAGGGCGCTGAGCGACCGATTGCTCAACTCTGGCTAGTCAATACTTGGGGCGAATAACGAGGATCGAACTCGTATGTCTGGAGCCACAGTCCAGCGCTCTCCCATTGAGCTATATCCGCCATGCGCCAGCAGATTCCCGTCGGGGGGACGGGTGGACCGCTGGCCTGTTCCAGTTCTAGCCTAGGGGGATTGGTGCGTTCATCACGTCCCCCGGGATCGCCCCGGAGGTACCCCAGTGGTGCGACAGTTACAGTGACAGTACCTCTACTACGCGTGGCCGGCCAGAGATTTGAACTCTGAACCTCCGCTGTGTGAAAGCGTTGCTCCGCCAGGTTGAGCTAACCGGCCTTAGTGTTACTCGTCTCTGTAGTCGATGTGGGGGAGTCCCGCGACGACCATCGCACCGCAGAACCCGCAATGATACTGCCCGAGGGGTGCCCCGGCAAGCTGCTGGGGGTCCCACGGCCATGGGCATGGTTCGCCTGCCTCATTCTGGGGCGGGTCAAGTTCGGGGTGTTCCCGGCAGTCGATGTGTATCGCATCCTCGGGGAGGATGTCTCTCCATGTTGTCATGGGGTGCTCGTCAATCTGAGTTTCAGTTCTATTTTCCGGGGGATCTGCCAGCCGAGATCAGCGAGACGGTTCACTGACGATCGGACCATGCCGGAACCTTGCCCGGAGGTGACCAGGTTCATCAGTGCCAGGTTCACGTCACCTTCGTAATCCTGGTAGGTGATCATGTACGGGGCGAGGTTCATGAGGATCACTGCTGCGGCTGCGCCGGTGATGGCCCACCTGGTGGTTTCGGGCATCTGCCAGGAGGGTTCCTGATCGACGTGGATGTGGGATTCCGGGCAGTGTTCCTTGCAGCCACGGCGGAGGAAGTCCGACGGGCCCATGGCTTCCTTGATTTCCGGGCTGGTGCCGGTGAGGAGACTCAGCCGGCGGGCGATGCGACGGTCTTTGGTGTCCACCCGGAGAACGATCTGCGGTGTTCTCCGTTTGGCGTTGTGTTTCCGGATGACTGCGCCTTTAGCGTCGATGATGGCTGCCATCCAGCCGAGATCACCGGGGCTGATCCTCATTCTTTCCTCTTTCACGTACGCCCAGAGAGACTTGAACTCCCGACACGCGGCTCCGTAGGCCGCTGCTCTATCCGCTGAGCTATGGGCGCTGGTCCTGAGACGGCTGACCGGGGAACCTCTCAGGTTGTCCTGCTTTGCGACCGCCGTGCAGGCAACGGCAGGGCTGCTGCCTCTCTTTTCCCGGACTGACGCGTAGCCTTGACCGGATTCGAACCGGCGATCTCCTGCTTGAGAGGCAGACGAGCACTCCAGGCTGCTCTGCAAGGCCGTTGGCGGGACCGGCACACCAGGATAAAGGTGTGGACCTGCGGCTGTTATGCCGGTCCTGTGGGCGTACCAGGGATTGAACCTGGGATCTTCTGCGCGTCATGCAGCTGCTCTCCCGCTGAGCTACACGCCCGTGATAGTTAGTTCACTGTAACTGTTGCGCCTGCCTGGCGCAGTCGTGCGGCCACGTCTCGTACCCGCCAGGCAGGACCGGCCAGGATGTTCACAGGTGCACTGTTCGTCATGTTTTTCGCGTCGATCAGCTTGACGCCGGTTGCGTCACGGATCTCCTTGATCACCGCGATCTTCTTGTCCCCGGGATCTTCCAGTCGCAGCATCAGGGTGTCACTGGATGCGCCGAGCTTGAGCGCGAGTATTTCCATGAACCTGGAAAGTTCCAGTTCGTTCATCCCGGCGATGATGTCAGCGAGATCCTCATGGGTGAGCATCAGGCTGTCGAACGACAGCGGGTGCGCGGCAAAGCTGGACAGGGGCTGGAAGGGTGCCGGCCCTGAGGGTCCCACGGTTATCATCTTCTCTCTTCTATGGGTGCGGCGGTCATATCCCCGGCACTTCGAGGGAGATCAGGCCCGGTTACCGGAGACGGGCAGGCTACGCCGCCTAGCTTGTTCTGCGCGAGACGTGTCGGATTCGAACCGGCACCTTCCACCGTGACAGGGTGGTGCACTGACCGTTGTGCTAACGTCCCAATGTGTGACCAAGTATCGCCCTTCCGGATGTGCTGTACTGTGCGCATTCCGATTCCGTAGCGAATGCTCAGCGTCCGGCTAGGTTCTACCGATTCTCTTATTTGTCTTGCTTCTTCTTCGGTGAGCTTGGCGCAGCCATTACGTGAACCTTTGGCGTGCTCACCAGCTGACTTCAGTTTGTGGCATTCCTGGCATAGTGTCCGGCATTTTGCTAGTTCCGCTTCTCGTCTTTCCTTCCTCCATGACCAGACACGGTGCGTTACTTTCATCGTCGGGTCACGGTGATCTAGTTCCAGATTCTTCGTGGACCCGCATTCTTCACAGATTTTGCCTTCAAACCAGGCCGCCCGTCTGGCGGCCATCCACTGACGCGCATACTCGCGTTGCAGCTCCGGTGTCGGCATCGGCATAGCGACATCGTATCACCTGAACTTGCGGCCCATACCGGGCTCGAACCGGCGGCCTCCGCCGTGACAGGGCGGCGCTCTGACCAACTGAGCTAATGGACCTTGGTCTGTTAGTGCAGGTTCATTCCGCTGAACACTCCCTGGAAGAACTTTACGAGACTGTGCACAGCGTTCGTTGCATCCTGAGGTGCCATGAGGATGAACAGCACGATCAGCGCGATCACCAGCCATTTCACTTTCATGTATCAGCATCCTATCTGTGTGCCCGCTGGCAGCCGGCCAGGCGGGCGCTGGGCAGTTCGGAGTGCGCACACAGGGACGGAACGCCTTCTAGGGGGTGGGGAAACGTTCCAGGGCAACTCACCTGTGAGCGGCTGCCGCTCTCCACCCAGGACTCGGACCTGGAACCTTCCGGTTAACAGCCGGACGCATCTGCCAATTGAGCTAGTGGAGACTGATCGGACTCCCGGTGTAGGCACCCTATGGGTTACCCGGGAGTCCTAGTGGCGGAGCCAGGATTTGAACCTGGGGCCTCCGGGTTATGAGCCCGACGAGCTACCGAACTGCTCTACTCCGCTACGTTGTTACACCCATAATCATACCAGCATCCTGCTGGTTGTCAACCTTTTATTCGTTGTCGTCTGTGCCGTCCCACGGCCACCCGGCATCCGGCATGTGCTCCCGCACCCACTCATACGACACCGGGAACTGCGCCACCCGCCGTGCCTTACGGTACGCGCCGAACCCGCCGGCGGTCCACTGGGCGAGGCTGAACAGCTTCGCGCCGAGGGACTTCTCCGCGAACCCGAACTCGGGATCTTCCGGTCCCCAGCGGACACTGTACATCCAGTCCCGGTGAACCCAGTTCAGCAACCCGAACAGGTTGTCACCGACCACGTACTCCATCAGGTAATCACGGAGAGCAACTTCTTCGATGAGGACGGCGCTGCCGTCCTTGCCGTGCACAAGCTGTGCGATGTTGAACTTCATCATCTTTCTTTCTTCAGTGGGCCAGGTGCGGCTTGAACGCACGACCAGCACCTTATAAGGATGCCACTCTTACCAGCTGAGTTACTGGCCCGTGTTCACCTGGACTGACCGCAGCGCTGGCAGGTTATCTTCCTCGGATTTTCCTCAGAGGTGCCCCACTGATGCACAGTCTGGTAGTCGTAGTCGAAGTCACCGCACTTATTGCAGACACGGCTGCGTGACTGGTTGCAGGTCTGGGTCCAGCTGTTCCACGGACCCCACGCGTGATCACACGATGCCATCAGGTTTCCTTTCCGTACCGGCACCTGGTGCTGACCCAGGCGTCTCCCCGTTATGAGCGGGGTGCTTTGACCGCTAAGCTATGCCGGCTCGCTGTCTTCTGCTGACCGCATGACATCAGCAGCGTCGCTGACTTCCTGCTCAGTGAATGCCAGGGCAGCACCGTACATTCTGTCACGCATCTGCCGGAGGCTTTCCTGAAGATCCTTGTCTGCGAGGAGTTCCCGGTCTTCCAGGTAGTTCCGGATCGTGGTGAGCCATTCCCTCTTCAGGTCTTTCAGCATCTGCTCTATCAGGTCCCCGGCCCCCGATGAGTATGCCGGGAACCAGCTGGTGATGAACCTGGATTCCCGCATGACCGCGCTGATCCGTTCCTCCGCTGCCGGCATGGTGTTGATCCAGTTAACGTACTCTTCGTCACTCATCCGGGACGGGTGCACCATGATCCTTGAACGCCTTCCATACTGCTGCGATGCCGTCTTCCACGCTGTCGCACTGGACGGTCACCTTGAACTTGTGATCGTAGGTTTCCGCGCTGACCATAGCCCACTGGTCGCATGCGATGCTGCTGATCTCAGCTTCGTACTCGAAGTTGAGCCGGTAGACCACCTTGCTGAGCAGGGTGGCGTCGGTTGCGCTGAGCTGTTCTTTCGCCTCGTTCAGTACGCTGTCGGCGTCTGCGGTGGTCTTGTCGCTGTGCCGGCACATGAACGCGGACACGTGCGTGACGCCGGTGCTTTCGTTAACGGATTTCTTGAACCCGGGGATGACCCGGGCTGTCTTGTCGTTTCTTATATGTGTCATGTGACCCCATGGAGACTCGGACTCCATTCCGGAGGGTGAAAACCTCCGATCCTAACCCATAGACGATGGGGCCTTAGGCATGCCCGTCCCCACCTCCCGCAAAAAAGGACGGGCATGCGGTGCACCTGGCAGGATTCGAACCCGCGTATTCTCCGTTAGAAGCGGATCGCCTTTATCCTCTAGGCTACAGGTGCTTCCAATCTTCACGCCTCTTGATATTCCCTATCAAAGTGCGCGAGACGTTATATTCAGCTGCCAGCACGCGGTAAGACTTTGCTGACAATCTGATCACGAGGATGTCCTCGTTCCTCAACTTTGAGTGAGGACGGTCTTCGCCTTTCTGATGTTCTGGACCAGACTTCAGCAGATGGCACGGGCGGCAAAGGGCGCGACATTTAGCCAGCTCCGCTCCCTGACGTTCTGCCGACCAGGACCAGATCCGATGAGTGATTTTGCTCTTCGGATCTTCATGGTCGAGTTGCAGATCGGTTGTGCTGCCGCATTCGGCACAAGCTCTGTCGGCGAACCACTCTTGTCTTCGCTTGTTGATCCAGTCACGTTGGTACTGTCGCTTGGCGTCACCTTTATATGGCACACTTTAGTGTGCACCATCAAGGATCGAACCGCAAGTACCCCGCCAGGGAGTCAAACCCTGTCCTGTCAGATTAAAAGTCTGCGATGCGCTCGGTACACCAGCGGGGCTTTAGGCTTCCTCGTGCTCCTGACGAGTCTGCCAGTAGACACCCCAGATCGGATCAAAGTGGAGTCCGGTAACAGAATCATGCTCCCAGCATTCGAGCTTGTTCCGCGTCGAATCCAGATCGAAATGGGGACATTGTTTCCCCGCGTGTTTACTGGTCATTCTCAACCTCCTGCCAGAGACGTTCCCTTTCCTGCCTGTACTGCCGTGGATGCCGGAACATCCACCACCGGAACGCCCACGGGCTAACACATACTCCCTTGCGACGGCAGGGCGGCCAGGTGCACCCGCACTCACTGCATGAGCCGTCTGCGCGCATTACTTTCCGCCATGACCTCTTGGTAGTTGAAGTCGCAGTCGAGACAGCAGCACCAGCAGGTCACGGTATCGTGCTCCGGCAAGGTGAGCTGCGCTAGCTCGTGGAGGCTTTGGGCGTCGATGGCGTCCACGTGGCAGCTCCTTCGGTATCACTGCAAGTTCAGTACCCGGCTTATCCACGACTGGCTCCAGAAGAGTTGTTTCCCAGTCTGACATGCTTCTCCTGCTTCCCTTATCAACTGCACTGAATTTCACGTAGGTGACCAAGGAGTTGAACCTTGCACTACGGTCTTATCAGGACCGCCTCTTCAACCGGCTGAGTCGTCACCCGCAGATCGCAGAGGTCCCGACCCCCAGCGCTCACGCGCCCAGCCGGGTTCAAGCCGGCGGCTACCCCTGGCAGCTTTACGATCCATTGACATTATAGAGGAAGATCGGTGATTTGAACACCATCCTTTTGAGGGGACGCATCGCTTTCGGGGCGAGCCCGGCACGCCTGTCCGGTTGACCTTCCGCAGGAGAGATCCCCTAACCCTAGATCCCTCACCGTAATCAGTTAGCGCAGAGTAGTAACATTGCATGGTAACCCCGTTGTGCGAGGGTTGCGTGATGCTGATGTGACTGGGCTGAATTGTAAGCTGAACGCTGCCCGAACGCTCCGGGTGACCAGGCCGCAGCCTAGTAAGGATTTGCGCTCACCCTGATTACGGCTACCGACTCTCCTGTTAAACCACCAGGTCTGTCGCCCAGTTCGCCTGCTGGATTCTGGTGTCCAGCTCACGGCGTTCCTTCGACAGCGCATCCGCTTCCCTGCGCAGCTCCGCCACAGGAATGTTCGTCTTCTCGATCAGCTCCGTGCGACGCCGCCCCCGGCTGTACGGGTCCATGCTCGGCCCGGCCTTGTCAGCGGAATCGCTGAGCAGCTGGATCTCCTGGGTGAGCATGTCCCTGCGGGCCAGCGCCGCCGTGATCGTCACCCCTGATTCCAGTTCAGTCATCATGTTCGTCCGGTTCACTGACGACACGATGGCCGCCTGCCGGTGCAGCAGCGCCCTTGCCTCGGTGATGAGCACCGTCGCGTCTTCCAGGGGCTCTTCCCCCTCATGGAACCGGGCGGATGATTCGATCCTCACCCGGATACCGCGCAGTTTCTTCGCCAGCTCAGCACGCTCTGCGAGCGCCTCAGCAATCTTCATTCTTCTCTTTCCTTTCCGAGGAAGGCAGCGAACACGATTCGCACTGCTTCTCAGCAGCCAACCCGCTTCCAACGGGTGCCGGTACGCCTGCCCGGTTTACCTTCCAGGCTTGAGTTCAGCCGTGAAGTGCGGTGTCGACAGCGCAGAGGGTGCAGCCGCCGAGACAGTCGCAGGTCTGGCTGTGCTTGTCATGACCGTCATGCCGGCGGTAGTCCGCGACGGACTTAACCGTTACGAGGGCTAGTGATGCGACTGTGCTGGCGATCCGGAGGTGCTTCAGTGACATTTATTTTCCTTCATCGTTGCCGTTTCTTCTGCGAGGAAGGCGAGGCACTCGAAGCCTACGGTGGTTAGCCGCGCATCGCTTAGCGGGCGAGCCCAGCATCCCCGGCTGGTTCACCTTCCGTGCACACGAGAAGAGTCGAACTTCCACGCCCCTCACGGGACACTAGCTCCTGAGGCTAGCGCGTCTGCCATTCCGCCACGTGCGCAAGATACTGGCCCCACCCCGGAACCCCCCAGGAAACAGGGCAGGGCCAGCGTAACCCCTTGTTCACGGCGCAACCCTCCGGAGGGTACCGGACTGCAGCCGGCCTGCGTAAGACACCGTGCTTTACCGTGAGTTCAGGGTTGAGCTGCCAGCGGGAATCGAACCCGCACTGTCAGCTTGGGAAGCTGACGTGATGCCACTTCACTATGACAGCAGGGGGGACCCGCCTGGGGGAAGGGCCGACGAGCACGGGGGGGGCGGTCGGCAGGCCAGGCGGGTCCAGAGTCGCTGACGGGAATCGAACCCGCATCAACGCCTTGGCAAGGCGTCACACTGAGCCATTGTGCTACAGCGACATGGGGGGACAGCATGGGCTGGTGCTGTCCCCTTGAGCCCGGACACAGGATTGAACTGTGGACCTTCTTCTTACCATGAAGATGCTCTGCCACTGAGCTATCCGGGCAAACCTTCTACACGATGCTCATCCTGGCCGGGCCGTTGTTCTTGATGACCATCACCTTAACCGGCTGGGCAAGATGCCGGGCGATTTCCGCCTCAGTCAGCTTGCGGTGCTGCTTCGCCGGATTGTTGTTGCCCCCGTACCCGGCGTGGTAGCGGGACTTCCCGCCGACCAGGTACTTCCGCTTGAGCCGGATCGGCGTCGGCTTCACTTCATCCATTGTTTCCTCCCAGTTTTCTTTCTTGCGCTGTCCAGCCAGGACTCGAACCTGGATCATGCAGGACCAAAACCTGCCGGGTTTGCCGGTTCCCCTACTGGACAATCAGAACAGCGGATTGCTTTTCCCGGGACCCGGCATATCACAGGTGACTGGCAGGATCATGGTGGCGATCCTGCACAGGACGGTATGCCGCCGGCTGTTGCAGTGCGGGCGGACCGGGTTCGCCCGGTACGCGCTAACGAGGAAGCTGAGCATGATGCGCGTCCATGTAATGGATCTGGTAGCTGAGTTCCGTTGTGAACAGCGAGTTCCAGATCCGCTTGCCGCACTCGGGACACTTCAGGAAAAACAGCCTGACGGCTGGCGCGGGGATCAGCTTCTCCCGGTTTTCCATGAGTTCGATTGCTGCTTCCAGTTCCCTGTAATCTGTCATTCGTTTTCCATGTACCCGTAAGCGCTGAGCCGTTTCACGATTTCCACGTAGAGGATCGCCTGGTCCCGCAGGTACTCTCCCCGTCGCCGGTTGGTTTCCCCCCAGGGGTAGAACCTGTCGGCGACTTCACTGCTGGCTTCCATCCACAGGTCCCGGAATTCCTGGTCAGTCATCGGCGGGCTGCCAGAATCTTTCGAAGGCTGTCCCTGAATGGAGGCAGGTGTACCCGTCATTAAGATCTTTCGTGATCCACATTCCGAGGGTGAGTTCCCGCCACATGTTCTCTGCTGATGAGACAACCTGAACTCTGGCTCCGGAACTGCGCACGTTGTCCTGCCCGCAGAGCGCGATGACTTCAGCCAGGTTATCTCCGGTCCACTGGAGAGCTTCTACTCGCCTGTTCCGCTGCTTATACACTCTGGTCTCCAGCTGCTTTCTCCGCCCAGTACGCGGCGGTCCGCTGCGGCCTGTCCGCTGCATGCTCCGGGCATTCCGTCTTCACCCATCCCATGCTAGGGTCACTGGGCTTGCCGGGTTTCCCGCAGACTTCGCAGGTCTGGTAGGACAGCTTCTCGTACTTGCGGATGATCACGCTGACCTGGGACCAGGTGTCCGGGTCGATGTCCAGGTAGACGCGGAGTCCCCCGAACTTTTCCTTGACCTGCCTGACCTGGTAATGCGGGTCGAGTGCTGCGAGTTCTTCGTGGAGCTGGTCGAGGAGCGGATGCCATCCTTCGCCGACGTAGTTCTTGTGTTCGGTGACGGGTCCGCCTGCCTGCCATGTCATGTCATGCCCCCCCTTTCTTCCCTTTCTGTTTTCTTTCTGCGTGTCCACAGCGAGAGTCGAACTCGCACTGGCAACGTCCTCAACGTTGTGCCTCTGCCATTGGGCTACATGGACATGAAAGGGTTACTCCCCTGGCGTTCTGCGGACGTTCCCGGCATGAAAGCGCCCCGTCACCCGGGGTTTGCCGCAGGACTTGCGCATCAGGCACTATTGGCAGGCGCTAGAACGCCGCAGCCTGATAGGCATCGGTTTCACCCTCGGGGGACTCTAGAATCCCCCCTGCTTGCCCGGCAGATTCCCTCTGTTTCAAGGGCGGACCGCCGGGGGCAGTTCGAGCCGCCAGCCGGTGTCGAGCCGACTCACTGCCCTTACAAGGGGCTGTGCCACAGCCGTGCGTGGCGGCGGGGCGGAGGAAGACAGGGGAACCGGGAAAGGGGTCTAGCACGATCCCGGGGGAGGAGCGCCACCCTGCGTGGTGGCACCGGGACGGTGCCGGACAGCCTCTGGCCGTTTCCTGAGGTGCATCCGGGCGTGGACGCCGGCCGACTGGCACACGCGGGAGCATCCTCTGCCCTGTCTTCCTCCTAGCGCGGCGGGGAGGACTCGAACCTCCGATACCTCCCGTGCAGCTCAGACGCTCTTGCACCCCGTGTACTTAGGGGGAGTGGTACGTCAGCCTATGGCACTGCACGGTACCCAGACCCTGGGGCCGCTCGTCTTTACTTAATGTTCCAGGAACAAGCGGAGTGTTTTCCACTCGTCCAGGAAAGCATGCCGTTTCTGTTTCTCTATCTCATTGCTGATCTGCTTGCGTTTCCCGGCAGCGGTCACCGGGATTGAGTGGAGGGTGATTTTCCGCCGGGGCGGGGTCATCAGCTGGTTCCACAGTTGCTGTTCAGTTCGCTGCCATGAGCTGTTGTGCATGCAGTACGTGGTTACCCGCGTCCGGGGTGAAGTAACAGCGTGTGCTGTCGAGCCTCTTCCCAGTGCTGACCTGGGGACCCCCACCTTACGAGGATGGTGCTCTGCCGCTGAGCTAAAGAGGCGGGCCGGCTTCAGCGCTTACAGGACTGGAGGCGACTCCCCCTAACTGGCTCACGCTGAAGCCTTCGCCGGCGCTTGAGTCGTATCCAGGCCAGTCGCAGCCTGGGCGGGGCCCTACCCCCTTGCAGTCAGGGGTGTCGCTTACAGGGACTTCCTTCTCATCCCCTGGCCGGCTGAACCGCTTTCAGATTCCCTCTGTTTCAAGGGCGGACCGTCTGCGGTTTTGCTGTCCCCCTTGGAGTCGAACCAAGAACCTCGCTGGTCCAGAACCAGGTGTTCTGCCAATTGAACTAGAGGACATAAGCGCTTCAGTAGATTCCCCTCTGCTTGCAAGGGGCGGACCGCCTCCACGCCGGCGTTGGTTTAGCAGTCACCGTCTGCTGTGCACACATACCGTGTTTCGAAAGGGAGAACCCTCTGGTGCACGAGAACCCTATCTCCCTGTGGGCAAGGCGAGATTTGAACTCGCACATCCTTGCGGATACCGGATTTTGAGGCCGGCGCGGCTGCCTTTACGCCACTCGCCCAGGGCGGTGTTTCTCCGGAGTCGAACCGGGGGGCGTACCGCAGAACCCTTGCCGGATGGTTACGGCCCGTGCTTTTTACTGAAGCTTCCAGATGTTCATCTGGGCGTTCAGGATCTCGATGAGCTGCCAGTCCCTGATTCCGCCCCGACGGGGACCGCCTTCGGAAGGGCCGGCTTCCCCCATACCGCGATCGGTTTCCATGGTCAGGCTCCCAGCTTCGGCTCGGTGGTGTCCCAGCTGGTCGCCTGACCCTGGCGGGCCACTGTGAACTGCCAGTTCCGGATCTTAAGCGGGCCGCTGCCGGACTCGGAACTGCCGCAGCAGACCCCGCAATCTCCCTTGCCCATGTGCTGTTCCCTTCGTCTGCCTTTATGTTACGTACCTCGCCCCGGATTCGAACCGGGAATCCACGCATTAAGAGTGCGTTGCAGTAAACCATTGTGCTAGCGAGGCCAGGGCAGGAATCTTTCCCGCGTTTTCCTTTTCTGGTTACGACGGCGGACGATGCTCGGCTTCACTGGCACATGAGATTCCATTGCCATCATGTCCGGGTAGAACAGTTCCCGGATGTACCCGTCACATTTGCAGCCTACCGGGCCGACTCCGCCGAGGTTCCCTTTGCAGTCAGGGCAGTGCCATTCAAGGCAGCGCCCGTACCGGCAGGTTCTGTGGGTGGAGTCGGTGATGCTTCTCTCCGGCTTGCACCGGCATCCTTTGTATCTCACCATGAGCGTTTCCCGTCATGGGAGAAATCTTTCGCGCCGAGTTCCTTCAGGAACGGCGACGGAGATGTTAGCGTCCGGAACGGGCGGCTGTGGTAACCGCGCGGGGTGAACGGCGGCAGCTTGCCAGGTTCTCCTGGGGTCTGGGACCCGTGCACCCGGTTGTCCCACAGGCGTGTCTTCTTGCCTTTCTTCCCTGGCCGCCATTTGGTGCCCATCATGACGTTCATGCCAGGGTGGCGGGGACACGGGCCTTTCGCTGCCCATCCGCATTCCTGACAGTAGTACTTCGGGTTCGCGATGCCTCTCATGTCCTCACCGTCCTTGGGTGCTCTCCCTGGGAGCCAGTTATTTCCCGGCTGGGGCTCCTCCGCGCCATGCGGACTCAAGATGCCGGGCCAGATGTCACCTGCACAGGAGAGCGTTGGTGACCCACGCGAGCGGCATCAGGGAGATCGAACCCTGACCCCCAGCTTGGAAGGCTGGTGCTCTGCCGTTGAGCTAATGCCGCAGGGTCGCGGCAGTCCCCCGGAACTGGGAAAACGGGGGACTGCCGCGAGGAGAATCATCCAGAGATCAAAGTCGGCTACGGTACGTGTGCGTGTGTTAGTTTTTACACCACCCCCCGTGGG
>Ga0247668_1000040_pt1 | contig 47397 bp, 60 predicted proteins | sample CNK09_metaG_FD_182737 | JGI IMG/M metagenome (GOLD analysis project Ga0247668, IMG submission 182737) | Soil microbial communities from Purdue University Martell Research Forest, Indiana, United States - CNK09 | ecosystem: Environmental > Terrestrial > Soil > Temperate forest > Bulk soil...
CCGACCGAGCTGCCGACCCAGCTGCCGACCAAGCTGCCGACCAAGCTGCCGACCGAGCTGCCGACTCAGCTGCCGACTCAGCTGCCGACTCAGCTGCCGACTCCCCAGCCGCGCGAAGCGCGGCTTCGAAAACAGTGAGATAACCGCGCTCCACGTCCTTGACCCAGCGTACGGGCAGCGGCTCCATCCCGAGTCGAGCGAAGTGTTCGCGCAGCGCCGCTTCTGCACGCGCGGCGTCGAGCACGGGGTGCGCGCGGTCCACCGCGGCAAGGCGCCGAATGATGTCGAGGGCGCGGCGATCAGTGACGCCCGGGGCCTCGGTCATGGGTCGAGCCTCGCAATCAGCGCCGCCGCAACGACGACGATGCCCCAGCCGAGCAGGATGCTCAGCGCCGCGGCGACGATGGGGTGGTCGTGCGAGCGCCACCAGATGCGCAGGGCGATCATTGCCGAGGCTCCCTCAGTGACGCTGCGGGCGACGGCACCCCCGCCGAAAACGCCCGCTCTCGACGGCCGCGAAGGTAACGATATGCGCGCCCGTCACGGCTTCCTCTCGACGATGCTTCAACCTAAGCTGCCCTGCTGACAGCTCCGTCGAGGGTAGCACGGACCCAAGGAGACAGTTCCAGATAACCGCGCCGCTCGGCTTCCGCGCGATAGGCTTCCAGTCGCTCCTCGTCCACCCGAACCATGATGAATGCCCGCCGGGGCTTTCGTTTGGATTTTGGTTTGCCGGTTCGCATAGCTGCGGACCGTATAGCAATCGCAATACATTGTCAAGCGCGGGTCTTTTTGGTACCCCCTTCGGTTGTTATGACCCCCCTCCTTGTCGGCACGCGCGTCGCCGTCTCGCCCGCGCCCGCCGTTGGCGCAGAAGATCTTCGGTGAAGCATGAGCAAGTGGGTTGAGCTTCCGGCGCAGCGGGTTCTTTCCGTCTCTCAGGATGAACTCAGCGCCGACTTTGAGCTCATCAATGCGGACGGCGCTCCCGCGACCGAAGGCGGTCTATGGGAGATCGCGCGGCGCCGTAAGGATAATCGAGTCTTTCGGCGTGCAAGTGTGCAGCCGACACTGGCAATGCCGATCTTTGGCCTGAACAGTCACAATCCACGCGAGCTGCAGCGCTTCAGGGAGGCGTTCGGCAAGCTGCTCGAAGGAGGCGAGCGCTGGCAGATTCCTGTTCTCCCTAGGGGTGCCGATGTGCAGGTGGTTCCCGCCATCTTTCTTTCCGAGGTCGGCGCGTGACTAGTGGAGCGAAGCCCTCATGCACTGCGCTCGGCCCACAACCCCGGTAAGTCCAGTTGCGCCAATGCTTCTAGCTCTGGGCCTGGCGACATTTGTCGCCGCGCTGCCCCTAGTTCGAGAAGTTTCCGTGTGGGCAAAGGGGCGGGTCGCTCCCCGTCAAGGGATAGATTATGCAGTGGCTGCTGACGTGGCTGTCCCCGAATTCATCCTCGTACCAAATGACGGTCTGTACGGAGAAGGGGCCCTGCCCCTTCGCGATTTCCGGAGGGATGTTGAGATTCCTGGCGGGGAGTCTCGCCTCGGCGCTGGTATCGGGCGGCAAGGGACTCAACGGGAATCCCTCGGCGCCGGCTTTGCTGGGGCGATCATCGCCCTGCAACCGGTCCGAGAGGCCCCATTTCACGGGGAAACTCACGGTGATGTTCGTTGCCGTTCCGCGCCCGTAATTCGCATAGGTGATGACCCAGTTGCGGAGTGCGCCAGTGGCCGTGATTTCGGGCGCGGGCGGAATCGGGGTGGGAAACAGAATCCGGGGTCGATAGGCCACCTTCATTGCCCGCACCTGTGCATCGGCACTCTGCTGGGCGGCGCTCGCCGCTCTCGAAGAAGCAATCGCTTGGAATTTGGTGGCCTTCAGCAGGCTTTGATTTTGTCTCAGCGTCCGCTCCATCGTGCGCCACTGATGCCAGACGTAATAGGTGTTGAGCGAGGTGGCGACGGCGAGCGCGAAGGTGAAGAGGAATTGAGATATCGTCCAGGCTTTACTCCAAAACGATTGCCGGGTGGGCTCATGCTGGCCGCGGCAGCGACGCTCATGGCCGCTAGCGCTGGCGTCATCGTGTTCGGTATCGCGTTTGGGTGGGGTCCGGTCATCTGCGTTATGGTCGGCGCCGGCCTGTTTGCCGTTGGCTACGTCCTCATGGGAGCAGGACTCGGGCTCCTGGAGTGCGGGCACTGGTGGTTCCCGGATTGCCCCGCCCTCTACGCCGCGGCGCCGCCGGTGACGCTCCTCTAGCGTGTGGACGATGAACGCGAGCATCAGGAGCGCCGACCAGAAGAGAAAGCCGGCGAAGAGAATCTGGTTCACGCTCATGCTCGTCTCATGGGGCTGGGCGCTACCAGGCGTCGTTGCCCGTCGGGCAGAAGGTGAAGTGCTTCTCGGTGGTTCCGTCGTACTGCAGACAGACCCGAAGTCCCTTCCCTGCGCCGAATTCATCCTCGTACAGCAACAGTTTGAACACCCGCATGACATGGGCGGGGGGAGCGGGGCACTCGGAAAGATTGGCGGGAGCGTTCAGTTCCGCGACCCATTCCTGGCGGATCTCCGAATCGGAAACGGAATGCATCCTGTAAAAGATCTCCGGTGCCATGAGACCGAGCACCATCCCGGGAGTGCCCCCGAAATCCACACTGTCCGGCAACGCACATGGATCGCCGACAACGATGGTGGCGAACGAGCGGATGTTCTTGGCTACGGTGTGCCCAACGTTGCGGACAAAAATGTCGGCAACGTAACGTTTCCCCACTTCGATTTCTGGCCATGGAAGGGCTGGGTCCATCACCAGCCACGCACGTTGGGAACGGGCGAAATGGTCCCGCTCTTGACCGTTGGATTGTTCGAGCGCTGCGGATTGTCGTTGGATCTCCCTCAGCGTGCCGTTCAGCGTCTGCAGTTGGTAGTAGGCGACTATCGCATACACGAACGAGGTAGCCAGCAGCCCAAGCGCGAGGAACAACTCGATCTTTCGATCAAGCCCGGTGGTCCGCCACTGCTCTCTCAGTTTCATCTCATTCAGGCCCTCGCCCTCGTCGCCGCGATGGGCTGCATCGTCGCCGGCGGCGTGCTGTTCGTGTTCACCGAATATCCGCTGACGGGCGTGGCGCTGATCGTTTTGGCGTACGCGGTCGTGCTGGCTCCCCTGTGGTTCGGACTAGACTGATTGACGGTCACCCGCGACGTCGACGGACCGTTGCCATTGGGCGCGCTCCACGACCGCTCCCTGCGTTTCCGGTTGGCACAGTCGGCTGATCAGTCCGCTGATTCGCGCTGGAACGTCATGCCGCACCGGTGACAAAAGTAGAGCCGCCGCCATTCGCGGAGGGCCTTGCGATGCTCAGCGAGGGCGCGCGTCTCAGCCGGGGAACGAGCCGCGCGCTCAATCACATAACCGGCGACGGCGAGGAGAACGGGTGAGCTGAGTATCAGGACTCGACCGAAGCTGTGTGGCGGAATGATTCTCAGAAGAAGTGTACCAAACCAATTGCCCTCAGCGTGCAGCATTGAATAGAGAGCCCCGATGCCTATCGCGATTCCCGCGAATGGACCTGTCCAACTGCCTTGCCTCGTTGGCGCACCGGGCGGAGCGACCAGGCTAGCGAGGCCGGTAATGCTACTCGAGGCACCCCCGCCACCCGCAACACCAACCGCCAGGTGATTGCCGACGGAAGCTATCCCTAGGGTGGCTTTTGTACCGGTTGAGGAGCTGCGCCCGGCCTCGTATAGGACCGCGGCATTCTGGATTGCGTCGCTGCGGCAGCGAGGGCACTGCCAGAGAGATTCGCCTGCTGGGCCGTCGGTCATCGCATCGATCTCCGGGAGTCGGCGAAACCCTGACTGCGCTGACCCGCCGACGAGCCCTCGACGGCTCTAAGGCGGCGTCACTTTCCAATTCGGCGGCACCAGCTGCCAACCTTCGGTCAGTCGCATCAGGGCCGTCCTCGCCCAGTTCGCCGTACTTTGATGCTCAGCCCGAGCCATAGACTCGATCCGCTGCTTCTGTTCGTCGTCGAGACGGATCATCAGGTTCTTCTCTTTGCGCTTGCGGTCGGGCGCTAGGTGCGGAACCTTCGGATTCGGTCTCGGCTTCGGCATCAGTCGGACTTTTCCTTGCTGAGATTTGCCCTGCGACCCCTCAGTGCCCCCCATTTGTTCTTTCTCGTATCCCGAATTGGGGCCGTGAATCAACCGAATGCGCTTGAATTCTTTCAGCAATACAACTTTTGCCATCCCCCTATCGATTCCTCGCTTGACAATGTATTGCGCTTGATATACCTTCCGCATTCGATGCGCAACCCGCTGCGAGAAGAAGGTGCGACGCAAACGACAGCAGAAGTAGCGTTGGCGCCCCCCGACCCCTGCAGCGACTGTACCGATAACGACGGCGCCGAGCCGGGGATGAACCTCCGCGATCTCCTGCGGGAGTTCGCGGGGCTCGATCGAGGCGCCCGCAACGTCGCCCTCGCCCTGGGCGCGTACGGCCGGCTGGAGCGGTAGCGATGCACAACGGGCAACCCACGGACCTCATGACCAATGCCCTGACGCGCCTGATCACGCAGTGCGAAGAGCGCGCCGTGCTCCTCGCCGTCGCCCGTGCCGCCCTCCTGGACGCGCTCGTTTCCGGCTCGCCCGCCCGGGCCTTCGGAGCGCTCGAGCGCATCACCGCCTGCGAGGCCGATCTCGCCCGGAGCCGGAACGAATTCGAGGCCCTGCAGGCCCGAGGGTTGCGATGAGCAACTATCGGGGAACCCGCTACGGCGACCGGCGCGTGGTGGTGACCAAAGACGGTCGGCCGCTCGATCCGGCGCGGTCACTAGCGCTGTTTCGCCACAGTCCCGACGGCTTCGAATGGGGAGGGAGGTCCGATGCTACGCTGCTACGACTGCCACAAGCAAATGCACAAGAAGCCATCCGACCGCAATCCCCGCTCCAGAAACGGGCGCCCATGGAAACACGTCTTTTGCAATCGGATCTGCTACGCCACGTGGCGTGCGAAACGGCACCGCAAATTCAAACGGGATCGCCACCACTTCTTTCGCCAGATTTGGGGAACGACTCCGCTCCGGCGAGCGCACCCGAAGAACGCGAGAGCAGTCGGGCGAAGAGCCGAGATCCAAGCACGCAATTTGATTCTCCCAGCGTTGGGGTTCACCGAGATCGACGATCTATCCGCAATGAGCAACCAGTTCTTCATCGATTTTGTGGCGACATTCCGCGGCAAGCGGGTACTGGTAGATGCCACGATCAAGATGACCGCGCATGTTCCAGAGAAAACGGCACTAGCGAAGGCGCTTCAGATGCCATTGTTCATCCTTCACGTCTCACCGAAAAATCCAGCGCTGTACTTCTTGCAGAGGGCCGCCTGGGACCGCCGCACAATGAAGGTTCCCTCGGCCTTCATTCGGAAAGCCGAGAACCAAGCGATCTAGGCGCTAAGCAGCTCGCGCTGGCGCTCCTCCTGGAAGAAGGGCTCGACGACCGGACGGCGCTCCGCCTGCACCACGACTTCAAGGACGCGTTCGTGCGGCAATGGCCCCGCGGCGGCTGGACGATCGCGAGCGGTGAGATCCAGTCGTGGCTGGCGGGGGCGTCCGAGCCCGCCGGCGCCGCGAGCCATGCCGTGCGTCTGGTGCGCGAGCGCCAGGCCGGCGTACTCCGTGACACGGACGGGCACCTGTACTTCACCGCCGACCGGGTGGCCGCGGCGATCCGGCAGGTAGGCGGGGGCGATCCCGGGTTCATCACCGCCGTGACCGAGGCGCTGGCGCGGCTCGGCGCCGGTGGGGACGAGGAGCGGGCCGATGGCTGAGGCGCGCTGCATTATCTGCGGGTGCACCGATGCGCGCGCCTGCCCCGGCGGCTGCAGCTGGATCTGGGTGGACCGGCGCCGCCAGCGCGGGCTGTGCTCGCTGTGCGGACCGCCGGGCGACGAGATGGTGGACGGGCTGACAGCCGAACAGTGCGTCTGGTTCCTGAATCATCTGGCGCGCCACCGCGATCTGTTGGAACGCGTCACCCGCGCCGCGCTCAGGGCGGCGGACGCCGGAAAGTCGTTGGATACCAAGTGGAGACAGCAGGCGCGCGCGGCGCTGGAGTTTGTGCCGGCCGAGTCCGCTGAGAAACGGAGATGCGCATGAGTGGGGATGGAGAAATCACCGGTCCTGTTGAGGAGCCGGGAGAAGGCAATGGCGGCGAGAATGGCCACGACGGCCAGGACGCCGGCGACGAGGCCCAGCGGACCGGGCTGCCGGCCAAGAAGGAACGGCGGCCGCCGATCTGGCGGGAGGAGACGACGCGGCTCTTGTGGGCGCCCTTCGCCGAGGACGAGGTGCGCCACAAATACGAGAGCCTGTCGAACGTCACGCTCCAGATCGACCAGCACGAGGAGGAGAAGAAGAACCTCACCGGGTCGCTCACCGCGCGCATCAAAGCCCTCAAGACCGAGCAGAAGGCGCTCGCGCGGGAGCTCCACGCCGGCGGCGAGAAGCGCAACGTCGACTGCGAGGTGATCCGGGACCTCGGCCGCGGGCTCTACGTGATCATGCGCAAGGACACGGGCGAGGTCATCGAGAGCCGCCCGCTCACCGCCGAAGAGCGGCAGGGGAGGATGTTCTGATGGCGCAGAAGCCAGAATGCCTTCACGGCGGCTGCGTGTCGTGCGGCACGACCGACGTCCCGGTGCTGATGAGCCTCCTGGTCCGTGACGAGAAGGGGAAAGCGGTCAGCAAGGCGTACTGCCCGGCCTGCGTGGCGACGGCGCCGCAGATCGGCACGCCGGTGGAAATCCGGCCGTGGGACGGCAGCGCGTCATGACGCTCCGCAGCGAGACGCTCGTCCGGGTCGCCTGCGGGTTGCGGCTGGCGCTGCTCATGTTCGCGGCGGCCGGCGCCGTGCTCTTCGTGCTCGATGTCGGGTTGGGAGTACTGCCATGAACACAGACGTCGCCACTGTTCGAAGGACGCCGATCGGCGAGGGGCCGACGTGCTGCGCGCTCTGTCGCATCATCCTGGTCGATGCGCCCATCCGCATCTTCGATCCGGTGTTGGGCCGGCTCTGCGGTCAATGCGCCCGGATGGAGCGGCGATGATGCGCGATCTGCGTCTCGCGGCGACGGCGGGCCGCCCCGTGCGGGCGGCCGCTGCGGAGAGGTCGTCGTCGCCCGCGCTGTTTCGCGAGGCACAACCCTGTCGGCGCTGTCCGGAGCCAGCCGAGCCCGGCGCGCGCTACTGCCGCCGCTGCCGCGCGGACGCGTTGTCCATCTTCCTGGAGAAAGGGCGCAGCTAAATGGCGCTCACTCCGGAACAAGAGGCGATCCACGCCACCGGCCTCGGGGCCAGCGAAATTTCCGGCACCTGCGGGCGCAACCCCTGGGCGTCACCGTTCGACATCTGGGCGAAGAAGCCCACAGCGAACCGGCCGGCGGTGCCCGAGGACGAGCCCGACGCCGTCGAGCGTTCGCGCCTGGAGGTCGGCAGCGTGCTCGAGGCGTCGCTGATCGAGCTCTACCGGCGCCGCCATCCCGACGTCGCAGTCCGCCACCTCTCCCACGTAACGCAGCGCCACCCCGAGCACGCTTGGGTGATCGCCTCGCCGGACGGCGAAGTCGGTCCCGCCGACGACCTCGAGGCGCTCCTCGAGCTCAAGGTCGTGGGGTTCCACATGGCGGACTGGTGGGAGCAGGGGCCGCCGGACTTTGTGCGGCTTCAGGCGCAATGGCAAATGTTCGTCTTCCGGCACCGGTTCCGGACCCATCGGCCGCGCGTGCACATTCTGCGGCTCCTCGGCACCGACTACGAGGAGTACGAGACCGAATACGACGAGGCGCTCGTCGAGGCCTGTTTCGATATCGCGCGGACGTTCTGGTTCGACTACGTGCAGCAGGACCGCGTGCCGCCCGTCGGCGCGCTCGAGAACCGCAGCGAGTACCTGCAGAAGCGCTTCCCGCGGCCGAAGCTCAACATCCAGACCGTCCCGCCCGACTACGAAGACCAAGTGCAGGCGATGGTCGATCGCCTCGTCCGGGCGAAGGCCAGCTACGGGAAGATCAAGGCGGAGCTGGACACCGCCGAGGATGACCTGAAGGAGCTGATCGGCGAGGCCGAGGGCATCCGGGGCAAGTGGGGCGTCGCACTGTGGAAGTGGTACCACGGGCAGACCAGTTACAAGTCGCTGGCTGCCTCACTCTGCGACTTTGGGGTGATCCCGGAGGAGCTCAAGGACCGGTTCCGGGGCCGGCCATTTCGCAAATTCGATCTCAAATTGGAGGGCAAATGACCGACGGACAGGAACACGCACCCGCCACCGCAACGACCGAGCGCACCGAGGAAGAAATCCGTGTGCTCGGAGAGAATCTGCCGGCGCCGCGCGCCAAAGAAGCGCGCAACGTCCAGATGGGCGACCTGGGGCTCTTGCCCAAGGACTTCTACGAGATGTGGCAGATCGCGGTCACGCTCGCCCGCAGCGATCTCGTGCCCAAGGATTACCGCGACAAGCCAGCCAACGTTTTCGTGGCTCTCGAGATGGGCAGGGAATTGGGCTTGCCGATGATGTTCGCGGTCCAGAACATCGCTGTCATCAACGGCCGCGGCACGATGTGGGGCGACGCGGTGCTCGCCATGGTGCAGGCCTCCGGGTTGCTCGCCGAGATGGACGAACACTTCGAAGGCGAGTGGGGGACCGACACCTTCAAAGCCGTCTGCATGACGGTGCGCAGCTCGCAGTACAACGGCCAGAAGCCGCGCACGGTGACGGCGGAGTTCTCGATCGCCGATGCGAAAGCCGCGGGGCTGTGGGGGAAGACCGGTCAGGGCGGCCAGCCGACCCCATGGGTGACGTATCCGAAGCGCATGCTCCAGATGCGCGCGCGAGGCTTCAACCTGCGCGACAATTTCGCCGATCGGCTGAAGGGCTTGCTCCTCCATGAAGAGGCCGAGGTGATCGACGTGACGCCGGCGCCGGGCGACCGGCCGGCAGCGAGCGACCCCCAGGCCCAGGCGCTCCAGGAGCGGCTGGAGGCGGCCAGGGACAAAACGCATCCGCTGCCGCCCACTGGCGCGACGCCGGCGACGGCGGCGACCCCGGAGGCGGCAAAACCGGAACAGAAAGCGAGCGGCACCGCCCGGGTGCTGGGCGAGGCGATCGATCGCGTCAATCAGCTGATCGAGCGGATGAACACGGAGATCGCGAGCGGCGCCGGCCTCGAGGCGCTGCAGCAGAAGGCCAAGCAGCGGAACCTCCAGGGCCTCAGCGTCGAGCAGCTCGGCGACATCGCCACGTTCATGGAGGAGCAGCTCAGGGGCGCCGCGGCGGCGAAGACGGCGGGGTGCAACTGCCCGGACGCGCCGGCCGGCAAGCACGAGGAGGGCTGCAAGCTCTTCACGGGCAAACGCAGGCGCGGCACCCAGGATCCGCTGATCTGAAGGGAACAGGGAGGATCCGCGCATGCACCTCATTGCCCGAGGACTGAAGAGCTTCGATCTAGACGTCGAGATCGCGCCGCTGACACTCGTCTGCGGCCCGAACCGTTCGGGGAAGACCGAGGTTCTCGACGCCCTGGCGTTCGTCGTGCTCGGCTATGTGCCGCGCCTCGGCAGGACGGAGGCGGTCACCGCGACGCTCATGCGCGTGCGCGAGATCGTGGTCGAGCTCCACCTGGGAGAGGGGCGCGTCATCGTGCGAACGCTGACCCTGGTGGACGACGGCAGCTACCGCAACCGCGTGCGCTGCTCGTGGGTGGAGAGCAAAAAGGACGCGGAGCACCAGGCCGCGGTTTTGAAGCTCTTCGGCGCCGAGGTCCGCGACGTCGAGGAGCTGTTCGACCCGGGCCAGTTGATGCGGCTCAACGAAAACCAGCGCGCCGGGCGTCTGCAGGCGCTCCTCGACAGCGACACCGCCCCGGAGGACCTGGCCTACGCCACGATGCGCCACACGGCGCAGCGGCTCACCGGCGTCGCGGACGAGAATATGCCGGAGGACTACCTGGCGCTGCGTGCGCTGATCGACGGCTACGATCCGCGCGGCGTTGCGCACACCGGCCAGTACGCGGTGCTCCAGGCCGAAGCGCCCACCATGCTGGCGGCGCTCACATCGGGCGGCATGACGAAGGCGCTCGCCTGGGCGAACGAGGAGAAGCGACTCGCGCACACGCTGAGCCTCCAGAAGACCCAGGCGCGCAAGGAGTTCGAAGCGGCGCTCGGCGAGCAGGAACGCGCGCCGGCGGAGCCTGCGGCGCACGAGCGGTTGGAGGCACGGCGCACGGAGCTCGAGCAGCAGGTCGGGGCGCACCAGGCGCGCGCGGAGGCGGCGGAGGAGCGGCGCACTGCTATCGTCGAGGCGGCCAGCGCCGTGAGCGTCGCCGAAACGGAGCTGCAAGCGGTCACCGACGCGCGCACGGAGTACGAGCGGCATGGGGCGCCGGAGCTCGCACGCAAGCGCGACGAGCTCGCCGCGGCCGAGCAGCAGCTCGCGGCGTTGACGGCGCCGGCCGCGGCCGCCGCGGGGGCCGACGTCGAGGCCCAGGCCACGGCGCGGACGGCCGAAGCGGACGCGATCGCCATTCCGACGGTGGCGGACGCCGGCGCCGCGCGCCAACGTTTTGAGGCGCTCCAAAAAACCCTGCAGGGAGCCGAGGCCTCGCCATGGACCGAGGTGGCCGCGGTGGCCGGGCGCCTCGAGGCGACGACCCGGCAGTATGCGCCGTCGCTCATGCGGTACATCGAGACCGACCTGGCGCGCCTTCTCGAGCTGAGCGTGCAGGGTCTCGGCCAGAATGTGGACGAGCTGCGCGCCGCCGTCGCGGCGGCGGAAGGGGAGTGGGTGCGGCTGCGAGATGAGGAGATTCCCCGCCAGACGACGGCGCGCACCCAGGCCCAGGAACGCCGGGCGGCGTTGCTGGAGGAGGCTCGGCAGCTCCGCGAGCGCGCCGGTAACGCGCGTGTGGCGGCCGCGGCGGCCCACGATGCCGCACGGCTCGCGTACCAGGACCGCCGCGCCGGCCTCGAGGCGCAATGTAAGACGGCGCGCGCCGCCATCGCGGCCCTGGAACGGCGCGAGGCGCGGACGGCCGAGGCGCTGCGCACATGCGCCGATGCGCTGACGGCGGCGGAACAGCGCTTGCGGGATCTCGGGCCGGCGCCGGCGACGGTTGAGGCCCTGCAGGAGGAGGTCGGGACCGAGCTGGCGCAGGTGAAGGGCACGCTCGAGGCGCTGTCCGCGGCCGCCACCAAGCGCGCCCAGCTCGCGGCGCTGATTGTCGAGATGCGGGCGGCCGAGGCGCGCTGGCGCGTCTTCCAAGCCCTGGAGTTGAGCCTCCAGCTCGTGCGGGACGAGGAGATGGTGCAGGCGGCGGCGCCGCTCATCGAGCCGATGGTCCGGTTCTTCACCGCCGCGGGGATGACGGAGGCGCCGTATCTCCTCGCGGGTGCGATGGGCTGGCGCACCATCCAGGGCGAGACGGTCCCCGTCTCCGGGCTGAGCGGCGCGGAGTGGACGCTGTTCGTGGTCGCGCTGAACCACGCGATCCTCACGCGGCGGCGGCCGGCGATTCGTCTCTTGCCCGTCGAAGCCGTCGAATGCCAGGACGTGGAGCCCGAGTTGATGCTCACGCGCTTGCTGCGTGGCTGCGCGGCGCTCGACGACGATGGCCTGCACGTGCTCGTCGTGAGCCCCCGGCCGCCGATCGGCGGCGTCCCGGCCGGATGGACGGTGATCGACACGGCGGAGCGCCGCCGCCTCGAGGCCGCGGCATGAAGCGTACGGCGCTGCGCTGACTGCCGGCGGAGACGCGCCGAGGCGCGGGCTGGCTATCCGCCCCGCCGGATCTGCTTCGACTGCATGAGAACGGCGATGGCGCGCCATGAACGGCGAACCGGCCGCGTCGTAGAGATTTGGCGCGATGCAGAGATGGAGCAACTGTGAGCGGAAATGAGGAGGAGCCAATGAAGCTGTACGTGGGCAACTTGCCGTTCAATGCGGACGAAGACGATCTGAGGGAGTTCTTCGGCCGCGTCGGGCCGGTCCAGAACGTCACGATCATTCGCGAGCGAGAGACGAAGCGCTCGCGCGGCTTTGGCTTCGTCGAGCTCGACGACCAGGTGGCGCGCCGGGCGATGCGCCAGCTCGACGGGCAGGACTTTCTCGGCCGGCTGCTGACGGTCAACGAGGCGCGGCCGGTCGAACCGCGCGAGCGGCGACAGGGTAGCGGTCGGCCGCACGCGGGACGGTAAGGCGCGCAAGCGCGAGTGGGGGAGCCTCGACGTGATCGACACGGCGGCAGTGCGGAGTCGGCACTATTCGGCCTACGGGACCCGATGTCTCGAGTGCTGCGCGGTGTGGCCGTGCGACGCCGCAAAGCTCGCGGATGAGTTGGACGCGGCGCGCGCGGAGCCCTGGGCGATGGCGGTGGATCTGTTTGAAAACCTGGCCGTGCGGCGCTACCGCTGCCCACCCTGCCGCTCTGACACCTGCGTCGACTGCCGGGGTGTGATGTGCGGATGCCGCCACGGACTGCCCGCTGTCGGTCCCCATGGTTTGGCAGGTGAACTGTGAAAACCTTCGACGGTGTTCGCTGTTGTTCATTCTGCGAGCGCTCGGCGGCGCGCAATCACCGCACGGGGGCCACGGCCTTCGGCCTCGACTACAATCCGAAAGACTGGCGCGATGCACAACGCTGGCTGCGTCGGCGCCGCAAGGAGCTCATGCAGCTCGTCGAGAGTGGCGCGGCGCGCGTCGTCTCGGTGCCGATTGATCGACTCAATCTCGACCCGAGGAGGAGACCGCGGCGACATGAAGCATGAATGCCATCATCCGACGTGCAGCCTCGAAGTCCCGCCGCGCCTGCTCGCCTGCCGCCCGCATTGGTTCAGCCTCCCGAAGCGATTGCGCGACGCGATCTGGGCGGCGTACCGGCCCGGGCAGGAGACCGACAAGCAGCCGTCTACGGCGTACCTGGACGCCTACCAGGCCTGCCAGCAGTGGTGGCTGTCGCACCCGGCGAAGGCGCGGAGCACCGCCGTATGACGTGGCCGCGCCTCTCCGTCACGCTTACCGGGCTGCAACAGCCCGGTCTTTGCCAATCGTGCAGCGGCGCCGGCGACGAGCGCTGGCAGGAGCACGACGAGCACGACCGTCCCGAGCCGATCATCGTCGGATTATGCCGCGGCTGTAGCGGGCGGCTGGTCGAACGGCATCCGCGCCTCTACCGCATGCTGCAGAAGTACGAGCCGTGGCCCGGCGCGATGGAGATCTGCGTCGACTGCCGCCACCGCGAGGGCACGCGCTGCCCGCTCTCCAAGGCGCAGGGCGGCGCCGGCGTGAAGCTCACCGTGCCGGCGTTCACGAAGGCGATCGTGTGCGGGAGCGGGCCGGGCAGGGGCATGCGCAACCTCTACGTCGCGCCGGTGTCGGCGTGCGAGCAGCGGGAGCCGCGCGCATGAGCGAGGGAATCATTGCCAGCCATCCGCCCGCGGACGGCCACCAGTGGGACGCGTCGTGCGCTCGCTGCGGCTCGTCGCTGATGTTTGAGGAATGCGAAGTCTGCGGCGGCGAGGGCCTCGACGGACACGATTGCGGCGAAGACACTTGTTGCTGCGCCTATCCCGACGACAACGTCAGCTGCGGCAGCTGCCTCGGCGCCGGCAGCTTCCCGGTCTGCCTTGCTTCGCCTGGGTGGTGCGAGGCCAATCCACTGCGTGGGCGGGACTCGACGCGTCGCGCGACGCCCGAATGGTACCGGCAATCATGAGCCGCTCGCCGCTCACCGACGATCTAGCGCCGATCGACCCCGCGATCGTCGCGCAGCGCGTCCGCGACTACCAACGCGAGACTGACGAGCGCACGCAGCTCGTCGAGCTCTGGCGCCTGCACTATCCCGAGGGCGCGGCCGAGCGCAGCGCCGCGTTTCACCCCCTCGTGCTGGCGCAAACCGTTGCACCGAACAAGCATCGGCTCGCACAGTTTCCTCTCCAGGCGACGGATCCAGATGAAATCTGGGTGAGCGACGTCTACGCGGTGCACGTCCGTCGCTACGTGAACGACCCGGTCTTCGGCAGCCACCGCGGCATGATCCAGCTCGGCGTCTCCAACCTCGATGGCACGGCGCGCCACGACTGGCGGGATCTCCAGGCGATCAAGAATCAGCTCGCGGGTCCGGAGACGGAGGCCTTCGAGCTCTATCCGGCCGAGGCGCGGCTCCTCGATCCATCGAACTACTTCACCTTGTGGTGTTTCCCCGGCCTGAAGCGGATCAAGGTCGGTATCGAAATGCGCCGCGTGCTGGACGCGGAAGACGCGATCTCGTCCCAGCGGGCGCTGAGCGCACCCGAAGAGGCCGCGGCCATTCCAATGGTCCTGCACTGCCCGCGCTGCCGCGCACAGCACGTCGACGCGCCAGATCTCTCGATCGGCTGGACCAATCCGCCTCACCGGAGCCACCTTTGTGGATTGTGCGGCTGCGTGTGGCGCCCGGCCGACGTGCCCACGACGGGCGTCGCGGCGACCGCCTCGCGCGGCAAAGGAGACACATGGCCGCCCGCCTTCTGAGCGCCGCCCTTCCGACCGAAGCGGCGCTCGACCTGGTGGCCGAGGTCGACGCGCTGCCGGCGGGGAAGATCTGGGACGCGCTGCGTGAGGCGCATGCCCGGGGCAACCGCGAGCGCTGGCGCATCGCGTTGCTGCTCCTGCGCGTCGATGCCGAGCAGCTCTACAAGCGCGAGGGGCATCCGAGCCTGACCGGCTACGCGGCGGCGGCCCTGGGCATGGCGCAGTCAAGCGTCTCCACCTACGCAACCGCCGCGAAGTTCTACCGGGCGCATCCGGAGCGCCGGGAGACCTTGCTGCAATGGTCCCCGGGTACGGTGTGGCGTCACATTCAGCCCGACGAGCGCCAGCCGCGTCGGCGGGAGATCCCCGGACGGTCGACGGCGCTGCGGGCGGCGCGCCTCGCGCCTGTGGAGGACGCTCTCGTTCTCCAGGGGCGGCGGTGGAACGCCCGGCAGCGCGTGAAGCAGCTCGTCGACCTGGTGACCTGGCTGGAGCGCGAGACGTTCCCGGTCGATGAGGCGACCCGGTTCTGGTTGCTGCGCCTGCAGGCGCGGATCCCAGTCGTGCTGGCCCAAGGCAACCGTTCGCCGACCGAACCCCGGCGGCAGAAAGGGTCTCTACGGTGACGGACCTGACGATTGTTCCTTCGGTGATGGGTCTCGCGTGGCTGGCGGCCGTGGGTCTCTGCGCCGTCTGCGCGATCGGCGTCCGGAGATCCCTGCGCATCGTCTCCCTGGTATCGCTCGCCTACAGTTCCGCTCCTTCGTTGGCCGGCGCCCATGCACATTCAGAACGGGCCACCAGTGCGCCGCCGATCCAGCACAGCCGCGTCGCGACGGTACGCCACGCGCGCTCGTGCCGGACAATGGAAGAGCGGAGGAGGTGAGCGGGGCGATGGCCGACCTGATGCCCGCCGACGTGGCGGCGTTGCGCCAGAAGCACACGCGAACTCCAATAAACGCTTGCGACGAGTGCGATTACAACTTTCCGTGTCCAACTGTGCTCCTTTGCGACTCCCTCGAGGCCGCGTGGAAGCGGGCTACGGAAGTGGAGACATCGCTCAAGTCGCAGATAGCCGCGTTGTTTTCTGTTGCCGATGCGTGTTTCCGAATCCGCAATTGGGCCGCGACAGAGGCGCGCATGCACTGCGGCACTACCCGCGTTGTAGATATCCCGGCGGCGCTCGCCGGATCCGGCTCGATGCTGCAGGCGGTCCAGCAAGCCCTGCCTGATCTGCCAGGCGATTTCATGGAAGAGGTGGAGGGCATCGCCACGGCCCACGACGCCTGCATTGCGGTCCGCGCCCGGCGGGAGGCGGTGGAGGAGTGCGCGAAGATTGCTGACGCTGGCATTCTCGACATCGGCTGTACGGCGCTAGAGGCTGCGGGCATCGTTCGCCGCACCCGCGACGCCATCGTTGCCGCTCTCCGTGCCCAGTTGCCCAGCCATGACGGCCCGCCAGGGAAGGAGCTGCGATGATTGTCGACATTGTCTTCGATGGACCGCCCGCGGCGGTCGGCGGTCGATTCGTCGAGGTCGAGAACCTGCGGGGCGAGAGCGTTGCGGTGGGCCGCTGGATCGATCGCGGCAATGGCTCCTGGGCGTTGCGCGTCGCCCTGCACGACGGGAACGGGGATGCGCTCATAGGGGACGAGCACACGTTCAACTCGCGCCTTCGGTACTATCGTGCCGCCGGAGACACGGCCTGCGAGAAGTGTGGGCTCTCTTACTTCGACCATCCAATCGTGACGCGCAAAGAAGCCGCGCACTACGGCTGCGAGCTGCACGTGCTCTGCAACTCCGACCGGGTGAAGCTCTGATGCGCGCCCTCTCCCTCACCGAGCCCTGGGCGACCCTCATGGCGATCGGCGCGAAGAAAATTGAGACGCGCAGCTGGAGTACGACGTACCGGGGACCGCTCGCGATTCACGTGGCGAAGAGCTATCCGCCCGAGTGTCGCCACCTGTGCACCCACGCGCCATTCCGGAGCGCTCTCAGCAGCGCTCCCGGCGACGCATCTCTGTACGAGGCCCTCGCGGCCGGCACTGCGCCGCGTGGGGCGATCGTCGCCGTCGCGGACCTGGTGGACTGCTTCTCGACGGATCCCACGAATCCGCTCAACGAGATGATGAGGCGCCTGCGGGAGCCCGAATTCTCGTTCGGCAACTACTCGCCCGGCCGGTTCGGGTTCGTCACCACCAACCTGCGCCGCCTGGCGACGCCGGTGCCCGCCAGGGGCGCGCTCCAAATTTGGACCGTGCCGCCTGACATCGCCCGCCAGGTCGAGGAGCAGCTGCGGCGATGAGCGGCATCCTGGAAGGATGAGAGAATGGGAAAAGTTGGCGCGCAGGCACTATCGAGAAACCCGAACTGGAAGGGCGGTCGCACCACGGAGCCACGCGGCTATGTGCTCCTGAAGATGCCGGGCCATCACCTCGCCGATTGTCGCGGGTACGTCTACGAACACCGGCTCAAGGCGGAAGAGAAGCTGGATCGGCAGCTGCGGCCCGGTGAGGTTGTTCATCACGAGAAGGAAGTCAGCAATAATGACGCGGTTGAGCCGTTGCCATCGGCGTGGCACCACCGCGTACGTCATCGCAAACACGCAAAGGGCCTACGGCTGCCAGGCCAGCCCAATCCTCCGGTAAGCTGCGCTTGTGGCTGCGGACGCGTACTGAAGCGCTTCGACGATCAGGGACGACCGCGCCGTTTCGTCAGCGGCCACAATTCTCCTCAAAGGGACCGGCTTGGGCGCTTCGCAGCCGCAGGGGAGCCCAAGCATGGCTGAGACCAAAATCGAATGGACGGATTTCACTTTTAATCCGTGGCGTGGCTGCGAAAAGGTGAGCGATGGCTGTACAAATTGCTACGCGGAGACGACGAGCAAGCGCAATCCCGCCGTCCTCGGCACGTGGGGACCCGCGGGCGTGCGCGCGATCGCCGCGGAGCCGTACTGGCAGCTGCCGCTGAAATGGAACGCGGAGGCGGCGGCCGCCGGCCAGCGTCGGCGCGTCTTCGCGCTTTCCCTCGGCGACTGGCTGGAGGACCGCCCCGAGCTGCACGCGCCGCGGCTACGGCTGCTCGACCTGGTACGGCGCACCGAGTACCTCGACTGGCTGCTGCTGACGAAGCGGATCGAGAACTTCCAGAGCGCCCTCGCGCGCAGTGCCGATCTGGCCGCATCGGTGGACGGCTGTGGCGCAACGGTGGGATTGCTCTCTCGCTGGCTCATGACCGACCAGCCACCGTCGAACGTCTGGGTGGGCGTCAGCGTCGAAGATCAGCAACGCGCCGACGAGCGCATCCCACGACTCTTGCAGACGCCCGCAGCGATTCGGTTCCTGAGTTGCGAGCCGCTGCTTGGACCAGTTGATCTTGCAAAGTTCCTAACCGCTGGTGGCTCCGACAACCCTCACCAGGGCTCTGAACACTCACGGATAGACGGGGAGGTGCCTGCGGCACCGGTCGCGGCTCCGCAGCAGCAAAGGCCACGCTGGGATAAGTCCATAGGCGACGAGCAAGGCGACCAGGAAGCGGACCGGCCAGCGGTTAGGAAATTATGGGTGATCGTCGGGCCCGAGAGCGGTCACCACCGGCGGCCGGCGGATCTTGATTGGATTCGGTCGCTGCGCGACCAGTGCGTGGCCGCCAGAGTGCCCTTCTTCTACAAGCAGGAGATCGTCAACGGGAAGAAGGTCAGTCTGCCGCCGCTCGATGGCCGACAGTGGAGCGAGTCTCCCGATGCCGCATACTGACCTTCCCATCCCGATCAAGGCGCTCGATCAGCACCTGGTGGTGCTTGGCAAGACCGGCGCCGGCAAGTCTTCGGCGCTGCGTGTGCTGGTCGAACACCTCCTGGATCGGAAGAAGCGCGTCTGCATCGTCGACCCCAAGGGCGATTGGTGGGGGCTCAAATCGTCCGCGGATGGCAAGCACGCGGGCTACCCGGTGATCATGTTCGGGGACTTCAAGAACGCCGACGCCTCGGACGTGCCCATCAACGAGCTCGCCGGCAAGCAGATTGCTGAGCTGATCGCGACCGGCAATCGCCCCTGCGTCATCGGGTTCCGCGGCTGGATGACCGGCCGGATGGTGCAGTTCTGGATCGACTTTGCCGCGACGCTCTTCAGCGCCAATGCGGGCGAGCTGTACCTGGTGATCGACGAGGTGCACCACTTTGCGCCCAAGGGGAAGATCCAGGACCCGCAAGCGGGCAAGTGCCTGCACTGGTCCAATCGCCTGATGAACGAAGGGCGCGGTATCGGGCTCGTGAACCTGATCGCCTCGCAGCGACCGCAGAAGGTCCACAACGACACGCTGACTGCGTGTGAGACGCTCGTGGCGATGCGTGTCATTCACAAGGCGGACCGCGACGCCGTCGAGGACTGGATCAAGGGGTGCGGCGATCCCGTACAAGGCCGAGATGTGCTCAACGCACTGGCTAATATGGCGCGAGGAGACGCGTTCGTCTGGTCGCCCGAAATTGGCTTCGGCCCGACACGGCTCTCGTTCCCGTTGTTCCGCACCTTCGACTCGTTCGCCCCGCCGCAGCTGCAACGCGCCGTGAGCGCGCGGAGCTGGGCCGACGTGGACCTGGGCGAAGTGCGGCAGAAATTGTCCGCCATCATCGAGCGCGCGAAGGCCGACGACCCCAAGGAACTCCGCCGCGAGATCGCCGAGCTGAAGCATCAGCTCCGCACCGCGAAGACCGAAGCGCCGGCGCCGCCGGCGGCAAAGCCGATGGAGGTCCCGGTCATCAAGCCCGACGAGTTGAAGCGGCTTGAGAAGATCTGCGGGGACCTTGAGAAGTACGGCCGCGCCTATCTCGACTACGGTGCCGGGCTCACGGGCGTGGCCAGGGAGCTGGATGCGCACGCCGGCCACCTGCGGGCGGCGCTGCAGACATTCGCTCGAACGCCGCGGCCGCCGACGCCGGTCCTGTCCACGCCGAGAGCGGCCGCGCCGGCGGTCAGAGCGCGCACCGCGGCGCCTGCCGCCTCGGCCGACAACGGCGAGATCAGCGGCGTCGAGCAGCGTATTCTCGACGCCCTCGCCGAGCTCGAGGTGCTCGGCGCCGCGACTCCCGAGCGCGTCCAGGTGGCCTTCCTCGCCGGCTACACCAATCTGAGCTCGAAGGGATTCGCGAATGCGATGGGTTCGCTGCGCTCTAAGGCGCTCATCGACTACCCGACGACGGGCAAGCTAGTCCTGACCGAAGCAGGCCGGAACGCCGCACACTTTCCCGACGCGCCGCGATCGAGCGAAGAGATCCAAGACCGTGTGATCCGGATGCTCGGTGGCACGCACGGGCGGATCCTCGAGCCGCTCCTACGCGCCTATCCCAATGCCCTCGCCCGTGAGGAGCTCGCCCGTCAAGCCAACTACACGAACCTCGGCAGCAAGGGGTTCGCCAACGCCATCGGCCGGCTGCGCACGCTCGGGTTCATCACCTATCCGACGCGGGGCGAAGTCGCCGCCGCAGCCGTGCTGTTCCTATGAGCGCCCCTCTGACGCGCCGTCGGTTCACCGTCACCGTCTACCAGGCCGTCGATCAGCGGTGGCGCCTGCAGGTCAACGGCCATCGCTCGATCGGCGTCCACGATCGCGCGGCCGCGCTGACGATCGCCCGTCGGCTGCAGCGGCACGCCCCGAAGACGGCGGCGCAGATCACGGCGGTTACGGGCTTGCCCCCCCCGCGGTGAGAAAGCTGCTTGAGCCATGGCCGAAGTGAGCGGTCCTGCGTTGTGCGGTCGGTGCGGCAACAAATGGCCGCACGGGTGCACCTGTACCGCCGCGGAGATCATGGACGGGCTCGTCACCGCTCTGCGCCAGCGCGTCGCCGCATGGGTTGATTGGGCGACTCGTTGGGTGGCTGCGCGAAAGGCGCGAGAAGACTGGACGCCGATCATTGGCCACAAGCCGCCAACGTTCTTATTGGAAGACGCACGAAGGCTGAACGATCAGCTGGACGCGCTACTCGCCGAGCCGACCAATGCCCAGGCTATCCGCGAGATCGCCGCGCTCCGAGCTGAGCACGAGGCGGCCGCTGCCTATCTGGCCCAGAGGGATGCGTGGGATGCGCGCAGTGCACAAGCCTGGGCCAACGCCGTCGCCGCTGTCGAGGCCATCCGGGGAGAGAAGCCGTGAAGGGCTCCGAGGTCTCCCTCTGCGCCGCCGTCCGTCAGTGGCTGATGGGCAAGGGCTGGCGCGTCTACTCCGAGGTGAATTTCCGCGGCGTCACCGCCGATCTCGTCGCTCTGAAGACAGCCGTTCCGCTGAACTGGTCGCCGCGCCAAGGCGTAAGTGCTGGGGACGGCCAGCCGTTGATCTGGGTGATCGAGGCGAAGATCGGCCCGAGCCTGCGGCTCCTCTGCCAGGGTTCCCGGTGGCGCGCGCACTGCCATCGCGTGTCGCTCGCGATCGCCGCGCGCGCCGACGTCGAGACGCCGGAATTCGCCTTCTTCCACCAGGTGGCGGATTGGCAGCTGATGGGCATTCTCCTGGTTGGCCGGTCGTCGGTCACCGAGCTCTCGGCGCCGGCGACGATCGAGACGGACGCCTCGCTCGACCTGCTGCCGCACCTGCACGCCGAGCAGCTCGACTTCGCCCCGGCCGGCAATGCCGAGGGGAAGCGCTTCACCAAGTACCAGGAGGTGCGCCAGCAGCTGGCGGAGTACATCGTCGAGCACGCGACCGATCGGGGGCTGTCCCTACGCCAGCTCCTTGCCGCAGTGCCGACGCCCTGGGGACGAGACGCGCGGCAGCGGGTAATCGAGATCGCGCGCAGCGGAAAGCTCGCCGGAGTGCGTGCGGAGCGGAGCGGCGGTCGGTGGCGGTTCTGGCCCGCGGAGGTCGAGGGGGCATGACGCAGCCGAGAGCCCTCAGTGAGCGCGCCTGCGCCGGCTGCGGCGACCGGTTCCTCGCCAAGCACGCGCGCTGGTGCCCACCCTGCCGCCCCGGTGCCTGGAAGACCCGCAAACGCACGCGCATCTGGACGCCCGAGCAGGACGAATATCTGCGCACGCACTACGATGTCCGGAAGAAGCACGCGCAGACCGCCATTGCGGCGCACTTCGGGTATCCGCTGTGGGCGATCCGCCATCGCGCCAAAATGCTCGGCCTCTCGCGCACCAAGGAGCCGATCTGGGCGCCGGAGCAGACGGCGTTCGTCCGCGCCCATGTCGGGCGCCGCACCTCGCACTGGATCTGGAAGCACCTCCCGCCGCCCCGGCGGACCGAGACGGCCATCAACCTCCATATCAAAAGGATGGATCTCAGCCGCCGCGTCACCGACGGCTACACGCTCGCCCAGCTGGAGGCCTTCTTCGGGATCAGTCACCGGGTGATTCAACGGTGGGCCAAGGCGAGACAGCTCACCGTGCACACCCGCGGCTATGCCAACCCGGCGCGTGACGCCTGGATGGTCTCGCCGGCCGATCTCCTCGCTTTCGTACGCGCGCACCGGGGGCTCTACGATCTGCGGCGCGTCGACCAGCCGGCGTTTCTCGCGCTCGTCTTCGGCGATGCGCCGCCCGCGGTCGCCGCCCGCTATCCGTATCGAAGGAGGAAAGCTGCATGACTGCACCAGCTGCCCGTCAGTCGTGGCTCAGCGAGGCGCCCGGCACGCCGATCTGGCCGCTCACCGCCCTGTCGGCGAACCCGCTGAACCCGCGCACGCCCGATGCCAACGACCCCGACCTGCGCGACCTGATTCTCTCGGTGACCGCCAAGGGCATCCTGCAGCCGCTCACCATTCGCCCGGACGGCGTCCTCATCGCCGGCCATCGGCGCCTCGTCGCGGCGCGCGCCGCTGGCCTCACGCACGTGCCGGTGTACATCCGTGATGATCTCGACGAAGCGGATCAGCTCGAAGCGATGCTGGTCGAGAACTTGCATCGCCGCGGGCTGAATCCGATGGAGACGGCGACCGGCTGCCAGCGGCTGCGGGAGCGCGGCCGAACCCTCGAGCAGATCGCCATGAAGACGATCATGAGCCCGGATGCGGTGCGCAAGCATCTGGCACTCCTGACGCTCCCCGTCGTTCTCCAGGGCCGGTGCGTCGCCGGCGAGCTGCCGCTCGGCTGGGTGCTCGATCTCGCGCGCCTGCCGGATCCCGAGACGCAGGTGCGCGTGGCGCTCGACGCCATCAGCGCGGGTCTCACCGCCGAGCAGCTCCGGCGCGTGGTCAACAAGGTCCTGGGACCGCCGCCCCGGAAATATCCGGTTGTCCGGGAGAACCCCCTGCCCGAGAAGCCCGAGCGGGTGATCCAGCTCTTCGCCGAGCTGACGACGGCGTTTCAGCGGACGCCGGCGCTCGTGCAGGACCTGGTCGTGCAGGACTGGGCGAAGCGGCTCAGCGCCGCGATGCGCGCGGCGCAGGAGAAGTAGCTGGCCACGAGCGGGATAGGACGGGAGGGCTGATGGCCTACTTACACATTCGCAATCTGTACCAAGAGCAGGAGATCCTGCTCTTCCGGCAGTGCCACGCGCTGGAGAAAGTGCACGGGACAAGCGCGCACGTCGCCCTCCGCGTTGATCAGCCGGTTCATTTCTTCGCCGGCGGCGAAAGCCATCCTCGGTTCGTGGCGTTGTTCGACGCCGAGGTCCTGGCGGCCCGGCATCTCGAGCTCTTCACCGATCCGGTGACGATCTACGGCGAGGCTTACGGCGGCAAGTGCATGGGCATGCGGAAGACCTACGGCGCCGATCTGCGGTTCATCGCGTTCGAGGTGCAGGTCGGAGACTGCTGGCTGAGTGTCCCGAACGCCGCCGACGTGGCGGAGAAGTTCGGGCTCGAATTCGTGCCCTGGCGGCTGATCGAGGCAACGCTGGCAGCGATTGATGCCGAGCGCGATCGGCCCTCGGAGATCGCGGAGCGCCGTGGCTGCGGGGAGCAGGTGCGTGAAGGGATCGTGCTCCGTCCGCCGATCGAAGTGGTGATGAACAACGGCCGGCGCGTGATCGCCAAGCACAAGCGTCCGGAGTTTGCCGAGCGCCAGACGGTTCCGAACGTCGACCCGACCAGGCGGGAGGTGATGGACCGGGCTGACGAGATCGCCAACGAGTGGGTGATCCCGATGCGCCTGACGCACGTGCTCGACAAGCTGCCCGGCGAGCACACGATCCAGCGGACGCCGGAGGTCATCGCGGCGATGGTCGAGGACGTCATGCGCGAAGCCGAGGGCGAGATCGTCGACAGCCCGGTCGTTCGCAAGGCGATCGGCCGCCGAGCGGTGGCGCTGTTCAAGCGCTACCTGCACGACCAGATCGCGGCAGGTTCCAATGATTGATTTCACGCACGAGCAGCCGCGTGACGGCGACACCGTGGCCCATTGTGGCCACATTGGTGCCCACACCGCCGGCTCGATGCATTTCTTCGAGCATGTGCCCTTCCGCACCGTCACGCGCCCCGATGGGACGACTGTGGTCATCAAATGGACGATCGCGTGTGACGCCTGCTATCGGCTCGCCGGCGGCGACTGCCATAGGATCGCCATTCGTGGCGATGCACAGTGGGTCGGCGACGAACCCGCCATCAGGAAGCCGATCGGGCACTGACTCTGGGAACACCTTGGCCGATCGCCGAATGGAGGGTCGATGAAAACTGCGACGATGGTGCTTTCCTTCAGCGTGGGCATCGTCACCGCTGAAGCGTTGTGGGCGTGGTGGCATCGTGAACCGATGGCATGGCAAGAGGTGCGTGCCGCCGTCTATGGATTTGTCGCGGCGCTGGTCTGGATCTACCTGACCATCGAGCCGTGCTCTATTAGGCGGGAGGCTGGGTTTCAGCTGCCAGCCGTGTGTCCGTGGACCGAGCCCGTCAGCGTCGCGGCCGCGCTCCCCTGCGGCGCCGATCAAGTCATCGGGAACGTCGACGTACTATGCGGGCAGGACCGATGAGCCGCTCGGCCGTGGCCGCGCTCAGGACGCAGAGGCAGGCAACGCCGCGGGTCGAAACACGCCGTGTCGCCGACCTGCGATCCAATCCGCTGAACCCGCGACGGTCGATGGGCGATCTCGCTGAACTCACCGCGTCCATCCGCGCCTCCGGCATTCTGCAACCGCTCCTGATCACGCCCGCGGGCCTGGTCGTCGCTGGCCATCGTCGACTCGCGGCGTGTAAGGGCGCCGGCGTCGAGGAAGTCCCCGTCCTAGTCCGCGACCTCACCGAGAGCGAACAGATCGCGGCGATGCTGAGCGAGAACCTGCAGCGCCAGGGCATCAATCCGATCGAGGTGGCCACCGCGTGCAAGGGCCTCCGCGATCGCGGCATGGAGATCGAGGAGATCGCCGCCAAGATCGGCATCGGTGTCATCACGGTCAAAAAACACCTCGGCGCGCTCACGTTGCCCCAGGAGCTGCAGGACCGCCTCGCTGACGGATCGATGCCGTTTGCCTACGTGAAGTTCGCGCTCGAGCACAATGCCGCGCGGCAGCGGAAACTGCTGGTGGAAACCGCCCGCAAGGCTATTAAGGGGCAATGGTCGGCCGTCGAATTTTACACATCGCTCAACCGTGGTGGCGAGACGCCGAGGCAGACTGCGGCACGCGAGCGTCGAAGGGAAGCAAGCCGGCCGCAGCCGAGTCGGCGTGAACGTAAGCAGGATCTGCTAGCCGCGGTCCGGGACTTCCATCTGCGTCCAACGATCGGGCTGTTGAAGCAGTTCGAGGAGTTCGAGCCGTACCGCGAGCTCGCGCAGGATCTCCACGACAAGCTGGTCGAGGAATCGGAATCGTTATGAGCAAGGAGCCCCGCACGCCCGCTGAGTGGCAAGAGGCGGTGGACCTGGCCGAGGGATTCCTGCTCATTGAGTCGGCGCGGTCCTATGGCCTCATTACCGGCGGTCCCAAGGTCGACGTCGCGCGCTGCGAAGAGATCCTTGTCGCTGGGCGCCGCCGGGGCGTCCGACCTCGCAGCGCCGCCGCCGAGCAGCTTGCCCGGATGCTGGCCAAGGGGTGACCATGGCCACGGCACAGTTCATTGCCGGCGGCACGATCGCCTGGATCGTCTGGCGGTGGTGGATTTCGGCGACCGCCGCGGATCCGGCCTATGTCCGGCGGGTACTGGCCGACATATCGATCACGTTCATGCCGCACCACTCCTTCAACGTCGTCGAAGCGCACGGAGAGTTGACGGTCGAACTGTATATCGCGGTGCAGGCGCGCGATGGCCGCGAAGGGGTGATCACGGTCAAGAATTCCGTCACGCGCAAATGGTGGCCGCGGTCTGAACGGGTCATATCTCTCGTGATCCGCAGTTTGTGCGCGCGGTCCTTGCTGCACGAGCTCGACGAGACGTTCCTTGTCGCGGGCGACCGAGTGTTCGATCCGCACGGTCCGCGGCCGGCTCCCAAGGAATGGCTGTGAGCGCGCAGGGTGTCCTGGGTTGGCTGTTTCGCTGGCGGTTCTGGCTGCGGCCCGAACTCCCATGCGTAGCGAGGCAGCTCAAGGCGGGGGCGAAGCCAGTCATCTGGACCTACAACGGCGCCGTGCAGCTCGAGTGCCCGAGGTGCCACCGGGGCGTGCAGCGGGTGCTCAGCAACGTCATCGAATCCGTGGCCTGGGGCGGCGAGGAATGCGCGTGGCCGGAGTGCCGTCGGTTCGATATACGACTCGCCCTTCTCACGCCCAAGGACTATCGCCGGGTTGAAGGGGCGCGCCTCGAGGAGTCCGCCGACCATTGGCGGCTCTTCTGCCCGCCCGCGAAGTAGTATCCATGAGCCGCGGCCTTCACTGGGACACGGTTCCCGAGCACCTGCGCCATCGCCTCGTGGAATCGGCGACGTCGCCGGCGAAGCTGAGCGAGAAGAAGGTTGCAGCGCCGGCGCCGGCGCCAGCGCCACAGCTCAACAAAACCGAGGCTGCCTACGCCCGGCGCCTGGATCTCCGGATCGCCGCCGGCGAGCTCGTACGGTACCAATTCTGCGCGCTCACGCTGGTGATCTTCGAAGCGCTACCCAGGAAGGGGGCCAAGCGGACCCGGTACACACCGGACTTCTTCGTCGTGAGCAATACCTCTCACCGCTTGGAGCTGCACGAAGTGAAGGGACCCTACATTCGAGAGGATGCGCTCCTCAAGCTGCAGGCCGCCGCGAAGCAGTTCCCTGAGTTCCGCTTCTGGCTTTGCCAGCTGAAAGGCGGCCAGTGGACAGATCTGCCGATCCTGCCGAAGTGAGTTAAAAGCTCGGCGCGCTGCGGACGACCAGGTCGAAGTCCCGCAAGCCCACACAGACCGGATCCGGCGCGCACGCGGCGCTGGCCCAGGTCCATTTCACCCACAGCTTGAAGGTGATCGTGTAGCCGCTCGGCGGCGTCGGCACGGACGCCCAGATGCTCGGGGGCAGCGTGATCGAGACCGTCGACGACAGCGGCACTATCGTAACCGGGTGCAGTACGATTTGCTCCTTCTTCACGGCCGAGGCTGGCTTCACGACCTCATAGACCAAGCTGTCCGGCGTCAGCGGCGTCACGCCGTCTTGCATGGTGAAGGGACCGATCGTTGCCTGAATGGCGTTGCCCGCGGGGATCCCGAACACCGTTGCGGGCGTGGGCGTCCCCGCGAGGAGTCCCGTGATGTCGGCGCGCACGCCGAGCGGCAGACAGAGCGTCAAGAGAACGGCGCTGGCGATGAACACGATAGGTCTCATGGGGTGGCGACTCCTTGGGTGATCGGGGCTTGGGGCAGGGTGAACACGTCGGCCGCGTGCGGCGAGGAGAACTGCACGCCGGCGCCGCCGAGCTGGATCCAGATGAACGTGGGTACCCGGGTGGGGGTTGGCGTCGGCGGCGGTGTCGACGTCGGCGTCGGGGTTGGTGAGTTGGTGGGCGTGCGTGTGGCCGTGGTGGTCGGCGTATCCGTGGGAGTCCGCGTCGCCGTCGCTGTCGGGGTGCGCGTCGGCGTTCCGGTGGGCGTCATGCTCGGGCTGGCAGTTGCCGTCACGGTCGCGGTGCTCGTGGGCGAACTCGTCGCCGTGACCGTGGCGGTGGGCGTCGGCGTGTCGGTGGGTGTGCCGGTCGGGGTGTGCGTTACGCACTGCGCCGCGGCGCATTCTGCATCCGGGACGACCACGCAGGGCGCTGCGCAGGATCCGGGACCGGCACAGCTGCCAACGCATTGACAGCAATCATTGGGACCGGCCAGCGCCGTGGCGGTTTCGGTGGGAGTCACGGTCACCGTCGGGGTATCCGTCGGGCTCGCCGTGGGCGTGCGCGTGGACGTTGTGGTCGGTGTCGGACTGGGGCTTGCGGTCGGCGTCGACGAGGGCGTCTTGGTTGAAGTCCAGGTGGGCGTCCCGGTCGCGGTGCGGGTCGGTGTCGCCGTCGCCGTGCGCGTCGCGGTCTGAGTGGGCGTGCGTGTCGGCGTGTTCGTCGGCGTAGCGGCCGCGGTGTTCGTCGGCGTGACGGTGGGAGTGCGCGTCGGGGTATCGGTCGGAGTACTCGTCGCGGTTCGCGTCGCGGTCGCCGTCGTCGTTCTCGTCGGGGTCCGCGTTGGTGTCGACGTCGGAGTTCTCGTCGAGGTTTGTGTCGCCGTATTGGTGGGCGTACGGGTTGGCGAGCTCGTCGACGTCGGCGTCGAGGTCCTCGTGGGCGTCGCGGTCGCCGTATGCGTCGCCGTCCGCGTGGGGGTGCCGCTCGGCGTGGCTGTTGCGGGCAGCGTGCCAGTGGGCGTCGCGGTCGCAGTGGCGCTGGGTGTCGGGGTCGCCGTGAAGGTCGCAGTCTGCGTCGGCGTCCGGGTCGATGTGCGCGTCGGCGTCTGACTCGGAGTACTCGTCGGCCGCGGCGTCGGTGTCCAGGTCGGCGTCGCAGTAAACGTCGGCGTGATGGTCGGCGTTCCGGTCGGCGTATTCGTTGGCGTTCCGGTCGGCGTCACCGTCGGGGTCCGGGTGGGAGTACTCGTGGCCATATTCGTTGACGTGGCGGTGGGCGTCCGCGTCGGCGTGTCGCTGGGCGTGGAGGTCGCGGGGAGTGCGCCGGTCGGGCTCGCGGTCGCGGTGGCGGTGGGCGTGGCCGTACGGGTCGCCGTCGCGGTCGCGGTGAAGGTGGCAGTCAGGGTCGGCGTGCTGGTCGGTGTGCGCGTCGGTGTCACCGTTGCGGTCGCAGAAGGAGTACGGGTGGGGGTCGAGGTCGGTGTCTGGCTCGGCGACGACGTCGCGGTTCGGGTCGGTGTCTGAGTCGGGGTGGCAGTCGGCCGCGGGGTCGGCGTCCAAGTCGGGGTATCGGTCGGCGTACGGGTCGCGGTCTGGGTCGGTGTATTGGTGGAAGTACTCGTCGGCGTCCCGGTGGGGGTCCGCGTCGGGGTGTCGCTAGGCGTGGCGGTGGGCGTATTGGTCGGCGTTTGCGTAGGAGTACTAGTGACCGTTGGGGTAAAGGTCGCCGTCGACGTCGGCGTAGTGGTCGGGGTCGCGGTCACGCAGTGCCCGTCGCCGGCGCAGGCGGCCCCGAACACCGGGACGCACCCGTCGATGCACGTGCCCGGCCCCTGCTGACAGATCGGCCCAGCGCACTGACAGCAGTCCGGGCCGCCGATCACGAAGGGGGTGTTCGTCGGCGTCGCGGTGGACGCTGGCGTTGACGTGATCGTGGGCGTCGACGTCGGCGTCAGGGTTGGGGTGTTGGTCGGTGTGCGGGTCGCCGTTGCGGTCGGGGTGCGCGTCGGTGTCTGCGTATTCGTGAAGGTCTGCGTGGGCGTGCGGGTGGCGGTGGGCGTCGGGGTCCGTGTCGGCGTACTCGTCGGGGTATCCGTGGGCGTGTTCGTTGGAGTCGAGCTCGGCGTGCGCGTCGGGGTGGCGCTAGGAGTCGCGGTCGGCGTGGACGTGCTGGTGGCAGTTGCCGTCGCCGTGGGTGTTGCCGTCGGCGCCGCGCCCGTGGTGGGCGTCTGGGTCGGCGTCTGCGTGGGGCCGATGGCGATGACGTCCACCAGGGCGCTCTGATCGCCGGCATACAGAAGTCCATTGGCGACGCGCATGGCGCGGGTCGTGCCGGGTACCGACAGGTGCTGTAGGAGCACGGGCGCCGTTGGGGTTGAGACGTCGACGACGAAGAGACCGCCCGAATGGTCGGCCGACGGCGCCGCCAGGAATACGCGGCTGCCGGCGGTGTCGAGGTCCTGGGCGCCGTTGGACGCGATCGTGCCCCGGATCACGGGCGCCGCCGGCGTCGAGGCGTCGATGACCTTCAGCGTACTGCCGTCAATGACGTAGACGGTGGTGCCCGCCGCGGTGACATGCAGCGCGGCCGTGGTGACGAAGCCGGCGATCGCCGCGGTGCTTGGTACGTGGACGTCGATCACCTGCAGCGCGGTATTGTCGGCCACGTAGGCCATGCCGCTCGATACGAAGACGTCGCGCGCACTGCCAGGCGTATCGACGGTCTTGATGAGCGTGGGCGCCGTGGGCGTCGTGACGTCGACGATCTGCAGCCCGGTCGACCCGGCAGCGATGTACACCGTCTGCCCGACGATGCGGATCCCGTTCGTCCCGCCCACCGTCAGCCGCCCGACAATGACCGGGCTCGCCGGCGCAATCAGATCGACGACGGCCAGATCGCTGTGCCCGGGGTTGCCGGAGACCCCGAGCAGGAAGTAGGCGAAGCGACCGGCCGCAGCGACGTTCTGGAAGCCGGATCCTGCTTCACTGAGGGTGCCAATCACCGCCGGCGCCGTTGACGATGTAACGTCGACGGTAATCGTTCCGGGGCCACCGCCGGCGAGCGCCGCCACGTTTGTGGTCACGCCGATGCCGGAGTTGTCCAATCGACCATCGACGCTGCTCAGGACCGCCGGCGCCGCCGGAGTCGTAATGTCGATCGCATACAGCCCGCCAATCCCCTGCGTCCCCGAGGCGCTCGAGAGGTACACCGTGTTGCCGACCGCATCGAGCCCTTGGGCGGCAAAGTTGGAGGTGGATCCGGAGACGGCCGGCGCCGCAGGTGTGCTCACGTCGATGATCTTGAGCGAGCTGCCATCGAGCACGCACAGGTTCGTCCCGGTGATAGCGGCAGTAGTCGCCGTCGTGGAGAGCGACCCAAGGCTCACGGGGAGCGCCGGCACGGTAACATCGAAGACTTGCACGAAGGACGTCGCAGCCACGAAGACGGTGCTTCCAGACACCACCAGGTCGCGCGCGCTGCCGAGAGTCGCCGTGGTGCTCAGAATCGTCGGCGCCGCCGGTACCGTGACATCGACAATCTGGAGCCCGGCGGTCGTGCCGGCGACGTAGACCGTTGTTCCGGAGACCCGCACACCACCATTGCCGCCCACGGTCACCCGCCCCACGATCGCCGGGCTGCTCACCGTCGTCAGGTCGACGACGACGAGATCGGTATGCCCGCTGATTGCCTGCAGCGCATAGGCTTTGGTGCCCGCGGCCGCCACCTTGTTGAAGCTCGTACTGGCGACGCTCAGCGCTCCCACGGTGACAGGCGCAGCCGGCGTGCTCACATCGACCACGCGCAGGCCGTCCGTACCGCTGACAGTGACCACGTGCGTGCTGTCGAGAATGGCGACCTGGCTTCCGATGAAGGGAGGATTCGTTCCGCCCAGGGGGACCATCGCCGAGAGATTCGAGACGTCGACGGTCGAGAGCCCCCAGGCCGAGGTGGCTACGTAAGCCGTCGTGCCGGAGACCTTCACGCCGTTGGCCACGCCAACACCCGGCACGAAGCCGACGAGGGAGGCCGTTTGGGCGCGCGCCACCGACGCGCAGAAGAACAGCGCTGCCAGAGCGAATCGATACTTACGAATCATCGGGCTTTCAGCGCAAGCCGAGCCCTTATCGCGCCACGCATGGCTTCGGGTTGACGGTGATCGTCACTGTGCACTCTGACAACGCGCTCGGCGTCCCGGTCGGCGCTACCATGTTCGTCGGTGTCGCCGTGGGGACCGACGAGGTCGGCGTCGCAGTCGGAGGGATGACCGTGTTCGTCGGCCTCGGCGTGCTGCTCGGGGTTGGAGCAATGGCGATGGTCGGCGTTGTGGTCCGGGTCGGCGGCGGCGTCCCGCCCAGCGGCGCGGCATAGACAGCGCCTTCGGCCGCGATTGCGATGTAGAGCGTCGTGGCGCTGGCAGCGAGCGCGGTGACCTGCGTCGAGAAGGCCCAGGGCGTGGTGATTACGCCGCTCGGGTCGATGCGGCGCACACGCCCGTTCGCCTGCCCAATCCACCATGAGCCGTCGCTGGACTGCGCGAGCTGCGTCGGTGCGTTCAACGTCGCGTTCACCGCCTGACCGCCGTCGCCGGTATCGGAGGCGAAGCCGTTGCCTGCAAGCGTCGTCAACGCGCCGCTCGCATCGGCGCAGCGGAGCTTGTTCGAAAGCTGCTCCACGAAGCAGAGCGTTCCATCGTGACGGATGGTGACCGCCCTGGGCACTTGAATGTTCGCAGGCGTCACGCCGTCAGGACTGGCCGGCGAGCATGCACCCGAGCCCGCCACGGTGCGGATGGTGCCACCGCGCATGAACCGTGCGACCCGGCACGCGCCGATGTCCGCCACGTCCACGCCGCCGTCGAGTGTCACCGCGTAAGGAAACGCGAAGCCCGCGCCGGTGGCGGGGATCATCTCGCCCCAGGTCGCGGTGCCGTTGCCGGCGACGGTGGAGATAATGCCGCTCGGGTCCACGTAGCGCACGCGGCGCCCCGAGCCGAACGGCCCTTCGTTCGATTCGGTGAAGTAGAACCCGTTGGTGCTGTCGCAGACGATGCCGAACGGATACGTGATCTGCGCATCGGTCGCCTTACCGCCGTCGCCGCTCTCACCCTGCACGCCTGTGCCCGCCACGGTGATGAGCGCCGGACCTGGGGTGCACGCCACGCCGTCGCACCAGCGCCGAATACGCACAGGCCGGTGATCGGCAATGAACACCGATCCGTCCGGGCATACGGCGAGGCCCTGCGGATCGGTCGGGCCGAAGCCGAATGGTGAGTTGGAGCCCAGCACCTGCGGCGGCAGCGGTGAGAGCGCGAAGCGAATCGCGGCGAGCGGGTGCAGGCCGGTTTGGCCTACGGAGCAACCGGTGAGGACGAGGACCATCACCGCAGCAAGTCGTTTCATTTTACGTCTCCTCAGTGGATGCGGCGGAGGAATCACGCGGCAGCCGATGCTCATTGGACCGCCGCCGCTTGCGAGCCGCCGCCTACTTATATTCATCGACCCAGACGATGCCGTCAGCTCCAGAACCCCCGGATTGCCCAGTAACGCCTAATGATACGGCCCCGCCGCCGCCGGCTCCGGGGGAAGTAGCGTTGCCCCCGTTGGTTTGATTCGTCGCGCCAAAGCCGCCTCCGCCTAGTAAGCTTGAACCGCCGTTGCCACCGGCTGCCGCTGTCCCCGAAAGGCGTATTCCTGGAGCGCCAGGCGCTCCTTGCGCTGAACCCAAGGCGGTTGTCCCGGACACGAGCCCTCCTAGGCCACCTTGAGTGACCAGATTGCTGGTCCCTGGCGTGTTCGCGCCAATACCGCGTGAACCGCCGCCGCAGGTAATGGTCGCGGGGTTTCCGAATGTCGTGGCCGTCCCTGCCACCCCGTTCGCTCCGGTGTTGGCACCACCGTTGCCACCTCCGCCGATCGTCACGCTGTAGGTCGATGCAGGGTTCTGGATAGTGACGAATCCACTTCCTCCGCTTCCCGCGGCGCCGGCAGCATCTGCTTGCGTCGAAGTCCCGCCAGCGGCACCCCCGCCCCCACCGCCCCCACCGATGCACCAGACCGTAATGAAGGAGATCCCCGGCGGCGTCGTGTACGTGTATGTGCCGGCGGTGGTGATGACGGTCCGTGAGACCCAGCCGCCCCTATAGGTGGCGATGCCGGGGAGTTGCGTCACCTCGACATGAGGATTCGGCTTCTCCCGGGCCCGGCTCCCCGGCGAGAGAAATTGCGCCGGCGCAGCCACGGCCCACAGCAGGACCGCGGTGCCGATGAAAAAGGAGCGCCGCATCAGAAGTCGGCAGCGAATACCAGTGCCGTCACCGCCTTATTGGCCGTGACCGCAGTAGTGATGACGCCGACCGCGATCGTGTCCCCACTCGCGCAATAGAGGAAGGGATTGCCGTCGGAATCGATGGGAAGTCCCGGCGTATTCGCCGAGCTGAAGACATTGACCGGCGGCGTGGAGGCCGCGGTGCCGGCGCCGGCCGGAACGGCCGCAATGGTGAGCACGTAGACCTTCGACGAATTGATCACCATCACCTCGAGAGTCATCGCCGAGGTGTCCGTGCTGCCCGCCAGTATCCCGACGATCTTGGAGCCGTTGGCTCCGCAGGTATAGGCAGTGACGGTGCCCGTGGCGCTTGCGGCGTTGCTGGCAATGGCAACCGTGCTCGTTGCGTTGAGCACCTGCGCTTCGCCGAGCTTCGGTGTTTGCACAAAGACCGGCGTCGCCGTAACAGCGAGCACCCGCATCGGCATCAACAGCAACAGAAGAACTGACAGTAGCTTTCTTGAACGCATCACATTCCTCCTAGGAGTGCATGTAGGGCGACCACGGCCCGCGGAGCGGAGATCGTCCGGTCTGCGGACAGGTCGCCAAGGGTTGCGATTTCGGTCCCTGCGGTCAGCGTGCGCCCCGTCCCGACGACGGTCGCCGCATTCGTTGGTGAAGTAGTAATATCGAGGCTGATAGCGGCTCCGGCAGACCCGGCTGCCCCACCAGTGAGAGAATGGTTGGTTGCAACAGATGCCACATAGTTCCCGGACGTGTACGTGCCGAGAGCGATGGTGGTACAGGTCGGCGCGGCGTCACTGTTCAGGGCAGTGACTGCCTGGTTCGTGCAGGACCCCGTGCCGGACGCTGAGCCGGTTGACCAGCCCACCGCGGTTGAGCTCGTGGACTTCACGTAGCGTCCCGCCGCGCCCGGATGCGCCACCCGTGACCAGGCCGGCGTCGCGTTGCCGACGAGAATGTCTCCCGCGACGACAGACGCCGCGAGTGTATCGCCGTGCGTGCTGCTCAGCAGATTGTGCGCGGTGGCCGGGAACGTCCCGCTCGTGTCGCCGCTGGTCACCGTAGCGCACGTGGCGGCGCCAGATGCGTTCAGGCTGCGCGGGAATTGGTTGGTGCAACTCGTCCCGCCATATTGCGAGAGCGTGCCCGTCCCTGCCGATGACGTGTTGAGGAGCAGTCCGGTAGTGAGCGCGCCGAGCGATTGCTCTGCTGAGAGCGTGGACTGCGCGCTCCCTGTAATGTAGTCGGCAGCGGTTGAGGCGGCGACGGTGCAGCTCTCGGAGTTGCCGGACGCATCCACGCCAAGCGGATAGCTGCCGGCCGAGCAGTTGGTGCCGTTCGCCGCCAAAGCGGTTGCGGTTGGAGCCGCGCCCGACGTGTCCGTTCCAAGCGCCACGGTCGCGCAGGTTGGTGCCGCATCGGAGTTGAGGGTGCGGACAAATTGGTTCGTGCATGCCCCGGTGCCCGAGGCTGATCCTGACGACGTGGCCCAGCTCGTGCCGTTCCCCTTGAGGTAGCGGTTGGCGGTGGCCGGGTTCGCGGCCCCGCGTTGCAACTGATCCCGCACGCGGAACCGTTCGCCCGGTGACGTGAACGATTGGGCGTCCACGCGACAAGCCACTGCCGCGAGCGCGGTGACCAAGCAATACCCGGCCAAGCGTTTCATCTCAGATCCCTCCTGCGGCTTGCAGAACCGCCGCCATCAAGGGAACGGTGATGGTGCGGTCGGCGCTCAGATCACCACCACCGCTGGCATAGGTGCTGGTCGATATGAGTCGTCCTGTTCCCACCACTGTCGCTGCATTTGTTGGTGACGTGGTGAGATCCAGGCTGATTGCCGTCCCGGCGCTCCCACCAGCACCGCCTGTGAGCGCGTGCGCAGTCGCGACCGAGGCGACGTAGTTGCCACTCGTATCCACGCCGAGGCCGACCGTGGCGCAGGTGACCCCGCTGCTAGTGTCGGAGCGGACGAACTGGTTCGTGCAGCTACCCACCGCCGCCTTGCCATTGAATGTCGTCCAATCCGCGGCTGCCAAGCAGCCAGGTTGTGCGCCGCTCGCCGTGTTACATGCGATGGTCCGATCAGCGGAGAGATCGCCGCCGCCAGTGAGAGGCGCCGTTGTCGAGATTGAGCGCCCGGTCCCAACAACCGTTGCTGCCGCGCTCGGGGAAGTCGAGATGTCCAAGGCAATCGCCGTTGCGTTCCCAGGTGCGGCACCCCCGCTCAGAGCATGGGCGGTCGACACCGATGCAACATAGTTGCCCGCCAGGTCTGTCGCGGCCGGCTGCGTACAAGTAGAAGCGAAGTTGACCTGAGTGACGAATGTGTGCGCGGCGCAGACGATCGGTTTCATCTGCCGCGGCCGGGCACGAGCTTCGGGCAAGAGGAAGCTGCCCGAAAGGTTGGCGTGCGTGAACGATGCGATGAGGGGAGCAGAGATCGTTCTATCGACGTTCAGCAGGCCGCCGCCTACCAAGCCGAAGCCAGCCGTGAGTGTTACATCTGGACCGGTGGGGCCTGTTGCTCCGGTTACTCCTGTCGCGCCAGTCGGCCCAGTGTCACCCGCAGCACCGGATGGACCGCTCGGGCCGGTCGCTCCACTTGGACCCGTTGCGCCGGTGGCTCCTGACGGACCGGTGGCTCCTGACGGACCGGTGGCACCAGAGGGCCCAGCAGGACCAGAAGCGCCAGCAGGGCCGCTAGGACCCACAGCGCCAGTCGCGCCCACGGCGCCCGTTGGACCCGTATCACCTTGAGCACCAGTCGCTCCAACAGCACCGGTTGCGCCGGTCGCACCAGCAGCGCCCGTTGCTCCAGTAGGCCCCGCAGCCCCAGTGGCGCCGGTGGGGCCAGTGTCGCCCGTAGCTCCCTGACTACCTGTTGCTCCCGTCGGTCCCGTGGCGCCCGTAGCGCCAGTGGCACCCGTTGCTCCCACTGCGCCGGTGTTTCCCACTGGCCCGCTGGGTCCCGATGGACCAGCAGCTCCCGTCGCGCCTGCGCTTCCTGTCGCCCCTGTGTCGCCAGTTGCGCCCACCGCGCCGCTAGGCCCCGAGGGGCCGGTTGGTCCAGCATCGCCCGTGTCTCCTTGGGGGCCCGTTGGCCCGATTGCTCCCGTGGCGCCGCTGGGACCCGTCGGCCCCGTGTCCCCAGGAAGCCCCGTTGGGCAAAGCAGCGCGCATCCGGTCGGCGTCTCGGTCACCGTGCGTGTCGGCGCCGGTGTGGGCGTGTCCGCAGGCGTCGCGGTCGGCGCCGTTGGCGTCGAGGTGGCCGTATCGGGAATCCGCGTGGCCGTGCGCGTCGGCGTGTTCCCTGGTGTGAAGGTGGCGCAGGTCTGGAACCCCTGCGAACCGAAGGAGACGCAGCCCGCGCTCTTCACCACCACGCACGGCGCGGCGCAGCCGGAGCCGACGGTGTCCGAGCAGACCTGCGTCCCGCACCGGCAGCAGTCGCCGGCGCCGAGAAACCTGATGGTCTGCGCGGCTGCCGCCTGTGCAAGGAGGCAGAGGACGGCCGCGATGAGGGCGCTACGCTTCATGCTCAGGTTACGCCGCGTCTGAAAAGGCGATCGGCTGAGCGGCCGCGGCGAGCTCGCGCGCCCGCTCGAGCGTGAGGCCGGGATGCCATTCGATGTGGCCGTAGTCCTGCCAGGCGGCGCCGGAGACGAGGCCGCGTTGCGTCGCGATGGCCTCGGTCTCGTCGTAGATGTCCGCCGGATCCCGCGGGTTGGCGATCCAATCCGGCTTCCCGTGCTGCAGGGGCACGTAGTCAAGAGCAAGGCCGAATTCATGCCACGATGATCCGGAGTCGGCGCGGGTCACCGTGTGCGCGTTCGCGGCAGCCGAGAGCGGCACCCAACCGACGGTGGCGCGCGCCGCGTTCACCTGGTCGAGCGGTGTGCGCCCCTGCAGATAAAGGGCGTGCTGCTCCGCGGCGGAGCGCACCGTGAAGTAGACCACGATTAGATAGCCGGCGTCGGCGCAGGCATTGAGCCAGGTGCGCGCCCGGGGCTGGAACTGCGGGTGCAGGTCTTGGATGCGCCGCGAGCTCATGGGAGGGTTACGCAGTGGGCGACGCCGGCGATCACACAACACCATTCGTTCGTGCCGCCGATCACCTGCGGCCAACAGGTCCCGTCTTCCGGAACGCTGGGATTTGCGGTGAGCACCGTCGTCTTCAGACAGGCGCGCCCCTGGCTACCGCGGCACTCCAGGCGGCCGTTGGCGACGGCATCGATTCCAGTGGGGTTCACCGGCCACTTCGCCGGGCCGGTGCCTGGCGGGCCAAACGGGCAGCCGCTTAACTCGTTCAACTGGGCCTCCTGGACCTCGGCCGTCGTGACGGTCCCATCGCCGTCGCAATCGCAAGCGGGCGAGGCGGACACTGGAAAGGCGTGCAGGTTGATCTCCTCGCAGAGGCTGACTTCGCTCTGGGTGACGATGTGATCACCGTCGCGATCGCCGCAGCAGGCCGGCGAGGGCGCGGGCGTCGGGGTCGCTGCGCCGGGCGTGGGGCTATTCGTCGGCGTCGCCGGGCCGACCACTGTGACCGTCGAAGTGACCACATGGTTCAGGATCGAGTTGCCGCCGAACGTGACGATTGAGTACCGCGGGTTCACGAAGTTGAAGTTGATCGTCGTTCCGCCGGACAGCGCGATCGCCTGGAAGTGAATGGTGGCGAGCGTGAAAGTCCCGATCGGAAAGCCGCTGAGGATCCCCGCCGAATAGTTCACGAGGCCGGTCGTATTGTTGAAGCTGTTGGACAGGACCAGCGGCAGCGTGCTCCCCGGCGTGATGCTCGCTACGTTGAGCACCGTCTGGTCAAAGTTCAGATAGGCGGCGCCGCTGTCGACCTGTTGTGTGCCAGCCTGGATCTGCACCACGATGTCAAAGCCTGATCCGATCGCCACCGTAGGCGTGGGCGGGACAAGCGCGAGCACCGCGGTGCCCGCTGGCGTCGGGGTGGACGCGGGCGTGGGGGTGGCGGCTAGCGTCGGGAAGGGAGCGAGCAGGAGCGTTCCGACAAAAAGCCAGAATTTTGTCAATTGTCTCATGGGGTCACCGTGGGGGTTTGGGTCGGCGTTTGTGTGGGCGTGGCCGTGACGAGCGGTGCGGCGATGAAGTCATCACCACAGAGCTCGAAGTGCGCCGCCAACAGGCTGAAATCGAGGTTGGTTACGCAGGTGTCTTCGTTGAAGTCGGCGCGGGCATCGAAGGTCCCGCCGGGCGAGCAGCTCTCGAAGGCCGTCGCCAGGATGGTGAAGTCGAGATTCGTGACACAGTTGTCGTTGTTCGCGTCGCCCTCGAGGAGCTCGCCGAAGTCGACGGTGATGCTCCCGACGATCAAGCCGGTGTTGTAGTTGCAGCGCTGCAGCGCGTGGCTGTTCTTGACGCAGATGTCGTCGTAGCCGCTCTCGAGCGCCGTATCGACGGAGAAGGCGCCCGAACTGTCGGTGTTCGGCGTCGCTTCGAAGAGCAGCGTCGAGCTGCCGGTACCGACGAAGCGGACATCGAGGCCCTCGATCCAGCGCGCGTCCGGCGGATCCGGCCGACCTTCCAGGTGGACAACGCCGTTCAGTGTCGCGCCGGCGGCCGGCGTGGGCAGTGTGCCCGTCGGTGTGACCGTGCGCGTCGGCGTCGAGACAACGAGCGTGCCGGTTGGCGAGGGAGTAATCACCGTGATGCTCTCAGCGCCTGTCCCCGCGTCGACGAACCCGATCGGCGTCGCTGTCGGAGGCAGGGCCGGCGATGGAGTCGGGCTGAAGGTTGGTGCGGCAGGCGGCGGCGTTGCGACGAACAGAGTCTCGGTACCGACGCCAGCGTCACTGCCGACGACGGCTCTCATGGTCCGCGTCGGCGTCATGCTCGGCGTCGCCGTCCCTCCGGGCGCTGTCGCTGTCGACGTCGCCGAAGCAGGCACGCACCGAAACGCGGTCGTTGGCGTTGCGGTCGGCGTGGCAGTGCTCGTCGGGATGGCCGTGCTGGTCGCGGTCGCGGTCGCCGTAAAGGTCGGGGTCGCCGTCGGGGTGCGCGTCGGCGTATTGTTCACGCAGCCGAGAAATCCCAAGCACGAGGCATCGGCCACCACGAAGCACGGATTCGTGCACGCACCGGGCCCGGTGCAGCTCCCTGAGCACTGACAGCAGTCCATCGGGCCAGCGAGCGCCGTGGGCGTGGCCGTCGGCGTATTGGTTGGCGTGAAGGTGAAGGTCGGCGTCGACGTCGGCGTTTGCGTGGGAGTGTCGGTGGGCGTGTTGGTCGGCGTCGCTGTCGGGGTGTTCGTGGGCGTGTTGGTGGGGGTTGATGTTGGCGTTTGCGTGGGCGTGTCGGTCGGAGTGCGCGTCGGCGTATTCGTGTTCGTCGGCGTCCGGGTCGGCGTCTGTGTCGGGGTGTTCGTGAACGTGGCCGTTGGCGTCTGCGTCGGGGTGTTCGTCGGCGTGTTGGTGACCGTCGCCGGCGGCCCGTCCAAGACTTCGACCACAAACGCAGAAGTGCCGGTGGTAGTGCCTGGGGAGGTTTCTTTGACGTTGTAGTAATCGCCTTGCGGGATGGCGAGCGCGTCCGCCGTATCGCGGCAGGGCCCTTTGGTGCCCGCGCTGATCGTGCAGCTCGGCCGGCTCCCGGTACAATCGGGGGGATTGGTATGGCCGGAACAGACCGTGAACGTCGTGTCGTTGACCACGGCAACCGACGACTTGGCCCGCAGGTTGGTCACGAGCGAATCGCGCTCCATCCGGGCCGGCACGTTCGCTTGCGTCGCTCCCCAGGTGCCGAAATAGGGAAGCCCGTACCGCGCTTCTGCAGTCGCCCAATTCGGCGCGCGGTTGAAGACCGGCTGCCCCATGCCGCTGAACTGGAGATCGTGATGACGGAAGCGTCCCGACAGGTTGGTGACGGTGAAGATGAGCTGCATCTCGTCTTCCGCCGCGAAGGAGCAGTTGGAGGCGCACGTGACCGGGCCGCCGCTGCACTGCGCCGTGCTGCTGGTGAAGCTGCAGGCCGTCGAGGTGACGTTGCTCTGGGTGCGGTTGACCGGCGTGTATGTGTTGGTCTCGCTGCTCCCGATGTTCGTCGTTGTGGTCTCGTAGAGCGTGGTCAGCGTGGCGGCGAACGGGAACAGAAAGGTGTCCGTCGTCAAGCTGGACGTGCACTGATCGCCGGCGCTCGTCGGCGCGCAAAACGAATTATTCGCCGGGCTGCTCGACGCGGTCGCGCCGAAGCTCAGCACGACGTCGTGCGGGTTGGTGTTGGACCCATTGGCCGTCAGCGCCATCTGGATCGTGCAGTCGTTGACCCCACTGCTGTTCGCGGTGGTAAGCACCAGCGTGTCGGATTGGACAAAATCGATCGCATCGCTCAAATCCCAATCCTGCCCCGACGTGCCCGGAGTGGTGATCTGCACGCTGAGTCCGGTATTCGATCCATTCTTGCGGAGCGTCACCGTGGTCGTGGTGGCGCCGCTGCACGCGACGGTCATCAGACTGAACCGACCGCTTTGGCCCATCTTGAAGGTCTCGGTAGCCTCCGTGCTGCTGCCAGTGTGCAGGAAGTTGCCCACGGGCCCGGGGAAGAACAGAAAGGCGTGCCGCCGATCCGCCGGCGTGTTGGTATTCGTCGGCGTCGAGGTGGGCGTGGCGGTCGGCGTCTGCGTCGGGGTAAAGGTCGCGCAGTTGTTCCCTCCGACGCACGCCGCGTTGCGAACGATCGTATTCGGCGGATCGCAGACGTCTGGCCCGATGCCGCACAGCGGGCCGCCTGCCTGACAACAATCCGTCGACGCGATGAAATCAGTCGGCGTTGGGGTCGGCGACTGCGCCGCGGCCGCGCCGGCCAGCCCGCAGAACAAAGCCGTCAGGATGACCGCCTTGCGCTTCACGGTGTCACCGTCGGCGTCGGCGTGACCGGCAGGCATGAGCAGTCGCTGCAGAACGTCGGCTGCGGCGACGGACACACGCCCGGACCGATCGGATGGCTGCATTGCGTGTTCGGCCCGCTGTTGCAGCAGCCCGAGAACATGACCGTTGACGTCGGAGTCGCCGCCGATGTCGGCGTCGGAGCCGGCGTCGCGACCGTTACTTCATCGCTGCCAGTTCCACTCTCGCTCAACGTCACCGCCCGCGTTGTCGGCGTCGGCGTCGCGGTGAGAATCGAGGTCGCGGTTGCCGTGATGGTCGGCGAAGGTGTCGACGTGCGCGTCGGGCTCGCTGTGGCGGAGCTCGTAGCGGTCGCTGTCGCCGTTCTTGTTACGGTCGGCGTTGCCGTCGCGGTTCCCGTGGGCAGCAGGGTCCCCGTGGGTGTCGTGGTTGGCGTCCTGGACGGTGAAGGGGTCACCACGAGAACAGAGTCGGTGCCGATGCCGGCATCCGCCTTCGTCACCGCGCGTATCGTCTGCGTCGGTGACTGGCTCGGCGTGGGAGTGACTGTCGGGGTATTCGTGGGCGTGCGCGTTGGCGTCCGGGTGGCCGTGACGGTCGGCGTATTCGTGGACGTCTTCGTCGGAGTGGACGTCGGGGTAGGGGTCCGGGTGTCGGTCGGCGTGCGCGTCGCGGTCGGCGTCTTGATGCTCAGGGTCTCGTTGCCGCTCCCGCTGTCGGCCTTGGGCACAGAGATGCCCAAGGCCGCGGCCGCGACCCCGACACACACCGCGACCGTCGCTATCGCGACCCGTCGAGTCATTCAGCTCCTGGAGCCGTCGCCACGCGCGAGGCTGTCAGCTCCAGGTGATGGTGACCGTGACCTGGAAGACCTGCCCGCTGCTCTTCGTCAGGCAGGGGGAAATGACGGCATGGTTGAGTTGCCAGCCTGGGGTCAGGTTGCCGGCGCCGCCGCCGCTTTCAAATGGGCCGCATCCGCTCGAAGCGCCGACCAAGCCTTGTGTGGTGCGCACTCCGTATTCACACCATTGCTGGTTGGCAGTGCTGCCGTCCGCCGTGGCGGTGAATTGCACGCCCATCAGCGTCGAGCCGTTATAGAAGAGCGTCGGAGTCGCTGAGACAATCAATCGCGTGACGTTGGGCATCCCCGCGTTCAGCCAGTTGGCGTAGTTGGCCCGTACCGTCGTCGGGCTCGACCCGTTCTGGCCTTCCGTGAAAAGGATCACGTCTTTGCCGTCAACGGTGAAATTTCCGGTCCCGGTGCCGGTGCACGCCTGCCACGGAGTATTGGTCGCCGTGCAGGTGCCGACCGAGGCCGCGCCAATCACGATCGCGCTCTGATTTGTCCAACTGCAGGCAACCTTCTGGGTTGAAAAGCTGTTCGTCCCCGAGCAGAGCAAGCCGAGATCGGTCAGGTCAGGATTCGGCCCCATGCTCGCGCCGGCGCCGCCGACCATCAGTTCCATCATGTTGCGGATCCCGCACTGCCCGATGACGTTGCTTCCGCGGAACAATATCTGCGGATGGGCGGGATCCGTGATGTCCGCAACTTCGGTCACGGTGTGGTGCACGCCGCTGTCGCCGATCGCTGGCGGTGCCGCCGGCGGCTGAGCGGCGCAGGCCGCCAGCCACAGGGCCGCCAGCAGGGATCCGATTACGTGTCGTCTGAACATGGTCTCCTCCAATCTTTCCTATGGGTTTCGGTGTTGGTTACGGCCTGACGACGTGCGCGCAGACCTTGCCCGTGTGGGCGGTATCTTCGTCCCGGTTGAACACGCCGATCTTGACGATCGAGCTCCCGGTCACTGGCGTCTGGAAGCTCGCCGGTTCAAGCCGCGGCGCCGTCGCATCGTCCTGCGCGGAGGGCACAATGGTCTCGCTGCCCAGAAACGGCGCGCTGGCCGTGAGCTCCACGATCTGCAACTCCGCTCCCGAGACCGTGACGTTGGTGCACAGGACTTCGGCGCGCGGCGTATCGAGCGCTCGGCGCTCCAGGCGGTTCACCGCGCACTCGATCGTGTTGTACTGGCGGCTGGTGATGAGCTGCCCGGGCGAGACTGTTTGCAGGCTGTCGAGCGGATCGGGAAACGTGCATTGCGTGTCCGCGATCTGGCCCCACGCCGCCCTCGCCATTACGGCGGCCGCGATTGCGGCCACTGTCACCGCGCGCCTCATGGGTTCACCAACACGGCCATGGCCGAAGAGGCGATGACCGCGTCCGTCCAGTCCGCGAAGGTGCCCGGCTGGTCGAGCGCCAGGCGCAGCTGAAAGGTCGTCGCCGCCAGCGGCCCCAGCAGGAGCGCGATCGTGGTCAGGGTGGTGCGCGGCGCACTCACGACCGCAAGGTTGTTCCGGCACGACCAGAGGCCAGTGGAGGCCGCGCTGAGCGGGACGCCCGGATTCGCCGCGTTCTCGATCGAGAGGACGGCGCTGTCGAGCGGCGCCAAGACGGTCACCAGCGGTGACGGCGTCGGCTGGAAGGTCATCACGCCGACGACAAGCCCCGCGCCGCCCTCGGGGATCACGACGTCGTCGATCAGGTTGGAATCCACATAGGGGAGGGGCTGCGACGAGCCAATGATGTGGCCGACCCACCGGAGCCGGTCGATCCGCCCGGCGTCGAGGACCGTAATGTCATCGAAGGTGATATCCGTGGCGCCGCTGTCGATCCGCACCTGGTAGAGCGCGATCTGTCCGAGCGGCGTTGCCGGCAGCACTGGACTCGCCGAGGGCACGCCCTGGGTGACCGTCACGACGGGCTGCGCCGTGACTTTGGTCAGCACCGGCTGCTCGGCGGTCGTCCCCGAGATCGGATTCAGGATAACCCGCATCTCGGAGTTGGTTTGCTGCTCGGCGTAGCCGATCGAGACCAGGTCGAGCCGGGTAAACCCGCTGCTATTCGGCGCGAACGGACCGACGGTAAAGTCGGTCTCCAGGATGATCGGACCAGCGTCCGCGATCGCCGCCCCGGGCGAGAGCCGGGCGAGCAGGCCGCCCCCCGGACTCAGATGCAGGCCGCGCACGACCCCGTTCATCGGCGCGAGGAACGCCCGCAGCGCCAAGGCGAGGTTCGCCATGCCGAGCCGATTGGTTTCGTCAAAGTCGAAGGCATCGACCCGTTCGTTTTGCACGACATTTTGCCGTTGCAGGCTCATCCATCCTCCAGTGCGGCGCCGTAGAAGGCGCGGCGTGTCGCCATGGCGCGTGTCGTCGCCCCGAGGCAGCCGCTTGTACCGGCGATCGGCATCTGCGCCAGGTCCACAAAGACCCCCGCCGGCTTGACCTGCTCGAGCGCTTGCCGGAGCTGCAGCCCCGGTGGCCCACCCGGGCCGGTGGATCCGAAGAAGGTGTCGCCGAGCCCGGCCGCGCCGCCGCCGAAGAAGGCGTCGTAGTTCGTCACCGCGACATGCACCGCGTCGAAAAAGGCGCTCTGATCGGCGAACTGACCGGCGTCAAAGAAGGTCGTGCCGGCTGGCGCATCGGCGATCGGTTGCGCGGTCGGCCACGCGAGAATCACCTTCGACGGCGACTCGATCAAACGCGGCCGCACGCCGGTGTAAAGCTCCGCTACCTCGAGGAGGCGCCAGGGCGAGGTCCCCGGCTGGAAGAGCAGGAGGACGAGGAGCCGCCAATAACAGCAGTCCGTAAACCCCGGCGGCCGGCCGACGCCGTAGTCCTGGCCGAGGCGGTCCATGTCAGCGCCGGCGGCGCGCGGGTCGACCGAGACCACGGCGTTGTCGATGACCTCGGCGTCGCCGAGACCGAGCTGCAGCGCCCGGGCCTGCTTCAGGTCTCGCACGAGACGGTCCTTCAGCTCCGACAAGATGCGCGCGAGATTCCACTGGAGCGTCGCGTCCGCGCTCGCCGGCACGGCATCGAAGCGGGAGAGGTCAAACCAGGCCTCGTCGAAAACGGCGCCGTCATTGCCCGGATCAGTCGGCGGATCCTGATTCCAGAGCGACGCCGGCAGCCGCCGGAGGACCTGCACGGGGTCGGTGGGCACCAGGGGCACCAGGCCGCAATCCGGACAGGTGCTGGCGTTGCGGGTCTTCGGCGTGCTCGGCATGGTCAGGGCACCGGATTCGCCGTCACGGCGAGATCGCCGACGATCGCCTTGTAGCCGATCGGGACGTTGCGGTCGGAGGTGGGCCGCAGGAAGGTCGCGCGGAGCACGCCGGGCACGTCCTCGACCGCCCGAAAGAGCCGCGGCAGGCTGAACTGTCCCTGGAAGTCGCCGGCGATCGTGCGGCCGGCCACGGGGAGGCCCGCGAAGTAGATTGCCACTGCGTCGCGGACCTCCTGAATGGCCAGCGCCGACGTCGTCGAGGCATCGATATCGACGATCACCGCGACGTCGATCGCGAGTGCCCGGGCGGCGACCACCGCGGTCGGTGTGCCGGCCGGGCGCACGCCCGGATCCGTGTCGAGGTCGGTACCGTCGACCAGGCGCTGCAGGGCCGCGACCAAGGGCGCCGTCGCCGTGGCGCTGCCGGTGGCGACCGCCCCGTTGCCCTCGTCGACGTAAATCTTCAGCGCGACGCGCCGCGGCGCCGCCGCGCTCGGGTTGTCGAGCAGGTCCTGGCCACCCCACTCCTCGAGCGCCGCAGAGGACGCACGCCGGCCGGTCGTGGCATCGACGAAATTCAGCACCTGGAACAGCACCGCGCCCCGGGTACTGCCGGCGAGCGACTTCAAATAGTCCCGAAAGAGCTGGCGCAGTGCGTCGTCGGGCGGACTGTCGAAGCCATTGGAGAGCGGCGCCGGATTGCTCACGGCGGTCAGATTCGGGAGCGGCGCCTCGGCGGCGTTGATGGTGCCGGACGGCGCGTTGCCCGCCGCGCCGGGATCCACCGCGACGATGTCGATGGCGCGCGACGGGTCGACGTGCCAGCTGCCGTCGCCCAGGTCACCGACGGTGAGGTCTGGCGAGTCGTTGCGCCGCACCGTATAGCGCTTGGCCTCCGTGACACCGTCCTGCGGGTTCGTGCGGACGATGAAGCCAGGCGGCACGTCGATCGGCGCGCTCGCCGTGATCACCACGCGCCCGTACGCGTTCTGGGGATCGGGAATGGGAGTGTCGAAGTCGAGGAGCCGGCGGCGAAGGTCAGCGCCCGTCGCCGTGGCGACGTACCACTGGTCGAGCGCGCGGGCGATGCCGGCCCACAGCGAGGCGAACTCCTCGACGAACGCGGCGCGGACGAGCTGGCGCAGGACGGCGATCAGCGTCAGATCCGTCAGCGGGACGATGCCGCCGGCGAGCCGAAAGTGAATTCGGTTCTCGATGTCGCGGGCAGAGGGAATAGTAAGCGGCATCGGACGTCTCAGCTCGGGAGCGGTGCGGTGATCGTCGGCGTGGCGATCTGGTTGATGAGGAGTGCATCGTGAGACAGACGGGCGACGCCGCCTTTGGTCTCGGCGGTCACGTTCCGCACCTTCTGGACGCGCGGGTCTTGTCGCAGCGTGTTGAAGATGGCGTAGCCGAGGAGCTGGTTCGTGCCGGGCCCCTGCCAGCGGGCGAGGTCCACAAAGGCGAAATTGCCGATGTTGGGGGCGTAGCGGAGCTGCCCGAGCGGGAGCTTCACGTAGCGCACCTGGACATTTGCCATGTGCGCGAGGGCGCGCTCGAGGCGAACGTCGCGCTGGACATCGTCCCACTCGAGGTTCCCGTCGGGATCCAGCAGCAGATCGAGGCCGAAGAGCCGGTCCTCGAGGCTCACCACTTCGCCGGTGACCGTGACGATACGCGCGGCGAGCTCGGGCGAGATCTCCACGATGGAGGCGCCCACGTCGGGCTGCGGTTGCGGAATCTTGACCGCGTCGCCGGCGTAGAGCACGCCATCGACGGCCGGCGGCAGCTGTGCCAGCGCGGCGATGGCATCGGTGGCTGCCGCCATGCGTTTGTTGGCCTGGGCGAGCGCGTAGCGCAGCGCGACATCGACCTTGCCGCGGTCGGCGCCGGCGGCGAGTGCAGCAGCCGCTCGGGCCTGCGCCTCGGCGATCGCCGCGGCCGCCGCGGCTTGCTCGTTCTCG